>CEQS01051646.1_pt1 | contig 54937 bp, 33 predicted proteins | sample 530981 | NCBI WGS metagenome assembly CEQS01 (sample SAMEA2621176, study PRJEB7988) | marine metagenome | biome: marine biome (ENVO:00000447); feature: mesopelagic zone (ENVO:00000213); material: "saline water (ENVO:00002010), including plankton (ENVO:xxxxxxxx)" | depth 800 m
AAACGCGCCGGCTTGCTTGCAGTACTTGGCTAAGTTTTCAACCGCAGTGGCGTTAATAGCATGGCATAAGGCTTGGTCTTCTTCCGCTTTATCTACCGCTGTGTAAGCGGCTGCATTGATGATGACGTCAGGCGCTAATTGAGCCAGGGTTTCTGATAACACATCAAATTTTGTGATATCTGTATCTTCCGGCCCTAAACAAATCGTATCTTCACCCAGAATACGCACCAACTCATAAGACAGTTGCCCCGCATTACCAATAACGACAATTTTCATTGTTATTCCTTTAATCCCTTTTTATTAAAACGTTGGCGCTTCTACAAAGGCCAAACCCGCTTCATCTTTACCTGATAGAGAAGGCTTCTCACCATTGACTAAAGGCCAGTCGATATTCAACGTAGGGTCATCATACTTTAACGATATTTCAGATTCCGGGTGGTAATAGTCGGTACACTTGTATACGAACTCAGCCGATTCGCTTGTAACGTAGAAACCGTGAGCAAAACCCGCTGGCACCCAAAGCTGGCGCTTGTTTTCAGCAGACAAGGTAACTCCTACCCACTTTCCGTAGGTAGATGAATCTTTACGCATATCTACGGCGACATCGTACACTTCACCGCTAACTACACGTACTAGCTTACCTTGGGTTTGCTCCATCTGATAATGAAGGCCGCGAAGAATACCTTGGCTAGATTTAGAGTGGTTATCTTGAACAAAATCTACATCTGCGCACTCTTTCTTAAACCAGTCGGTGCGAAAGGTTTCTAGAAAGAAGCCGCGCTCATCGCCGAACACTTTTGGCTCAATAATTTTAACGTCTGGGATATCTGTTTTAATGACTTGCATTTACTTTCCATACACACTGGCAATTTAAAATAAGAAGAAAGGTGGCAGTGCCACCTTTTGTAATTTGACATGAAACTAGATTTTAACTCTATCGTTAATCACTTTTAGTAGGTAATCACCGTAACCACTTTTCTTAAGTGGTGCCGCTAGCTTTTCAAGTTGCTCAGCGTTGATATAACCCATTCTATAAGCCACTTCTTCTGGGCAACATACTTTTAAGCCTTGGCGCTTTTCAATCGCCGCCACAAAGTTTGCAGCATCAAGCAATGAATCAAGCGTGCCCGTATCAAGCCAAGCGGAACCGCGCCCCATTAGCTCTACTTTCAAACTGCCATCTTGAAGATATAAGTTGTTTAAGTCGGTAATTTCTAGCTCACCGCGATGAGAAGGCTTCACTTCTTTTGCGAAATCCACTACGCGGTTGTCGTAATAATAAAGACCTGTTACTGCATAGTTTGACTTGGGCACGGCAGGCTTTTCTTCGATAGAAAGCGCATTCCAATCATCGTCAAAATCAACCACACCGTAGCGTTCAGGGTCGTTAACGTGGTAACCAAACACTGTTGCACCGTGCACTTGCTTAAATGCATTTTGCAAAGACAGTTTTAAATCGTGGCCGTAATAAATATTATCGCCTAAAACCAGTGAACAACTGTCATTTCCAATAAACTCTTCGCCAATCAAGAATGCTTGTGCCAAACCATCTGGCGAAGGCTGCACCGCGTACTGAATATTCATTCCTAACGCTGAGCCATCACCGATAAGGTCGATAAACCGCTGCTGCTCTTCAGGCGTGGTTATAATGAGTACATCACGAATACCCGACATCATTAACGTGGTTAACGGATAAAAAATCATCGGCTTATCGTAAACAGGCATTAGCTGCTTACTGACCACTTTCGTTAACGGGTGCAAACGTGTGCCAGATCCGCCAGCTAGTATTATTCCTTTTCTAGTACTCATTTTCTTAACCTATTCACTAAATTTCTGTTTGGCCAATTCGTAAAGCTCAAAATCATCTTGGTTGTTTTGAACTAAAAACTCGTAGGCTTCTTCACCTAGTTCATTTCTAATTTCTGCAATTTTTTCGTCGATCGACTTAGAGGTATCACGTGACACATTTTGTACTTTAGGGGCAATATTAATATCTTCAAAGCCCTCATCAGTAAGCCATAATTCTAGCTTTCCTAGTGACTCGTTAAAATTCTCAACTACACCTACAAAAGGTAGTTTTTCAACCGCCATTTTGGCTCTATCTAGCTCTGAGCCATACTGAGCGCCAAACATGTAAGCGAACCGGTCGGTATGAAAATTCTTACACTGCCTGTCGTAGCCAAGAGATATTCTAGTTTCAATATAACCTTTAAGCGTTGTATTTCTCGCTAAAACAGACCCGAATCCCTGCCCACCTTGCTTCTTCTCGAACGAATACGCCGACGCGATCCTATCAATGGGGTGGCGAATAAAAATAACCGGTAGTAACTCTAGCCCCTGTACTTGAGGCACGGGCAAAAGTGCTGTATGCGAGGAGAAGCACTTAGCTTCTTTGTTACTTTCGACCCACTGCTTTACGAGTTCTCTATTTTTAGCTGGATTAGCGGGAAACTCTTCTGTTAACCACTCTGTTCCCGCTAGAAAGTTTTCTTTAAGCGATGCATCCAGTGAAGTACCTGCATTTTTAAACAGATGGTAATGAAAAATAGCTTTTGTCATATATTTAAATTTAACCAAATTTTCTGGAAAGAATTACTTCGTACTGAAGAGATTAATACTTGCGAAGATATCTCTAAATACTTTCTTACCGTGTTCGAATGAATATCGCTCTTTTACTAATGCCATTGCATTTTTAGAATAAGTTACCCATTTCTCTTCATCGTCATAAAGAGACTGAATTGCCTCACACCATTCGTCTGTGGTCTCCGCAATTTGGGTACTAATGCCACTTGCTAAACCTGTCCCCTCAGCTGCAACTTCTGTTAATACAGAGGGAAGCCCATAGGCCATTGATTCCAAAACCTTCCCTTTAATTCCAGCTCCAGAAAGTAAAGGCGCAACAAAAACACGGTGGTTGTGGAATACATCATCTAAAGATTCCGCAAAGCCCACCATTTTCACGTTTTCGCATTCTAACTCTTTGAAAGAGTCTGGCATCTTGCTTCCATAAACGTAAAGTATGATATCAGGGCGTTCCGTTAGTAGTTTTGGCATTATTTCCTGTACCAAATATTCAATTGACTCAACATTAGGAACGTGATTGAACCCACCTAAGAATGCGATACCAGAGCGCGCAGAAAAGTCAGGGCCTGGCTCTTTACTCTCTAGCACCCATGGCGTGATATGCATATTATGCTGCTGAAGTGTGTGAGACTGAATTACAGCATGTTCTGTAGCATTGTAAGTAAGGATTGCATCGGCTTTTTTACAAACATCTAATTCTCTTTCTTGCGTTATCAAAGCAGCTTCGGTCGCTTCGGCATCATTTGTTCGGAGCGCTGCTCTCAATTCTCTTAAGAAATGTAAATCAGCATTATTAAATACAACGGGCTTACCGTAGTCTTTAATTCTATCAATATATTTTTCAGCCACCGTGTAACGGGTAATATAAACAGCATCCATTTCTTCAATGCGCCTCTCTATTACGTCGAATAGTGAGGTATAAAACGGTGCTGCTAATACTTCTACGCCCATTCTTTGAAGGTTTTTAGTAAACTTACCCATGTAGGCTAAATTATCAGGCACAAATGTTACCTTAAACCCAAGAGACTGCATTAATTCAATCTCTTTAACAGCCGCGTAACTTCCTGCATCGTTATTCGGCATTGGAACAGTATAGTCAATAACAAGTACACGCTGATCTATACCATTATCTTTTTCTAGGGAAAGGTTTTCAGAGCTCGGTTTACGTTTATGCTTAAAGGCACTGAACCATTTTTTTCTGAAAGTAGACTCGTTAACTTTTTGGTATTTCTTCAACCCTTTAGAAACATCGGTGCCATGACTTTTTCCTTCAAAATGAATGACAACGGAATGAGGTACATAAACAGTTCTGAACCCTGCTTTTCGCACTTTGAAAGCTAGGTCGGCATCTTCATAGTAGCAAGGGGCGAACTCTTCACTAAAACCTTCCACTTGCTCCCATACACTGCGAGCAATACACATGGCCGCACCTGTTAGATAATCTACATCCCTTACATAATTCCACTCTGGCGCATCAGGATTATCATTTCGCCCAGCATTCCATGGCTCTCCGTTCCCCCAAACAATTCCACCTGCTTCTTGAAGAGTGCCGTCTTCATTAATCAGCTTAGAGCCAGTAAGCGCCACTGATTTATCTTTTTCATGCTGATAAATTAATTCATCTAACCAACCTGATGTTACCTCTGTATCATTATTTAAGAAAATAATGTACTCACCTTTAGCTAGCTTAGCAGCTCTGTTACAGCTTTTTAAAAACCTAAGGTTTTCGTCATTTCTAGAGATCACTAGGTTTTCTATGATGTTTTCAGCACTGGCCGTTTCATCGATTGAGCAATCGTCTGCCAAAATTACTTCGAAGCTAGTTTTGTTGTAAGCCAAAGCGATTGAAGCGATACAGCGATAGGTTAATGCAAATTTATTATAAGCGGGAACAATAATACTTACCTTTGGTTTAGTCACCTCAGGTAAAGCAAAGGGAGTAAATTTTTTCATTCCCTCATAAGCTTTTACTACAGCATCATGAGCAACTTTTACATTCGTTAATTGTTGAAAGTCACTTTCTTGCGTGCAGGCGTCTATCTGTAGTTTTAGTGAATGGTATCGATGATCTGCATGCGCTGGTTTGCCAAGCAATTCAGGCTCTAATGCGCTGTGGCTTAGAAACTCTATAGGCGTTAATATTGATGAGGAGATAATGTAATCGGTTGCCGCAGCAGTAGAGGCTCCAATGACCGAAATGGTTATCTTCTGCTTGGCATTGTTCAATAACTCTGCAGGCAACCAAATATGTTCATGAAGCTCGTTTTTATCAGAATGAACGGGCTTTTCAGAGAAAACCCCTTTGTTTGATGCAAATCTAACTACTTGACTACCTATCGGTTCAGATGAGGATAAACGGAAACTTAGCTTATTGCCTTCAACATGTACTATATCTGCATGAAAATGTTGGGTTAGTTTTGGAATCTCAAAGCGGTTTGTGGGAATCTTCTCGTTGCTTTCAGCTACCCTCAGCTGAACTACGGTTCCTGGAATGAGCTTATCTTCGTTTATATTAATAGCAAACGCATGCGCTCCATCATTAATACCGTGCTCGGCTAAATCATCACGGTGAATATCAGCTTTACCTGTGCCGAGTAACTCACCTTCCTCTGTATAAACATTTACACCTAAAGGTGACTTATCACCTAACAGTGCAGCCCATCCCAAAAGGCAACCGCCTTCAACACTGTCAATAGAACCAGCTAACTTAGCCCCTTTGTTAGTGATACGATTCATTCCTGCTTTAAACATTTATTATTCCACTTTTAAAATTGCGAGAAGATCCATTTAGAGAATGGTTTACAGATCATTTTCTTGTATGCGTTATTGTTATTTACACCAGAGCGTTCACTGCTTTCCCATTCAGCAATAGCCTGTATCATACTGCTTACATCTTCATAGTCAAAAAAGTATGCTGCTTCTTCTAGAGCAAGCGACTCACTAGCTAACCAAGTCCCCTTAGAACATAGAAGCGAGCAGTTATCTCTGCGCAACACGTCCCAAAAAATACCTGAAGTTTTATATTTGTAATTTATCGGAGCATAAGAGGCGACAACCCCTTGAACAGAGTTAAACAGCAAATCGTATTTTGCTTTTCCTAAAGTTCCAAACAGAATTTCTAAGTTGCTAAACCTGTTACTCAACGTTGTTAGTGCCACGTTAACGTTAGGGAAGCCTCTGATACCTGGAGAGTTTGTATTCCAATGAAAGACAAAATCAATATGACGGAATTCTGATAATAGAAGAGAAAGATTTTGAAGTATGAAATCTATACCTTTGTCTTTTTTGATGCTTCCAACGTATAACAATAAACGCTTTCTTTTATTTGCTGAAACGTTAATGTGAGTTAAAGATTGGTAGTTTATGGCTGGATGAATATGAACAGGACAATCAATTAACGCTTGATAGCCTTTTTTGTATTCCATGCAACTTGTAGCAAAGACTATCTTTTCTGGAAAAATAGACCGCTTTAAAAACGAGAGAGAAAGCTTGTTTTTACAAAACCACAAGAAACGCAAAGCATCATCGGTATTTTCTATATGTTGGCTTCCGGGGTCAAACATTCCACAAACAATGAGTTTTGGTGATGATTGCTTTCCTACGCTAGCGAAAAGCTGAGCCAACCCTAAATATAAATGGCTAAAGCCTGTATGTATAAGTAATACATCTTGTTGGTTAATATCATAGGTTTGAAAGAGCTTACTTAACTCTTCCATAAAGTTGTCGGCGAGAGCGTTCTCTCTATCTGCGGGTAGGGGATTTAAATTATTGGTATAGCAAGGCGTTGCAAAGAAAGGAACGATCTTATCTTCATAACGTTTTAAGCTCAGCTCTAATTTATTTGATGCTAAAACTAATATTTCTTTCTTTAACGGACCTGCTTCCCTTATAAGAGCGTCGCCCACTACACTGTGGTGAGAATCAAAATCCTCAAACCCAGGGTCTATGACAAAATAGCGACGACTACTCATAAGCTTACTTACTGCTGATAGATTCAATGATTTCTGTTTTGGCCAATTCAATTTGTCGGTGAATTTGGCTTGTCATCGCAACCATTAGTTGTTTATTGGTAACGGTCAGGCGGAATGAATGAACAGGTACATCATTAACGTACATAACAACCACATTCTCACCTTCTTCGAGTACTTGCCAATTTGGTTCTACACTAAAGCCGCAAGCCCCGTTACCTATTCCCGATGTTTCGAGATCTTCTCTGAATATGGAAGCTGGTGTTTCACAAATTGTCGCGTTATTAAGTTTAAAAGAAACAAAACAGCTTTCTTCACTTGTACTTGAGTTTTTGAATACCCACCCAGAAAATTTGAAAATTGATAATTCGTCGATATGAAATGTCGCATATCCTTTTTCACATTTAACTTTGCGCTGTCTGTTTTTATATTTTTTATATAGTTTTGAAAGCAACTACAAATCCTCACTTACTTAAATTTTTAGCACTGCATCCATATAATCAGACGAATGCTTATGAACGGTGGCATCACTTTTCACCAATTCCTTCGCACACCACTTGTATTCATTATGCTGGTCACCAATAGGTAACGCTAGGCTATTTTGTTCAACTTTTAAGTGATAACCGGCAACTACGTAATGTGTAGAAGGCGCCGCTCCCATTACACTGTCATCGTAAAAATGTTCATAGATATCCAAAAGACAAGCATCGCTTCGGCTAATCTCGACACCTAATTCATTACTCGTAAGTCGCAAAAAGGCTTCATTTAGTGTCTCGTCTTTTAAGATTCGCCCTCCAGGAACAAACCAGTAGCCTTGAGCTGGACGGTTTGTTCTTAAGCCAAAGAGTATTTCACCCTTTTCATTTTCTACGACTAAATCGATGGACACCAAGGGTGTCCTATCAATAACCTCTGTAAACGCTTGATTGTTTAAAAAGGCCAAAATTTACCCTCTAAAGTTGTCTTGGTTTTCTAAAAACCAATCAAAAGCATGCTTCAAACCACTTTCTAAATCGTACGTATACTTCCAGCCTAAATCATGAAGCCTTGAAACATTCATTAATTTTCTAGGTGCACCATCTGGCTTGCTAGTATCCCAAACAATCTTACCTTGAAAGCCCGTTACTTTCGCCACTGTTTCAACCAGCTCGCGAATAGTACAATCTTCTCCTGTACCCACGTTTATATGACTTAACATTGGCTGAGTATTGGCTTGATAGGTTGCATCATCTAGCTCCATCACATGAATACTGGCTGCTGCCATATCATCAACATGCAAAAATTCGCGCATGGGCTTACCACTGCCCCACGCCACTACTTCACTGTCGCCGCGTTGGGCGGCTTCATGAAAACGACGAAGTAAAGCAGGAATTACATGAGAGTTTTCGGGGTGGAAATTATCGTTAGGCCCATATAGGTTTGTGGGCATTACAGACCGATAATCTCTGCCATATTGCCTGTTGTAGCTTTCACACAGCTTTATGCCAGCAATTTTAGCAATAGCATAAGGTTCATTCGTTTCTTCTAACGTTCCGGTTAAAAGCGCGCTTTCCGTCATCGGTTGCTCTGCCAATTTTGGATAAATACAGCTCGAACCTAGGAAAAGAAGCTTCTGTACATCATTTTTATGTGCAGCATGGATAATGTTTGCTTCGATCATCAAGTTTTCATAAATAAACTCTGCTGGGTAAGTATTGTTCGCGTGGATTCCACCGACTTTCGCAGCTGCTAGGTATACCTCATCAATACCATTTTTGACAAAGAAATCACTGACTTCTTTTTGATCAGTAAGATTTAGCTCAGAACGTGTTCTGGTAACAATTTCAATATCACTTCGCTGTTCAAGATTTCGAACAATAGCAGCACCGACCATTCCCCTATGACCAGCGATAAATACTTTTTTCATGATTTTCTCTCAGACAAATTTAAAATTTTAATATGTAAGCCTAATACTGGTCCATTGTTGAAGTCGAGGGCAACTCTTCTTCTAACATAACGCCTTCTAGTTCAGGATGGTTTGAAAAAATAGGCTCTTTATCGGACAACGCTATCGAGCGAACGGTTTCGGTGTTCTGAATACTGTGCTTGGCGGAATTCAATTCACTTTCTAAAAGCATTTGATCATATTCTGTAGGCTCAATTAGCCCCATTTCCTCATCAAGTTCCGCTAAAGCTTCTTTATCATTAACCCAAGTGATCAGTTTTTCTTGAGAAAAAGAATCGTTTCTCTCTTCTTCCGTCTCACCCTTAGCTTTGTTTAGTAAATGTTGCGTATTATCTGATTCTAATTCGCTAGGTTGTGCAGCAGCTTCTTTAGCATATGTTTGATTTGAGAAGCCTGTTTCGTGTTGTTGTACCAATGATGCTTGAGCCTCATCTACAACCACATCATCGTTGACTGACTTTACAGAAAAGTCTTTGTTCAATATAAAAACGGAGAAGGCAATTGAGATAAATAGTATCGCTGTCAAAAACGTTTTCATAAACTTTCCCTAATTTAAAATTTAATACCTAACAAAAAACGGCTGTCAAAAGACAGCCGTTCTACTATATCAAAAGAATCGCTGTTAGTCGGCCATAAACCATGTACCACCTACAGTTTTTACAACGCCGGCAGCAATCCGGTTGGTGCCATCCATAAGATGGACAATATTGCGACCACCAAGCGTTTCATTGCGCCATAGGAAGTCAACTTTTCCATCACCATTGAAGTCTTCTACCTTGGCCAATGACCATGCAGTTCCAACTTGAGGTAACAACTTCTGCTCCCTTACCTCCCCATCTTCCATGTAATAAACACTGTTACGGCCGTCTTGAATGTTACGCCAAATCAGATCTTCAGTCCCGTCACCATCTAAGTCGCCAGTTCCAGCAAGTATCCAATCACTTGGCGCGACTTCAGCGAGTGCAGTTTCTTCAAAGTTACTTGCGCCCTCAGTAAGGCTCCATACTTTAAGACTCTGACCATTTCTAAGAATTAACTCTTTAACTCTATCACCGTTAAAATCGCCAACTCCTTCAATCACCAAGTTACCTAAAGCATTTGACCAACGGCTAACTTTACCTGCGCCGTCCATAAACCACACTGCTAACTGGTTCGTATCTTTTTTACGCCAGACTATATCGTCTTTTTCGTCACCGTTTAAATCGCCAATGACTTGTAGTTCGAACTCGTTATTGAGTCTTGCATGTACTGGACGACTAGTAATGTTAAACCCATCCATTAGGAACACACGGTTGTAGCCACCTAAAAGATCTGGGTTTCTCCAGAACAGGTCTGTTTTACCATCACCATCAAAGTCTCCTAGGTTTAGCTGCCAATCTTCGCCCTGTACTACGTTGATTGGGCGAGATAGAAGCACTTCTTCACCATTCATTGTCCATAGGAAATTCCAGCCTCGAACGTTACTTGCATTGCGCCATACAATATCTGCACGTCCATCGCCATCAACATCGGCTCTTACAGGCAACTCAGAATTATCACCAATACCATCGCCATCTGTATCTGCCCATTCAGAGCTATCAGTTGGGAATACATCGTTGAAGTCATCAACACCATCTCCATCTGTATCTTGAGAAGTAGGCGAAGTTCCAAGGTAATATTCCTCTACGTCGGTCAAACCGTCGCCGTCAGTGTCTGTTGAAGGATCTTGTGCATAATAAGGGTTCAAGCCATAAGCAAGTTCCCATCCGTTAGGCAGACCATCGCCGTCAGCGTCAGTTGTCGCAATATAAGGTTGTGTAAAGTCACCCGCAGTATCGCCCAAATCTCGTGTTTTTGAGCTATATACAATGATACTTCCATCGTTATTTATAGCAGGATTGAACAAATAGGTACGTTGATAATATGTTGATACATTATCATTGATGATACTCGAAGACATTGAATCAGTTTCAATGACGACCACCCCCATTGAGTCGCCATTTACATAGTTGAACGTTACAACTTTGCCATTACCAGAAATAGACGCACCACCATAAGCGCTAAATAAAGTCCCATCTTTATCTGAAGATATAGCTGAAACTTCACCCTCATTTACGTTGTACATAGCTATAAATGGTGAGCTGTAACCTCCGAACCCAGCTACTAAATTGTCTGCTTGAGTCTCGAAAATAATTGTCATTCCATCTGAAGAAATATTAGGGTTATAGGATTGTCTGTTCCCTAGCGCATTATCTAAGTTTTGCGAAACCACTCTATTTGTTTTGGTAGCAACATCGTAGACAACAATTTGCTGGTAGTAGCTTGAAAAGCCCCACACCGCGTCATTTTGCGATTCGTATACAACGTATTTCCCGTTACCAGACATAGTTGGATTAACAGAACTACCCGCATCAGAACCATCCCAAGAGGCATCAGTTTTACTAACCAACTCAATAGTATCTTCAGTGTTATCATAAAGAAAAACATGATAGTAATACGAGTTGATTACATCTGTGGTCAAGTTCGTCGCTTCAGAAACAAAGGTAATATAACGACCGTCGTCTGAGATACTTGGGTTAAACGAATCGTCATTAGCAGCAACACCTGTACTCCCGACACTAACTAAAACCAGCGTTTCTGTATCGCGTTGATACCTAAAAACGTCCCACTGTGAGTTAACATCATCAGTGTGAATATTCGACGCGCGTGATGCAAATGTAATTACATTACCATCTGCACTTATATCGAATATCTCACCAAAGCCACCGTTTGCATCTGCGCCACGGCTGCCTAAGCGAATTTGTTCAGTAGTTCCTTCCTGTCGGTCGTATAAAAACAGCTCGTCATAGGAAGAATTACCGGTATCTGAAAGCAACCTATCATCAGTTTTATACAAGATGAAACGGCCAGATTTAGAAACTGCCACACTGTCTACATCATCGAATGACCCTAAAGATTTGGGTTTGCTTAACGTCGTTAGACTATCATCTTCCATTGAGTAGAAATAAACATCGTCAGCATTATCTCTATCTAGCAAATCAAACGTTTGACCTTCAGAATGGAATGCTACGAACTTTCCGTCGCCGCTTAAGTCAACAGCTTGGCTAACATAATATCTCTCAGCATCTTCATCTTTATGTTTAGAAGCTAAAGTCGTTATACCCGTTGTGAGATCGTGAGTGTAAGCGTTGTCGTCGTTGTAAACATTATACGAGTCAAACGTTCCGTAATCATCGTCATAGATGAAGCTAGCGATTGTGCCGTCGGAAGAAAGGCCAATTCTGTAAGTGTACTCTACTCTTCCATTATCGTTTAAACCGGTGCTGGTAACACTTGCCATCTCAGTCAAACTTTCGTTCATATTACGAACATAAACATCGGCGCGATCATCTTGATCTCTGCCATCTAATTCTGCATCGGAAATAAATGCAACAATGTTTCCATCGTCACTGATATTCGGCGAGTAGCTTGCGTCATTAGTATCTTGAAAACCCATTGAACTGACACTTGCCAATTCTAATGTTTTATTTTCTACGGAGTATCGATAAACATCAGCATATGTCCCGTTTACATCGGTAGAGTTTAATAAATTCGTTGCTCTTGATGTAAAAGCAACATACTTACCATTTCCACTGATTACAGGGTTATTGGAATCGTAGTTAGACTCACCGTTTTCTGTATAAGTGATTCGCTTCGTTTCACCTTTAATTCTGTCACGAACGAAAACGTCTATCCTACCGTTGGCATCGATGTTATCAACATCGAGCGTGGTACCTCTAGACTCAAAGGCGATGTAATTACCATCATTAGACACGGTGGGTGCATACGAATGCCCATCACTCTTTAAGCCATCAGACGCTATTGAAATCAATTCAATTGAATCTGATGCTGCGTCCCAAAGATATATATCGTTAGTTGCTGTTCCACCGATTGGAATAAGGTCTGCGGCATACGATTCAAAAACTATAAACCTACCATTTGCTGAAATATGCGGTTTATCACTCGTTCTATTAGAAAATGCTTCTACATCTGGATGATGCTTGGAAACAAGGTCGATATCCCCTGTTTCCGTATTTTTTCTGTAAATGTCGCAGCGCCCCTGGCTTTCAGCGCTCATATTAGATGCACAACTTACAAACGCAGCGTATTTTCCGTCTTCAGAAAGAGAGACATTGTAACTATCTCCAAGGCTAAAGTGTGTGTCTGACTTAACGACACTTTCTGTTGGAAGCCAAGATTCTGAGAAGGAACTACTGGAAAACGCTGCCGCTGCTAACGCAATGGCTACTTTCGAGAATTGTCTTTTGCTCATAGTTCTAACTCGTGAGTGGTTTGTTTTAGTTAGCTATGAAATGGAAGAGGCAGCAAAAATTCAGGGGAGAGCAACACTCATCGCCAAATAGCAATCACGTCCATGTCAAAGCGGCTATCCGAAAGTTTAATGCTTACTGACGTAATGTCAAAAAAAACAGAGTACTCTTAAGAAAAACTTCAAAATACTTTTCATGAATAGAGCCAGAGCCAAATAAACGGCTCTGGCCTAAATCATTAGGTTATTACTCAGCCATAAACCACTCACCGCCAACGGTTTTTACTACCGCTGCCGATTTGCGGGATATGCCATCCATTAGGTGAATTATATTACGGCCGCCTTGGCTGGTGTTGCGCCATAGAAAATCTACTCTGCCATCACCATCAAAGTCTTCCACTTTGGCTAGTTCCCAAGAAACATCTACCGTGGTAATAAGCGCACTGTCTCGTAGCTTCCCTTCTTCGATGTAATAGGCCGATGTACGTCCATCACGAGTGTTACGCCAAATTAAGTCGTCGGTGCCGTCTCCGTCTAAATCACCAGTACCCGCTAGCTTCCAATCATCTGATGCCACAGCATCCAAGCTTTGCTCATCAAACTGCGTACCGTCATCATTCAACGTCAAAAGACTTAGTTGCCATCCTGTGCGAGTCACTACAGATGTTTTGTTGTTTGAGTGGAACTGGCCTGAGCCCTCAATAACTGACGCTCCAAGCGATTCGCCTTTCTGGGTCTCAACCTGAGCTCCATCCATGTACCAAACCATCAAACTATCATCAGACTCTTCGTGCCACAGCACATCATCTTTACCATCGCCGTCTAAATCATCAACGAGTAATAGTTTTGTATCATTGCTCACATTTTGAATGCGCGTTTTTTGTTTTATCGATGTCCCATCCATCAAGTAGACAAAGTTCATCCCGAGTGAATTAACTTCGTCACGCCAGAATAGGTCAGATTTACCATCACCATCAAAATCGCCCAAACTAAGCCCCCACTGTTCGCCCTGAACTACGTTAATTGGCTTACTTTGCTTAATATCGCTGCCCGACATACTCCAAAGGAAGTTCCAACCTACCACGTTGCTGCGTCTTCTCCAGACAAGGTCGGCTCTGAAGTCGCCATCTACGTCGGCTCTTTGCGGTAACTCACTATTGTCACCTATTCCATCACCGTCTGAATCTAACCATTCAGTAGCGTCTAGTGGGAAATCGTCTTCAAAGTCAGAATAGCCATCGCTGTCGCTATCCGCATTAAATGGCGCAGTACCTAATTCATACTCTTCAAAGTTTGTTAACCCATCGCTGTCTGCATCATCTTGAGCGTCAGCGCTTAATGGGTCGAGGCCAACCTCTTGCTCATAAGTATCAGGCACTCCATCATTTTCGTCGTCCAGATCACAGGAATTACCATCCCCGTCTCTATCAGTGTCAACTTGTGATGCGTTTGGTATGCGTGGACAATTATCTTTACTGTTAATAATTCCATCATCATCTGAATCATTAATCCCTAAGCCACTCACAAACTCCGAAGTAATTCGAATGAAATTGTCTTTCATCGATGTTTCAATACCCTGTGACCCACTTTCTAGCTCTGCGATCACAAAAAAATCCCCCTTAATAGGAAGCTCCGTTGAGAAAGAAAGCTCTAGCGAACCATCTCGGTCAGCATAACTAAACTCGCAGTTAGAGATATAAAATTTATTACTGTTTGTATAGGAGTAGCAACTCGATGCAACAGAGTTAGCATTAAGAGCCACGTTGCTTAGTGTCGCCCCCGCCTCTATTGACAAATCATGAGACACGGACTGCTCAGCGTCTATATGCAACCTAAACTGTGCTCGTTCAGTGGAAACAGCGACACTTTCTAACAGGATACTGCTGTTACTATGTAAGCTATCATCTTCAGGAAGCACTGACAGGTATGTATAAAACCCATTTCGAAACATCGACTGCCCCGAGTCATATTTGTCAGTATAGTTTCCTATTTTATCGGAAAGATATAACTGGCTAGTAAATGCATAAACACCACTAGGGGTCTCGTCGTTAAACTCAAACTGATAACTCTGCTCAAACGTATTTTCTTCTTGCGAGGGCAGCCACTCTGGGTCGTTAGATGCGCTTATGTACTCGCCGTATTTCCTAATCCAAAAGTCTGTACCATATGCATTGAAGCCAGTTTCGTCGAAAGCAATAACTTTGGCAGATATTGTTTGAGGGTTCTTCCCTTCAAGAACCTGGTCGGTCTCAATCTCAATGTTAAATAACTCTGGCGGTGTAGTATCCACATCGTTTGCATTAACTATTTGTAGATAAGGGTTGAACCCCATTGCTTCTATTTTTTCTTCATGATCAAAATCAGATGTACGATTTCCTAAAGTATCAGACAAACCTAGAGCGCTAGAAATACCATACCTTCCAGGAGCGTTTTGAGGAGTGAACGTATAAGAAAATGTAGTCTTTAAAAGACCGTCGGATGGGTCTCTCGTTATATGTCGCTCAAAGGCAGTGTCTGACTTTCCGTATTGCTGTAACTCACGATTTCTAAACCAAAAGTGGGCATAATCGATACTGGTTTCTTCTTCGAAGTGAACGATAACCTCAACTGTTTGCTCTTGTTCAGTAACATCTATGACTTTAGGGTTAACATCTAGGTACTTAAGGATAGGAGCGTTAGTGTCTGAATCTGAATTACTCGCTAACGTCTTCAACTGCTCACCAAGTTGAGGGTAAGACAGCATGGGGCAAATACCCTTAAAGTACTCAACAATTTCCTTCTGCTGACTAATAGCTGACGTGCTCCATGCGCGCTCAAACTGTGTTGCGCACGCTGAAAGCGTCATATCTATGTATGTTTCTTGTTGGGCCTCTGGGATAGAGGCTTTGCTCGCTTGACTTCCAAATGATAGTGCACTGAAAAATGCCAAACAATAGATTTTCCGTTTCAAGACAAACTCCATTTTATAATACGTGACAAACATAAAACCCTCAGAATAGAGCATTATTATTTATCAATATTGTTTCGAAAAAAAGCGCCGCGAATGCAGCGCTCAGGTTGGATGCACAATTTACAAACGCAACGCTCTTTCCGTTTTCAGAGAGAAACGCATTATAACTATCCCCTAGTCTAAAGTATGTCTTTTACTTAACTCATCGTTAGCCATAAATAATTACTTCGCCACCCGCCAATTGTTATCGGTGGGTAACAATACTCCTCGTCCCTTTATCGCTGTTCCATCCATCAAGTGGATAAGGTTTCGGGCAGTAGATTCATTTCTCCATAAAAAGTCCGATTTTCCATCCCCGTCAAAGTCTCCAATATTAGCAATTTGCCAATTCAAATCAGCAACTTCATTTATTAACATGCTGGTTTCAATTGCTCCATCCTTCATGAAATAAACCCAGTTTCTGCCATCGATCTGGTTGCGTAATACAATATCGTCAGTACTATCGCCATTAAGGTCTCCTGTTCCAACAATAGACCAGTCTGCGTTGGTAAAGTTAAGGGTATATCGACGGACAATCTCGCCATCATTCATCAACCAGATGTAGTTGCGCCCAGTTACACTATGACGCCATATAATATCCTCGTCACCGTCACCATCTAAATCTCCTGTAGCCACCACTTTGTAATCTAAATCGGTTACCCAAAGTGACGGTTTACTATCCCCGATACTGCCATTCTTCATCAAGTAGAACCAAGTATCGCCACGATTAATATTCCGCCATAGTACGTCACCCACACCGTCGCCATTAAAATCACCACTACCTACTACCTGCCACACGCCTGCTGTCACAAAATTTAAAACATATTTTTGTTTTATCGAGGCGCCGTCCATTAGGTATATAAAATTCATTCCGGTATCGCTGTTACGCCAGAAAATGTCCGATTTACCATCACCGTTGTAATCGCCCTGGCCATCCATTGTCCAAGTATATTCCTGCACCACGTTTATAGGCGTAGCTACGCCTATTTGCTCTCCATTCATCGCCCACAGAAAGTTCCAACCACGCGCAAAACTTCGCCACAGAAGGTCTGATTTACCGTCGGCATTCAAATCGTTTTTCACGCTTCTCGCATTATATTTGTTTGGGTCAAGTGGAAACAGATCCATTGTATCTGGTACACCATCGTTATCATCATCCGTGTCTGCATTGTTCCCTATTCCATCTCCGTCACTGTCTAAATATTCACTTGCGTCATAGGGGAACACGTCTTCTTCATTGTCTGTCCCATCACCATCGATATCTGGGTCACAGCTGTCTCCCACTCCATCAGCATCAACATCACTTTGCGATGGGTTGGCAATTAGTGGGCAATTATCTAGTGACGCATCAATACCATCGGCTGCTGTGATGGTAATTTCCTGCGCCGCGTAAAGATGTAGCTGCCCCAGCACTTCCACGTAAGCTTCAACACGATATGTTGCCTCAGCATCATCGCTATTTCCTGCAGCTTCAACTGTAACCGCTCCATCATCGTGACTAACAGTAATACTAAATTCGTTTTGTATGTCTGAAACTTCCTGCCAAACATAAGTCACTTCGTCGTTAGAAAAACACATTTTAGGTGATAGTTTTGTTGTCTCAGTTACCTGATCAGACCGAACTGATGAATAGATTGATAGTTGGGGTGAGATATTACTGAAGCCAGAGGCATTAAAGTTACCGTAAACCTCTTCATTAAAACCATCTAAGCTAAAACCGTTGTTGTTTTGGATACCAAAGGTTGCCAAATTAGACGTTCCAGAACGCTTAGGGGAAGCGTAATACACCGCATACTTACCGTCGATAAGACTAGCCATGGTCATTGCAGCGTTTTTATTAACCTCATTCAATTGCTCTGCGAGTAACGAGAAGCTATTGAGCTGGAAAATGTTTGCACTGCTACCTACCATTTGCTCTAAGGCTTGATTATCCACTTGGTTGCCAACGGCAATAGCATATACGGCTTTTTGTTCACTGCTTATTTTTTTGGCTACGCTATCTAATGAAACCTGACCAGAGGTATCCTTACCGTCTGTAATGACAATCAAACTCCCACTTTCTGAACCCTCTAAATCTAATACTTCATTCCATAAATCGAGACCACTACTTACTGCACCATACAGGTTTGTGCTAGCTCCTCCGCGGCTAATACCATCAACTTGCTTTAAGACCGCTTTGGTGATCGATGAAGTAAAGTCCTGTACCTTAATTATCTGGTCATCAAAGGTATAAATTGCCACTTCTTGATTGGGAAGTAATTTCGATTTACCGTTACTATCAACTAATAGTGATTTTAAGGCTTCTCTGGCTAATATTACTTCAGCAAAACTAAGCGAACTTGATACATCGAGCAAGATAACGGTTTTTAGTGTATTAGAGACCTGCTCCAAAGGCTGAGTACACCAAAAAGCCTCTTCCTCGATAGACTCGTTATTTTCTAATACATAGAAATCGCTATCATTGAGACCAAATACCGGTGCCAATCTTTTACCATAGCTGTTCTGATTAACATTTCCGGTTGCATCTTCAATAAGAAGTGATGGTGTATGAGCATCAACATCTATAATACCCTTCACGATAGAGGGGGATTGTGTACTTACAGACATTTTTTCAAGGTGATAACTTCTGTTTGTACACGACAACTGAAGCACTTTTACATGATTATATTCACTTGTGATATTTTGAGGCTCCAGGTTTACCTTACTCATCGAACAACTAAGCCCAGCTGGTTGCTTTTGAATTCGCACTTTGTGCCCGTCAAATTGATGAGGGATCTGATTTATTTCACGTATACCGTCTTCTGTTATATCCACCGTGTACTTATTATCAATTACTAACGTCACTGGAGAGGTAATAAAACGGCTATATATAACTAATGAAGGGAAGTCCTCTTTAGAAACAGGACTATGACCTGTGAGAAATTCCACGAAGTTTGACCGTCCGTCCAAATCAGGGTCTTGATATTGATTGGAACTGAGTGGGTCAAGCCCAAAATTAGTTTCCCACACATCAGTTAATCCATCCCCATCATCGTCATCATCACAAACATCACCTATTCCATCGTTATCTAGGTCTGCTTGAGCTGGGTTAGCAATGTCTGGGCAATTGTCAGCAGTTTCACTACCTAATCCATCACCGTCTCTGTCATCCCATTCAGTACCATTATTGGGGAAGGCATCACTATTATCACCAACACCATCGTTATCCGAATCACTCCATTCTGATGGATCGTTGGGAAAAGCGTCATTCTCATCAAGCACGCCGTCACTATCTGCATCGTTAGTGATAACTTGAACGGCAATAGAAAACTGAGCAGACGCGCCCAATTCATCTTCGGCACTTACGGTTAATTGGTAAATATTGTCGCCATTACTGTCTGCTGGCATCTCAAAAATAGGCGCTTTAGTGAATGACAACTCCCCCATAGGCGTGATAGCGAAGTGTGAGTAATCATTCCCTGTAATAGAAAACTGTATCGCATGCCCTTCTTCATCTGTTACCGATAAATGTTGTACAAATGTTTCGGCAGATTTAACAATGACCGAATTAGTTCCTACAATTTTCGGCGCATCGTTGGTCTCAGCTATTTGTATGCCGAGATTTGAAAGGTTACGAAAATACAAGATGTTGCTGTCATTTGAACCAACGAAAAGATCAGCATCTCTGTCATTATCTATATCAGCAAAAGCAGGGGCGGGGACCTTACCAAGAGAGGCGGCATTAAACGGAAATGGTGTTGCTGAATGCAAAACAAAATGGGGTGTAGTAGAACTTCCAGTGTTAATGTAAAGCTTGAGTTCCCCTAGGGACTCTCCAATTACAACGTCATAATCACCATCTCTATCCATATCTGTAAACACTGGTGATGCAACACTGCCAACATTCACATTATTAAGTGGGTTATCAATACCTGTTCGCTCTTCAAAAATAGCCTGAGTCGCCGTGCCAATATTAGCAAAATACTTAATGTAACCATTACTCTGACCTACGAAGACATCTTTATCGCCATCCTTATCAATATCGACAAATGCGGGTGAAGTATACCCTTGGAAATCCCCCTCACCCAATGGATTTTGGTCACCACTTTGTTCGGTTAATTTAGGTTCCCTCATGGTTCCAGTATTTTTAAAATAACGAATTCCTGCACGGGAATTACCAACAAATATGTCAATAAGGCCATCGCCATTAATATCTACTGCAGCTGGCCTAGCAGAATTGCCCACATCCAGATTATCCAATAATGAAGCACTTCCGCTCTGTCTTGTAAACGAGGGTTTAGATTTCGAGCCTGTATTTTTACTGTAATAGACACTGCCACCATACTCTCCGGAGAAAACATCTAAATCGTCGTCATCATCCATATCTGCGAACGCAAGGTAGGCCAGACGTATTGAGCCTAAAAAGGGCGTATCTTCATCTGAAACACGTTCGAAACGAATTCCGGCTAGATTAGCCAAAGGTCGGCTTCCAAATGATGCTTGCAAGCGTAAAATACCAGATACTGTAGATGGATTGCTGTAATGAATACTTCGTAAAACAGCCTGCACCATATCGTAGGTAGCGCTGCTATTAAAAGTAATGGCAAGTGTACCGTTCTCCTGACCAATATTAGTTTCCACTACATCCGCAATCACCACAGAATCTAGCGTAACTGTACCTAACGACTTGTCCCAAATGATTGAAGATGCGCTTGATTCTCTTGTTTTGATGTCTAACACTGAACCTTCAGGGAATTCGCTGACGAGAAAAAGAATGTTGTTATAGCTGTTGCCGGTGTCAGGTACTTCGACTGTAGAAAATATTGCCGCTCCGCCTACACTTTCAACATCAGCTTCTGATACAGCTGGCATATTTAACTGATTGATAGTAATCGGCTCACTGACGTCGGTAACCGCTACTGAAACTGAAAAACGCCCTATTGCACCCCTTGCATCTATGGCTTGTAGCTCAAACAAGTAAATATTGTCGCCGTCTTCATCACGCGGCGTTTCAAAATTTGGTAGGCTAATAAATGAAAGCCTTCCGTTTTCATTTATTGTAAATAACGCGCTATCCGTACCCGATATCGCCCACGTAATATCTTCATTTTCTCTATCACTTGCGTTGTATGGGCCCACGCTTGAAGAATTTTCTGGAACCGAGACCGAGCTTGAACCACGAATAACCGGCTCGCCATTGATATCTAATGTAAATGCGCTAATGTTTCGATAGAGTAAAACTTTACCAAAACGCTCCCCCACTATAATATCGAGATCACCATCTCCATCTATGTCAGCTGGGTACGGTGTTGAGGCATCACCTACGTCTACACCGCCCATTGGGTTGTCTGAAAAAGAGGCAAGCTCAAAAACGGGGGAGTTTGCACTGCCCGTATTTTCAAAATATTGAATGCTTCCAGCAAAACTACCAGAAAAAGCGTCTGCGTCTCCATCGTTGTCGAAATCAACAAACTGTAATGAAGGAAGTGTAAATATATTTATGTTTGAAAAGGGATTATCTGCTGCCTTAGACAATTCAAACAAAGGTGAAGCTTTTGTGCCGTTGTTACGAAAAAAAACAACGTCCCCACTATGATTTGCAACAAAAAGATCGACATCTCCGTCGTCGTCAATATCAGTAAATGAAGGAGCAGAGTATTCGTCTACCCATATATTTTGATAAGACTCACCCCAAACGGTCTTGTCAACAAATTTAGCTTGTGTTTTAGTTCCATCGTTTTGGAAGAATTGTAAGGCACCACCACTCTCTCCGCCCAGCGCATCTATATCGCCATCATTGTCGATATCGACAAAAGACATCTTTGTATAGTAGCGATCATCAACATTTTGAAGAACGTTATCCTCCCCCGTTCTTTGCACAAACTCGGCCTTAGAAGCAGTACCTATATTTTCGAAGTAATAATCGTTACCCCCGCCTATATATGCATCCAAATCTCCATCATCGTCTAGATCTGCGAGTACTGGAGCTGGATAGCCCCCCACATAGAAGGCTTCGAAAGGATTATCAGAACCACTGGCTACTTGAAAAACTGGTTTACCGTTAATAATTGGGGTATCGCCAAACGTTACGGATAACGAAAGCGAGCCTGGAACTGACGCACTATCAAAAAAGCGCAATTGTCTAAGTACTGACTGCACACCAGCGGTACTAGCACTAGTATTGAACTGAATGACCAAATTTGTACCTGATTGACCATTTTCAGTAGGGTCTACCGAACCGATATGAATACCACTGAAAAACACATAACCGCTTTTCTCGTCGAATCCAACTTGCTCGCTTTCTATTCCCTGATGTGAAACTTTAATGCTCCCCGAAGACGGAATGTTTTTTATGACAAGGCTAACACCCTGAAGGGTATTGGTCTTATTAATGACTTCCAACGTAGGAAAAAGAGAAATGCCGCTGCTTGATTCCAACTGGGTTGGTGACACGACGGGAGACGTAACACTTAGAAACTGAAAGCTACTAGCCCTAGCAGGAACACACAATGCGGTTCCGACTAAAACAGCTACTAATGTACAACGATAAAAAACGTATAGCCCATTCAAAAGCTTATGCTTCATGTTACATCCTTTTAAAAAGCGTTGTTATGGTCGTTCCAGCTGACAAATGAAGCACTCCCGTTGTAATTAAAGGAGTTCGTTTTTATTAAAAATCGTTCATTTAACACACAATTGTATATTGAATGCTCTTTTTTGCAATATTAAAAGCAATATGAACATAACAGTTCGTATCCGTCCGGCAATTCCACCTAGCGCTCAGCAAACTGCCATGGTAGTGTCCACTTCACCTGAACAAACTTGCTACTTGTTCGTTGATGTTGCTGCACGGTCATTCCCCTTTGCAAAGAGAACACCATGCCGTAGCGAATTTATGAATTGAATGTGGAGATTACCGGACGCTCGCACTCAATACTCGGGAATATTAAACATCGACGGTTCAAATACAACTTTCGGAAAACTATTTAACGACTTAATAAATATTGATGTACAAGATGGGAAAGGAGCTCCTGCAACTGGGCCTGAGAATCTGAATTGATAAAAGCCACTTTCTACCAAAAATTGATACCCTTCCATGTAGTCACTTCGGTTTGAATTATCAAAGACTATAAAACCGTCATCAGATAGATTTTCTAATGCAAAGTATGCGCACAGCCGCCTTGCCATGCCGTCAATAACAATACAATCGAATTTTCCGCCTACTTGGTTTATTGCATCGGCATAGTCGATAAAGTCTTTATCGTTAAGGCCTCTTCGCGTCACCTTCTCGTCATCGTAACCAAAATCTGTCTTATGCCATCGATTAAAATAAGTTTCCGATATTTTTTCCGCCACAACGCTTGCCCGATCACCTTTTTGCTTGAAAAGAGCACTGTTTTCTTTGTTTAGTTTTGGTCTGATTCTATCGACCCATTTAGAGTCGTGATCTACACCTATCACTTGGTTGACTTTTTCTTGCCACCACAATGTAGAATGCCCACATCCGTACTCAAACACTCTCCAATGTTTGGACACGACAGAATTCATAAACTCTATGGCTGGAATAGTCCACCATGGCGTTGGTCTACCCTCATTATCTACTGATATCTCTTCTTTTGCTGACCTAATCCACCCCATAGGCTCAAGTGTCTGTCGCTCAACTTTTTTCAGAAAATCTTGCTTATCAAACTCTTTCATAGCGTTGAACTCTTCATAGCCAAATTTATGGCAAAGCGTATTTAATTCTTTAAGAAGTGAATCGGGTAAAAGAGTAAACGCTGCCAAGTCTACATCAGGCTTTTCAACTGTCTTACCTTGATATTTTTTATTCGCGTTCACATCATTACTTGGGAATTCAATATCACCCAGTTCACCTATGACCCCACTAGCCCGTAAAAAACTGACTAACTTCTCTCCTTCATCCTCCACGCGGAATATGCAGTTAGGCTTTTGTGATAAAACTAACTTGTTCCAATACACATAGCTTGCAACAGCTCTGGTGAAATTGTCAGGATATTCATCTAAGTCGACGTTAAAGTTATTGAAAATATGTTTTTTACGAAAATTATATGAGGCAGCTGAATACTCGTTATCTCTCATCATGCTAGCAATAGCCGAGCGAGGGTTACGTACATGCATAACCACATTTTTAAAATACTTAAATCGTCGAGTTCGTGCGCCATCGTTTAATGCCCATGGGCATTCGTCCTCTGTAGCAAACATCCACGAACAGATTCCATCGCCTTCTAGTTTTTCGTGACCAATTTTTAGTCCCATAGCTTGGCAAAGTGACGCACTATAGCCTGAACCACACCAAGGGTGACCGACTATTAAAAGCGGATACACGTCAGTATGCTTTTTATGTAGAGTTAACGCGTTGCTGGCGTGCGCTATCTCTTCAGGCTTCCCATTGTGTGCTTCGAGATAAGATAGCCTAATCGGCTTCGGGTGAATGGTTGACTCTACTTCACCGGTACTCCAACTCATTTCATAAAATAAGGGAGGATAAAAGGTTTTAGCATTTGTAGCATTTGCGCAGATTCTGTGTATGAATATGTCGACTGTGGTGTCTACTTTCTCAAAACGCGCCAATATCTCCTCTGCCATGGCTTTATTCAGTGCAAAAGCAGGGTTTGACATTTTCCCAAGAAAATCTGACAAGCTAGGTTGTTTATTACTTTTATGGTCATCGCATAGCGCCCAACCAAACTGAATTAAAGCGGGTTCACTATTTTGGAGTTTTGACTGGCTAGCCCAGTCATTCGATATCGCCTGTTGGCATATTGCATTTGCATGTTCAGTAAGCTTGATGTCATCTTCAATAAATAAGGCATATTCTTCGCCGCTAGCTAAAAAAGCTTTCAGCACACGAATATAACTTGCAAATGTAGCCACCTGAACAGGAATCAAGGTGTTATTGCAAGTGCTATCACCACACTCTAATTTTCCACACCTGAAGCAACTTGGGAACGTGTGTACTTTAGAATTTTCATAAAGCTTTTTTACATCATCGCTTTCTGGCGTAGCAGCATCAATGAACTTTAGATTATTTAGCTGATATTGCGCAATGAAACGCTCCATATAATCACGTCGCTCTGTGCTAGAAACCAACGAAAGGCAATATATTTTGGGAAATGCCCCTAGAAACAAAGAAACGTTGTCTTGCATTATTTATCATTCCTTAATAGCAACTAAACTTATGTTCATTCGAATAACTTCAATTTTATCGCTATTAGAAAAAACTAATAGCGAATAGAAAAGTTAGGTAGCAGAATGATTAAAGGCGACTATCGTCGCCTCTATTCGTACGGTAAGTAAAACTTGTTATTCTTTTGCTACGGCAACCGAATAACCATGCTTCTTCAATAGTGCGTGTTGTTTTGCTTTGCCAAGATCGTGTGCGACCATTTCTGCGCACATTTCCTCAACGGTAATTTCTGGTACCCAACCTAGCTTTTCTTTTGCTTTTGTGGGGTCGCCTAGTAGTGTTTCTACTTCTGCAGGGCGGAAGTAACGTGGGTCAACTTCCACAATCACATCGCCCACTTTCACACCAGGTGCAGTTTCGTTGTCTACTGCTGTTACCGTTGCAACTTCTTTTACGCCTTCGCCACTGAATTCAACAGTAATGCCCGCTTCTTTGGCTGACATACGTACGAATTCACGCACCGAGATTTGCTTGCCTGTAGCAATAACAAAGTCCTCAGGCTTGTCTTGCTGCAGCATCATCCATTGCATACGTACATAGTCTTTTGCGTGACCCCAATCACGAAGTGCATCCATGTTGCCTAAGTAAAGCTTAGACTCTAAACCTTGAGCAATATTGGCAATACCACGGGTAATTTTGCGGGTAACAAACGTTTCACCACGGCGTGGTGATTCATGGTTAAACAAAATACCGTTACATGCATAAATACCGTAAGACTCACGATAGTTAACCGCAATCCAGTATGCATACATTTTAGCTACTGCATAAGGCGAACGAGGGTGAAACGGTGTAGTTTCTTTCTGTGGAATTTCTTGAACTTCACCGTAAAGCTCTGAAGTAGACGCTTGGTAGAACTTAGTTTTCTTCTCAAGTCCTAAAAAGCGAATTGCTTCTAGCAAGCGTAGAGTACCCATAGCATCTACATCTGCAGTGTACTCTGGTGCTTCAAAAGATACGGCAACGTGCGACTGTGCGCCTAGGTTATACACCTCGTCTGGCTGCACTTCTTGCATAATACGGATTAGGTTTGAAGAATCCGTCAAGTCACCATAGTGCAAAATAAAGTTAGCGTTTTCTACATGTGGATCTTCATAAATATGGTCAACACGTTCTGTGTTGAATAAAGAAGCACGACGCTTAATACCGTGAACTTCATATCCCTTTTCTAATAAAAATTCGGCTAAATAAGAGCCGTCCTGGCCGGTTACACCGGTAATAAGTGCTTTTTTCACAGCAAATTCCTATTAATTTTACAACAATGTATATTTTTATTTGTGTAGAAAGATAGCTTATTCAACTTCTACTTTTTCAAAGCTTTTCACAAGATCATCAACCGCTTTTACTTGTGAAAGAAACTGTTCAAGTTTTTCTAATGGAAACGCTGATGGGCCATCGCAACGAGCTTTGTCAGGGGCTGGGTGGGCCTCCATAAACAAACCTGCGAGCCTTACTCCCATACTAGCCAATGCTAGCTCCACAGTTTGGGCTCTTCTGCCCCCCGAAGCTGAGCCATTTGGATCTCTACATTGTAAAGAATGGGTAACGTCAAAAATAACAGGCGCCCCTTTAGAAGCCTCTTTCATTACACTGAAGCCCAGCATATCAACGATTAAATTATCATAACCATGCGTTACCCCTCTTTCGCATAGTATAACCTTTTCGTTTCCACACTCAGCGAATTTTTCAACGATGTTACCAACTTGTCCGGGGCTCAAAAATTGGGGCTTTTTCACATTTATGACGGCTTGGGTCTTAGCCATTGCTTCAACTAAATCCGTTTGTCTCGCCAAAAATGCGGGTAGCTGAATAACATCTACTACTTCGGCTACAGGCTGGGCTTGATAGATTTCGTGCACGTCAGTAATTATTTTAACGCCAAAAGTACTTTTTATTTCCTCAAAAATCTTTAGCCCAGCATCCATACCAGGCCCTCTATAAGAATGAACAGACGAACGATTAGCCTTATCAAAAGATGCCTTAAAAACGAAGGGTATATTTAACTTTTGCGTTACTTCCACGTACTTTTCGCATATCGAAAGCGCTAAATCCCTAGACTCAAGAACATTCATACCTCCGAACAAAACAAAAGGAAGATCATTTGATATTTGGATGTTGTCTAAATTAATTGTTTTTTGCTGGTTCATTTTATTCACTTTCAACTTTTAGTTTTTTTCTTAACCGGAAGAGGTCTTCTTCCGTATCTATACCATGATGAGGTACTTCCAAAGCATCTTCAGCGACAATTCGAACACCATTTGCCAACGGTCTAAGTTGCTCCAACTTCTCAGTTGCTTCTAGATGATGCTCTTTCATCTCGCTAATGTTCAATAAAGTTTCTACCCTGTATACATATAGCCCTATGTGCCGATAGTATTCGCCACTAGGCATGCTAGATATTGAACTACTCATTTCATCACGATTATATGGAATAGGTGCCCTACTAAAGTAAATAACTGAAGAATTTTCACCCATTGCTATTTTCACAATATTTGGGTTCATTAGCTCTTCGGCATTTAGTATTGGCTGTTTTAGTGTCGCGATACCAGCTTCGGGATATCTTTCTAATAAATCTGCAGCCTGTGTTAGCAACCTAGGCGAGATCAGTGGTTCATCACCCTGGAGGTTAATTACCAAATCTTGCTTAGGAAGCGACAATTTTGCGACTGCTTCTGCTAACCTATCAGTGCCAGATTGATGCTTATCTGAGGTCATGATTGCATTAGCACCATGCTCTAACGCACACTCTAGTATTTCTTCGTGGTCAGTCGCTACATGTACCGAGCTAGCTAGTTTTTTTGCAACTTCTATAGTGTGAGCAATAACCGGCTTCCCTTCTAAATCGAGCATCAACTTCCCATGAAGACGGCTGGAATTATACCTAGCCGGAATAATAATATGCCTATTGGTCATTATTTCCCTTATCTATTTTTGAAATGATCACGGGCAATTCTAATACACTTTTTATAACAAAATCGGCATTACCCTTTGCGAGACGCTCTCTAGAACACTCGTTATTTACCCAAACACTTTTTATCCCAACACTGCTCGCACCTTTAATATCCGCTTCATATGAATCGCCGACATGAATAACTTCTTTACTATTCAAAACAGCCAAACCTAATGCCTTTTGAAAGATGCTAGGGTGCGGTTTTTCGTGAGGCTCTTCTCCTCCGATAATTATGTGATCAACAAAATTTTCCATTTTAACTGCAGATAACTTAGGCACTTGAGACAATACTGGGCCATTAGTGATTACTATTAATGAATAATTTTTTCTCAACTTAATCAATAGTTCACTGACACCGTTGAAGAAATTGAAAAACTCCATTCGTTTTTCACTTATTATATTCAAAAGTTCTGCGCCCTTTTCATATGAACAGCTCATATCAAATCTATCGAATAAATACATGATCAGCGAGATGCGAAAATCTCTCTCTTCACTACTTTTTGCGTAAGCTAGGATTGTTTGATACTCATACTTTTTGTAAATGCCAAGAATAAAATTCTTCGCCCACTCTTTTCTTTTGCTGATACTGCCAAAGTAGTCAACTAATAGCGTTTCTACTATCCAAACCTGTAACTTTCTGTCTGCGCCTTTTGTGTCGCACAAGGTTTCGTCCATATCAAGAAAAATAGCTTTAATTGGAGATGTTTTTGGAAAACTATTTTTTGAGGACACCTACTAACTCCTCATTATCAACAGCCAACAAAAAACCAATTTTGTGTTTTTCCATAAGCGAATAAGCATGTTCCATGCTCGCCGAGTGTGAGACCGTGTGCGGCATACCAGAAGCTATGTCTTGAGCTTTAATTGAAAAAACATCCTTACCATAATGATCCATCGCCCGTCTCAAGTCACCGTCTGTGATAACAGAGTTCTTTTTTGTTTTCCCATTGTTAACTATCACAAACCCTAGTTTCCCCTGAGATATAGATGACACTATCTCAGTAAAGCTGGATGTAGGATTTAAAAATGGAATGGGCAATTCCAACATTTCATCTTTGACTTTTGAAAGTAATCTCCTTCCCAGGGAGCCTCCAGGATGAAAACGAGCGAAGTTTTCAGGTGTAAACTCACGAGCCTCCATGAGTGCTACCGTAATAGCATCTCCCATTACTAGCGTTGCAGTGGTGGATGATGTTGGTGCTAGTTGGTGAGGGCAAGCTTCTTTTGGTACTGAAATATCAAGGACGCAATCAGCACTTTTTGCTAATGTTGAGGAGCAATTTCCCGTCATAGCAATAATGAAATTACCGTTGTCCTGCAAGAAAGGAAGCAACTTTAAAAGCTCATCAGTTTCGCCAGAATTGGAAATTGCGATAAAAACATCACCTTGCTTTATCATCCCTAAATCACCATGATACGCTTCACCTGGGTGCATATAAAAGCTGGAAGTTCCTGTGCTTGCTAGCGACGCAGCCACTTTTTTAGCAATAATCCCTGACTTCCCCATACCACACATGACAACTCTACTATCTAATTCGAGTATTTTGTTTATGCACTGACTAAAACTTTCTCCTAAGTTAACTTTTAAGTTTGAAAGAGCTTCTATTTCTATGTCTATTACTCTATACGCTATATCAATCATTAGCAGCCTCTTAATCCAAAATATTTCCAGCAATCAATGCATTCTGCAGCTTTTCTAGCCTTTGGCTGTCATTATTAATACACTGTTCGTGCGTGGGACTAATGGCTCCAACGGCATTTAACAACTCATTTTCTGAAGTTGCTACTTTTAAATTGTGCGTAGTAACAAGACCTATGGAGAAAGATAATGAAGTTGGTTGATATTGCACAACGCTAAATCCAAAGTCGAATAACTCATAACCTAGAGTTGAACTCAAAAACACAGTTTTTTTATACATTCTGTCAATATTACTAATGAGTGAACATGAGAGTCCTTTTGTCATCTCTGCAAGCACTTTTTCATTATGGTATGGGTGCGGTTTAACATAAAAACGCTTTATCTTATTCTTTAAAGCAAACTCATTTATACACTTCAGCATCTCAGTGTTTGAAGCATTATTGTTTGGACCATCTAAAACAACTAGCAATTCCCTTTTCGGGTTTCTAATGTCAAAACTTTTGAGATTAAATGAAGAGAATGGTGGAACCTGTATTACTGTCTTATGAGGGTTATTTTTCAATACGGCCTTCGCTACCTCATTGTCCCATAATAGAGAAAATTTACTTGGCGACACTTCTGTATTCACCGTGTTCACGTCGTTTTGCGATTTTGGCTGATAATAGAGTGCATGTTGAAGAGTAAAAGTATCAATTCCAAAAGTATTTTTATTTATCAAGTCACATAGCATTGCCTCTGTAGACTGCATATCTGCATGGAAAAAAACTCTTTCCACTAAATTTTGCTCTATCAGAGTATTAATCGCATAAAACGCCCTAAATATAATTGTAATTTTTTCGAGTATGAAAGATCTTTGATAAGTATTAAGTTGTCGAAACTCTGAAAGTGAGTGTTCCAACGCCAAGGATATAAATTTAAAATACGGTGGTGCTGTTATTTCGAATTCTCCGATTTTTATCGGTGAATACCTATCAACGAAAAGCTCCTTAGCGTTTTGATTTTTTTGTTCGTGTTCACGTCCAATAGCTGATAAAAACTGTTCGACTTGGTAATTATAGTCTTCTCTGTTTAATGACTGTACTAAGAGGTTTTTATCTTCCAAGAACAGTCTAATTTTTATTCGCTTACATGGCGTGTAGCGGGTGAAAGGTGTAGAAGTTCCAGCGAAAGACATTGAATCGGCTTTGAAACAATGAGCTGCGTCGAAAGTATAATTATAAGCTCTATTTTTAAGTTGAGTGGAGCTTGTCACACCATTTTCTAAGCTTGACAAAAATGTTGAAAAGCTTTCTGCTATATTTTCTATATCAAAGTTTGAAGCAGCAAAACTTTTCGCATTATTCTCAATATCTATACCGATACTTGACTGTGTATTTTTTAATGTCTCGAGCCACTCTCCAGCGTCGTTATAAAAACATACATGTCCCGCATTCGTGTCCATCAAAGACTTACCAAAACCAACTACTGGAGCAATGACAACTTTTCCAAGTTGCATTGATTTTACTAGTCTAGATGGCAAACGTTTTTTGTCGAATTCCCCCCCTCCAATGGAGACGACATATTTAGCAGAAAGTAAAACGTCTAAGTACATTTCATCTGTTGGAAGATCTACTAATTGTACATTTGAGAGATTTTCAATTTCTCCTTCAATATAATTTAAAACGACTGGTGAGGTTCTAGACCTAGATATTATAAGTTCGGCAGAGCGGTTTATGTTACTATACTCACACCAAGCATTTAAAAAAATCTCAGCATCAACTAGGGAATATATGCTTCCCCCGAGAAAGTACCGATTGTCAGAGGGAGTAATGGAAGATTTTTTATCTGCCAACTCTTGTATTTTACTTTTGGCAACAACTGGTGGTAATGAGAAGTTTTTCAACCCCTTCATCAAGTTCTCTTCGTCAAAAGATAGGGCTCCCCATATCTTTGTGTATCCATTAAGCTTCGAAAGGGTATATCCTTTTAAGTAAGGGTCAACAACTTTTAGAGGCTTGTAATTTTCAAATATCTCGGAAAAGCTTAGTTTACTATTGAAGCCATCTACCAACTTTCTCCGGTAGTCTTTTTTGCTCTTCCCTTTATTACAATTTAAAAATATTGTTTCTTCATCATCTTCAAATTGCTTTATTAACTTACTTCCATTTTCTTGAAGTCTAATTGCTATCAAGTCTATCGCAACACGAGATCCAACCGAGAAAACATAATCAAATTTGTTCGACTCCAATTCTGAAAGAATGCTAATAAATTTTGCTTTAGATTCAACTCCACTTACAAAGAAGTTTTTTATTTCAATACCTTCTAAACTCACACTCGAAACCTTTTCCAGCGACGCTAGGTAAGGAATAAAATTAAAACTATAAAGCTCTTTAGCTAGATCTTTTATGTATCTTGCAGATGGACCGTCTAATTTTGAAGGGATTAAAAATAAAATACTTTTTTTATTATCCATAATTAACTCAAAAATCTCTTAAACCTATAATAATATCTAATAATTGAACTTTTCTTTTAAAATTTTATAGTGTCGTTCATTTTTCATTTCTTTGCTAAGATCTTTTGATATTTCTCTCCTTGAACGAGGTGATATAGTGTCACTTGAGCGGCCGCTATCTCCAGTCACTTTTAAAATGTCAAAGGTATCTAGGAAGCTATCCGAAAATGGAAGGTCTAGCACTTTTGCGATTTTTTGGATACTTTCCTTAGGGTCTTCTACAAAATCTTCATACTTAAATACCTGTTCTGAAGTATATTCGCTGATAAACGTATTCACTCTTTTGCAGTATTCTGCAAACCCTTTGGGTTCAAAGTGTTCCCAATTATTGCTTAAAAGAGATAAATAGGAATCTATTGGATCCCTTAACGTTGCCACTCGTAACACATTAAATTCGCTTGATAGATGCTCCACAACTGAAGATTTTTTTTCAAAACTATCACCAACACAAAAGTCCGAATGCGTATGTTCACGAATAACAAGGTGCCCACCAAGCCTAGAAACATGGTTTTCTGTTGTTTTGATATTATTGACGAATATTTTCCATGCTAAAGCGTCTATATCAGGAACGTTTGCATATCTTGCTTGTGTTATAACATCTGCTGGTAAAAACTTCGGCTTTCCCCCTCCCATATGTAACTTGGATGTAGGATGTAACTCGCTTAATAGAAAGACATTTGGTAATGCAGCCAGACATTTCGAAACCAAAGTACCACCGCTACACGCTAAATGGTGGATTACCCTTATAGTGGGCTTAGTATTAAGCCTGCTTTCTTCAAGGGCTTTTTCACAGCGCTCTATTAAGCTTTTTGCTTCATTCAACTGAAGATGATTTAAAGAATTAGTACTTTCGCCATCAGGCCTATTCGAAACATCATTATTGTCTAATAATTTCAGTGCATCATCTAACTGACGCTGCATACTTTTTAAATCATCCATAGCCCTAATCACGCTCCTCGATTGCGCTTGCAATTTCAGGAAACTGTGACTCAAGGTTATGGTAAAATACTGACGCCTGTTTTAATTTTATGTGCAGCTCTGCTATCAATTCTTGTAACGCTTTTTCCGTTTCAACTTTTTCTTTGTACTGAAAGCGTAATTCATCTAAATCGCTTTGTAGCTTACTCATCAATTTAGTATTTAGCGCTAGTGTTTTAACAGCGTCTTTCTCTTTTATTGAGCTTGCATTATAACTCTCTTTTAAAGTCGTTACGTTACTTTCTAAAGCTGATACCTGCTTTTCACAATCACTAAGTTTTGTTTCTAATGACCTGTTTTTTTCTACTAGACCTTCGGCCCATTTCTTATTTTCGAGGTGCCAATGTTTTTGTTGATCTCTTGACTCACTAAGCTCTTCGTTCTTATTCTTTAACGCATCTAATTCAGAATGCAGTTTTGACATTTCTTCAGCCAATTCTTTTTGCTTTTCTTCTGCTTGCTGCTGAGCGCTCTGAAGTTGCTGCTTAGCCTGCTTTAACTCTCCGCCTAACTGCTTTTGTTTCTCTTCCGCTTGCTGCTTAGCGGTTTGCAGTTGCTGCTTAACCTGTTGTAACTCGTCGCCTAACTGCTTTTGCTTTTCTTCTGCTTGCTGCTGAGCGCTCTGAAGTTGCTGCTGAGCGCTCTGAAGTTGCTGCTGAGCGCTCTGAAGTTGCTGCTTAGCCAGCTGTAGTTCCTCATTAACTTTTTTAGCTTCATTCTGAGAGGAACTCAGTTGATTCTCCAGTTCTACTTTAATTTCTCGATGCTGTTGCCTTTGGTTAAAGTAGTTCAGTGCTTGCTGAGCATTTACTTTTTTTGTTGCCACAAAGTTAGAATAAGGCGGCATAGACTCGGCTAACTCAAGATAATCTCGCCCACATTCTGCAAGCTCTTTTTTAAGCTTTTCTGCGGGTTTACTTTCACCAAAAATTGGCTTTAATGCACTTTGAATTACTACATGGGTAAAGGCATTTACTATTTGTTTGTTCAAGCATTGCTGCTCTGCACCATTAAGCTGCGAAATAAGCAAACAGGGACGGCCTTCTGAAATATCAAATTGCTGCAGCAAAGGCTTTAGTTCAATTACTGGGGTTTCTTGTTCAGTGAACTCCAGTGCAGGTCGAATACTTTTGATAACATTCGGAGGAAGTGTTGACGAAAACCCCGGCACATTCGATGCCAAATAAGAAACTGTTTTCTGCTCAGACTCAAATACCGGCACACCATGCGTTACGGTTACGTTTTCAGGTTTGCCTTTAGCATTATGCATCGCTTTAGCTTTTTTAAACATTGCTGGCTCTGGCTCTACTAAAACAACGTTTGATGCTGTTAAAGAAAACAACCAATTAAGCATGGCTTCAGTTCGCGTGCCAAGCACTAGCACACACTTTGGTTGCACTGACAGCCCTTTTACAATGTGTAGTAAATCGCTCATAGCCCCTCCTAGTGTTCTTTTAGAACTTTGTAGCCATACCTGATATTAACTTTTGCCAGTTTTCAAGGGGCTGGTTGACTTTCAGTTTTTTACGATCCAGCGTATGAAGCCTATCGGCGAGCTTAGTCAGCAACTCTTTTATAAATAGCTTGTCTTCTTCTTTTAAGCTGTTTATTGCGTTTTGCTGTTGCTCATTTAATTTTGCAGGTAAGTCGAGTACGAGCTTTAATCCCCATTTGTCTTTCGTAGCCGGCGGCCAAGTTGCCAATGGAGCTTGTTTGTTGGCAAGCTCCCTAAACTCTAAGCTTCCGTACTCGGTAAATGCCTTGTCTTTTATTTGCTTTGCACCAATTTTAATATCGAAAGCAGGATAGCTGCTGCCGTTTACTAGTAGGTTTTCAACGCAAATAAGTAAGTGCTCATTCGCAGCCCCAACCATATTTTGCTTTAAGCTAAGCTTTTTAAAGGTAAGCGATTTTGGTGCTTCTTTGGGCGATAACTGCTTTAATGCACTTGAAAGTTTTAATAACTTTTCTACCCATGGGGTGATGTCTAAATTTGCCGTTGCTTCGGTACGCTGTACGCCATTTTGTTGTAGTTTGCTATGCAGTTCTTCAACAATGCCTATAAGTAAAAATTGGTCTGTTGCTGGCAATTCGGCCAACGCTTTTTTACCTGCGTCAGTAAACGGGCTAAGTAATGAAAAGTCGCACACTTTATTGCTACCGGTTTTAACAAACTTAGATAAAGGATAAACGCGCTTTTTATCTGGTGCATGCAATTCTATGTCTAGCACACCTTTTCTATCGTTGACTATTATTGAAAACGCGTTCCAATGCTTGCTACCGTGCTCTACCTGGGTAAAGCGTGCTATTAAGCGCTGCAAGTCTTTTTGATTTGCACCGCCGGTTAGGGTTACCCCCTCACTTAACACTAAGTGCGGGAAACGCACTTCTACCTTGTTCTTAAATTCGGCAAGGGCTTTGTTATCCGGCGACTCACCTTTTAATTTTTGGTATTCAGTAAAATAAAACTCTAATTCTTCTTGAAGCTGTTTTATTTGTAGCTGTAATAATTCTTGTTCACTCATTGCGTCTTTTAACTCTTTCTGTAGTTCAGGGCACTGTGTCTCTAGCTGTGCTAATTTTGCCTTCAATTTCTGAATTAAGGCGTCATTTGTCTTTTTGCTCTCTTCAGATTGCGCAACATTACTCCCAAGCTCTTTTTGCAATTGATTTACTTGAAGAAGTAATAAGTCCTTTTCTTCTTCAAGAACGTTAATTGTCTTAGCTATGTCTTTATCTTTTGCGGATGCAATCTCTTCTGCTTTGGCATTTTCTTTTAATTGTTTGTTGTCCAGCTCAATGCGTTTGAAATCAACGTCAAGGTTAGATAATTTCAAGAACGTTGCTTCTAACTCTTCTTGTAATTGCTGTATTTGAAGCAATAGCAATTCATTTTCGCTCGCTTGCTCTTCTTTTTCTTTTGTTAACTTTTGTTTTTCTTTGCTTGCTTCGGTTAGTTTATTGGTTGCGTCTTTGAATTTCTTGTCTAAGTCTGCAAGCGCAGCTTTGGTATCGTTGGCTTCAGCAAAAACACTTTCCAACTCCTCTTGCAACTGCTGAATTTGTAATCGTAGCAGTTCGCCCTCACCTTTAAGTTCACTATTTTCTGCAGCTATTGACGCATTTTCTTCTTTTTTAATAGCAAGTTCGTTTGATACGCCTTTATATTCCGCCTCTAATTTAGAGAAAGAATCTTGGGTGTTTGTACCCTCTTTTACAGCTGAAGCTAGCTCGTTTTGCGCTTTTTCAAACTGCTGGGTTAACTGAACAATTTTTTCTGATTTTTGTGCAAGTTCTTTTTGAATTATTTCTTTTTCAGTCTTAATCGTATTTAACGCTGCGTTAGCCTTATCACACTCAACTTTTGTGGTTTTCACATTTGTATGTTGATGCAAAACATAACTTACTGCGTTAACCCAGCTTGATGTCTCGCTCTTGGCACTATAGCTTTCAAACTGCTGCAACAATTCACTGGTTTCAACATCACTTTTTAAAGCACTGCGAACAGCATCACTTAACGCCTGCTGCTCTTTCGACAAATTTGAGGTAGGTAACACCTGTATTATGAAATGTTCACCTAACAAATACTGATGCTGTTGAAGTGCTTTAAAATAATTGTTCCAGTTCTCTAGGGCTTCGGTCAATTCTGCTTGTTCGGGCAATGTATTGGTAAATGAAGCAACAATATAATCTTGCGGTGACATTAGCAGTGCCATAATCCCTTGTGCGCCTTTATCGCTTTCTTGGCTTATCACTACGCTAATGTGAGGGGGCTTAGCATTTACAATTTCATTGATGAACGCATCGCTTTTCTTTGAATCAGTTAGCTCTTCAGACCAATCTAAAGTAAGCGCAAGGCCGCCTTGCATTACTTTTTCAGCTGAAATATCCGCGTATGACAAAAGAAATTCGTTAGGCGCTATAATTAGTTTGTTACCCACTTAACATTCCTTATTAAAATTTTGTAACGCGTAGAACCAACGCTCCAGTGAATAAAATAATACTTTACCACGGAGATTTGTTTTGTGAAGTGAACGCCCTACTGCTTCTAAAAGCTGTGTTCTGTTATTAAGTAACGAAGCGTTATCGAGTTCTATTGATGTAACCACATTTACTTTGCTATCGGCGTTCAGGGTAAGGTTAAAATGCTGAGGCTGTAACTTGTTATCCACTAATGCCTTACCGTACAATACGAGCACATTATCTTCCTGTTTTCCATCACTGGACAACATCAGGTTTTTAACTACAATGCTGCTACTTTGTAAAGAACCACCATCCGCTTCTTTAGTCTTGGTTTCTGCAAACCCAAGAATAAGCTGTTCTACTGCACTACACCAATTCCCGACACTCCCAACACCCGCGTTATTTTGCACAGTAAACTGATTTTTCAACAGCGTTATGTTCAACTGAGTTAATATGGCTATTAAGTCTGCTTGGTCGTTAGATGAAAGCTTGTAATAGGCGTTGCTTCCGATTTGCTCAGGCATAAGAAGCATATAATCGGTAACGCCATTATTACCGCTAGCAATAAACTGTGATAACGGGAAGTGGCGGTTTGGCTTAGGTTCATAAAACTCAACCTCAGCTCTATTCCCTCGTTTATTTATTATTAGCGGAAAGCTTGTTGAAACTCCCTTCGAAAGAACAACATTACTGATATTCACGATTAATCGACTTACCTCGTCTCGCTCAAAGCCACCCGCAATCTCTACCTTGCACTCTTCCTTGCCTTCTATTTTGCCCTTTTCTGCGTTTAAGCCAGTATCTATCTGACCTGCAGACCTGATATGCTCGGTAACCAGTTCAGGGCTATCTATATTAGCGATAGTTGTTTGCTTATTCTGACTAACCTCAGTATTTAACGTTGTATTGTCTTTAAACACACTTTGCTTTTCTTGCTCTTTCGACCAGTGCTTTTTCTTGTGTTCAAGTTCGTTAACAATATCGAAAAACGACTTAGTTTCTGGTTGTTCAACTACATTGATACTACTTTCGAACTCTTGGCTTTCTACCATTTGGTTAAACGATAACGGCCCTGTTAACTTCCACACGTCATTACTGTTTCGTGCTCTCAAATTTTGAATGATGCGATTCCAAATCCATTCAAGAGCGGGGTGACCGGCACTGCAGCCTATTGCTCCATTCCAAATTCCGCCGTGCCACTTTCTTACTAAAAACAGAGCATCATCTGAAAGCATTGGTTCTATAGAGGCATTGCATCTGGTTCCACAATCTATGTAAAACCCACCCATTTTTAAACAATAAGCCACGCGGAAAATATCTGATTGCATTGCAGGTAGTGCAGCACTTTCAAACAGGTTGTGTATTTCAGTTCCGTAGTGGTCGGCGATAAATTGGCGTGCAGTTTCATAGCTAAAGAGCTTGTGCTCCATGGAAGGGTTTTGCTCTTTCCATGTGGCTACTAACTTTGAGATATCTTCTGGTAAATCTGGTGTATTCCAGAACTGAACAATCGTATTAGGCTTCATACTTCGCTCTCAAAAACTCGGCATTTTTTTCATAAATGTCGTAGAACTGAGAAACCAATTCTTCATTGGTAAATGTGGCTGATTCGCCCAACTCAATATCAGCCCCTTTAATGCTAAGTACTCGGGTACCTTTCGATGCAACCCTTTCAGCTTCAACGCATGGAATACCAGGAGGAACTAGCGGTATCAATTGATTTAGCGGCTCAATACTGGCATCAATGCTGTCGTCATTACCCTTTGTGCCAGCAATATGCAGGCAAATTCGCTTGGCATATTCAATTAATAACACTGATGAGGGGTGATTGAACGTGAAGAACGTTCTCGACTCTCCACGGGTAGCTTCTATGAAGTCAGCAATTTTGATGTCTACTGAAGCTTCTCGAGATCTTAATTCGTCAAGGGACTTGGCATCTTCCTTACCGTACTCTTGCCTGTTATAAAAGGGGTCTGACAGCCAACCTACAACTTGCTGTTGGCTTATGCCAAGCAACCATCCGTCCAGAATAGTTTTATTGTGATATTCGCCTAAAGGGCCTCGTAAAGTTGTAACCTCTGGGTGTCGAATATACATTAAATCTGGCGTAAATCCGCTGAAATAAAGGTTAACAATGGTATAGGTTTTATCACTATATAAGCGCTTTATTTCGCTGGTACGAATAAACTTGCAGGGATAGTTATCTGAAATCAGTTGCGTAACAATCACATCGGCCTCATCCAATACGTCACGATACGTTGCTTCATCACTATCTTTTAAAAGGTGCACTATTGGGGTAGCTGTTACCTGTATTGTAGGAACTAGCTTTTCAATATAATCAGCTAGGGGTCTAGCTTGGCAATTACCAATAACGACTAACTTCATATCGCCTTCACCTTACCGAACACTTGATGCTTACCATGTTGAAAATATCTGTTTAATAACACTACACAAACCGTTTTTACTTCGTAACCCGTAACCATACCAATTACTTAAGTAGTAAATCATCCATTTTCGTATTTTTTTCTAACGGCTCGCCAATATCGTCATACATGTTAATGTCTTCAGGCAGCATATTTCCAGGCATTGTCATATTCGGGTCGGCCGCAACACCGGGAAAATCCTCTTCTAATTTTTGCGGAGTTTCAGCCTCAGGAGACAGGTAAGAAACATCGCCCTCTGGAGCTTCGGAAAACTGCATATCCCGCTCTATTTCTGCGAGTAATTCAGGGTTAGTTTCTAGGCCAATTTTTGCAGCGTCAATGTTCGCACGTGTTTCTAAGGAGGCTGAATTTGACCTTTGGGAAGAGGCAGATACACTAACATCTTCAGTAGCGAGAACTTCAGAAGTAGGTGGCGCTTTATCGCTGTTTGTATCTGAATTGGCGCTTTTCTTTACAGATAAAAAAGAAAATACGACGAAAGATAAGACAATTACCACAGTAATTGCTATAACGTTAGTGTGCTTCATCGTTAATTCCTTTTAACTAATCTTAAATCAATCAATTGACAACTCGAATGTTACCACCATACGAGTGGTTTGACACCTCGATTTTTCTGACAAGAGAGAAAATGATGATAAACAAAAGTTTTTTTTGGCAGGCATTACTTAATCGGTTATTAGTTACTCTATGCTTAAACTTTTTTATCATTGTTTCCGCCTACGCCGATGGTAATAAAACCACTCTATCTATTAGTCAACCGGCCAAAGGCATTAACTTTTTCTACCTTGATGGAAGAGATCAAGAAGACTTAGTTCAAGTTGCCGAAAAACTATATTATGGCGATGACGCATGCAAAGGCACGCGCGCTCACGTTTCAAAGCGTTTTAAAAACACCTTAAAAAGCATAAAGCAGGCAGGCTTTAAATGGGTGAGACTACTTATTAGTAAAGATTTTTATCATATTTATGCCAATAGATGCGGCTTCAATATGGAAGAGGTGTACCCTGTTTTAGCCGAAAAGCATGTTAACGTATTAACAAACCTCATCGAAAATATTGCCCAAGAAGGCCTAAAAATAGAAGTTGTACTTTCAGGTACAAAATGGTTCGCAGAGCCTGAAAACGATATTCTGTTTTTCGAATCCATTTTGTTAGGTATTCCCTCGCAACACATCGATATGGTGATGCTAGGTGGCGACGTACAACCAGCTAATGCAAAGTATCAGGCAGATTGGTTGAAGAAGGTGCTCCCGCACTTTTTGAATCATGAACTCATTGAATTAGGGGCTTTAAATTACCTATTTGATACGGTTACATATCGAAATAAAGAGCAAGCAACTAATTATGTTGCATGGGTTACTCAAGAATTCCCTACTTTAGAATACTTACCTGTAAACCTATATAATCGTTCTCTTCCGCCAGGTAGTGTTTGGCAAGATTATGCGAAGGCTATTAACGAATACGCAGAAATTTATCGCAAATCTAACTTGCCACTTTGGATAGACGAATATGGTTTTAGACTAAGCAATAATTCAGAAGAAGAAAAATACACGGAAGCAGACAGAGTTGAATACTTGAAAGGTTTTCACCATGCTCTATTTTGTAACAAACAGTCACCTGCTGCCCACTTCATATGGACTGCAGGCAACGACAGGTACAAAGCTAGCCCAGAAAAAGACTATGGCAGAACGCCTTTTGGACTTTTTGAAAGCTATACCGACAACATGCCTGTCACTGGTGATGCTTGGCGTGAACTAAGTTTGTTTAATACAGGTTCGAGTTATTGTGAACGTTTAAATGAGTTGGATTGAGGCGTCCAAATTTATTTAATAAAGGGCGTTAACACAGCTTCATCCACTACCGTGGGTTGATACAGCTTGGCTTTACCGCTCTGTATTGAATGCTCAGCCATTTCTACAAATGCCTCTATTGGAATATCCGCAGAGGCTGAGAGTAAGCCTTGAACTTCGTAGTTCCACCAATTAATCTCCAGCAACTTGTCGATAATTACCTGTGGAAAGCGATAGCGGATAACCTTCGCGGGAAGCCCCCCTACAATTGCATAAGGTGGCACATCCTTAGTGACTAGTGCTTTTGCAGCAAGTATTGCACCATCTCCTATAGTAACTCCTCGTGCAATGGTGACATCTTCACCTATCCAAACATCGTTTCCTATTGTTATGCCCAGCCCATTTTTAGGCTCGGTATTGTTTACTTGAAAGTTTTCGATTTCAGGGTGATCAGCAAAAAACTGCGCGTTCGTAATATTTTGACGGTCGTAAGTTATGTTCGCCGTGGTAAAACGGCTAATTGGATGGTCAATGCCCATGACTGTAGTTCGCGCGCCTATTGAGCAGTAACGTCCTATTACAGTGTTGATAGGAAATACACTGCGAGTAAATGAAAAGGAGCCCATTGAGAATAGAAAGCTTCCATTTAAGAAGTTACAGTAAGGCTCAATTCGCCCTATTGAAGGAAACACTAACTGTTCATTTGGTCTGAACCTACCTTGAACTTTACAATTGCCAAATGGCGTAAAATAAACACGGTGTTCGTTAAAGTGAGCTAATAACTCGTCACTTACTGTTATTCTGTGGATCACTCGTTCGTCCCTTTCTTATAATTTAATATCGGCTGGTTTTGCATGAAAGCAATGGACGAATAGTAAATAATAACGAATCACTTATACAGCGTTAAAGCATAAGAGATCAAAAGAAAAGCCATTCCTTAAATAAGGAATGGCTTTATTCTATTTGCTACGGCTCTAGGTAGTACTCTAGCCACTCGCGTTCTGAAGAATTGAGCTTACTTTGCTCAGGTTGCCTTAACATTTCATTGTTCCACTGCTCGTAAAGTTTTTTCAACTCTTCGGCTTTGACTGGCATCGTTGATATTAAGTTATTTTTGTTAGATTCTTCCTTGGTTAAGTCAAACAAAAATTCGTGTTCTGAACCCATTTTTAAATTCTTGTAATCGCCCAGGCGGACTGCCGATTGATTCCAAAACCGCCAAAAAAGTGGGCGGTTCGCAAGCCCGCTGATATCAGAATCTTGAGTAGGAAAAATATCAACTCCGTCTAGTTCCGATAACATGCTTTCGTCTGCTCCTGCTGCTTTTATCGCTGAATATAGAACATCTAAACTGATTACCGGTTTTTCTATGACTGTATTATCCTGAATTTCATTTGGCCACTGAACAATAAAGGGTACTCTAATACCACCATCTGTAAGCATTCCTTTTTCGCCAAGCAAGGGCGTATTGAGTGAACCATTCCACGCCTCCCTTTCAGAAATTGGTGCATCTGTAAAATCAAGACCAACAGGTGCACCGTTATCGCTTATAAATGCGATAATGGTATTTTCTAATATACCGCGCTTTTCAAGCTGCGAAACTATTTGACCTACACCTGAATCCACAGCATACATCATCGCCAGCGCGTACCTACGACGATTAGAATCATTCTCTGGGAATAATGATAAATAGTCATCTGTAGCCGCTAAAGGAACGTGAGGTGCGTAATGAGCAACGTGAAGGTAAAACGGCTCGTTGTAGTTCATCTCGATGAACTGTGTAGCTGCATCTGATACCACATCAAGTCTGTAGTCAGAGTTATTTACCCACCCTAACGTTGTTTCACTACCTTTTAGATCAAAGTTAGCCCAATATCGGTTTGCATAACCGAAATAATTATATTTGTAGCCCATAGAGGACGGATAAAACTGCTCTTTAACTGACGAAGGTAGCTTTCCTGGGTTGAACTGTTCAATGGGCGTATTTGGATAGTTTTCTCTGAACCATGGCTTTGAATTTTGATCGATCTCTAAATGCCATTTTCCTACTAACCCCGTCGTGTATCCCAGTTCAGAAAAACGCTGTCCCATTGTGACAACGTTCTTTGGAATTGGAGTATACCGGTTATCGTCTACACCGAAACGCTGTTGATAAACCCCTGTTATCATCGCCGCTCTCGATGGCGTACATTGGGGAGCTGTGATGTACCCGTTCGTAAACAACGCACCTCGAGCAGCTAGTTTATCTATATTTGGAGTTTCAATATCATTAACAATATTGTGAGCACCTACATCGGCGTACCCCTGATCATCGGTAAAAACAACGACTAAGTTAGGTTTGGAAGGAACTATAAGAGTTTTAGCATCTATACTAAAATCAATGCCAGACTCTGTTAGTAATTTTGCTGTAATGGTAAGAGGTGTGCGCTTTCTTACTTGGGGAGCGACAAAACTAAAAACACCTTCACCCGCTGCTTGTATATTGGGAGTACTACTTAAGGAAGAGCTCCACGACTGCACTGTAATATTTGATGCGCCATTACTCTTCGTTGAAGCCAAAGTCAGATTGACGCTCTGGTCAGATTTAATTTCTACAGGTAAGGTAAAAGAATACGAGTCCTTTAAGTCTTGTTGACTAGACGAATCATTAGAGAGATTACTTTCTGAATCACCGCCCCCACATGAAATAACTGCTACCAATGCAACGACTAATAACCCACAACTTTTGATGACTTCCATAAATATTCCAAATGACCACTACTTTGCTACTTGCCAATTATTATCTGTTGGCCTCAACACACCACGACTTTTAACTGCTGTGCCATCCATCAAATGAACAAGGTTTCTTCCTGCAGCCTTGTTTCTCCAAAGAAAATCTACCTTACCATCTCCGTCATAATCACCCATATTACTGATTTGCCAACTAAGGTCTGAAACTTCGTTTATTAGGGAGCTCGCTAACACTTGCCCGCTATTCATCATATATACCCAGTTTCTTCCATCGACTTGGTTTCTCATTATGATGTCGTCTGTTTCATCGCCATTTAAATCCCCCGCGCCGACAATCTCCCAATTTGGGCTCACTGCTCTTAAACTATATTTTGAAGCAATACTCCCATTTTCCATTATCCAGATATAAATAAGACCCGTATCAAGCTTACGCCAAATGATGTCATCATCTCCGTCACCATCTATGTCCCCGGTCGCAACTACTTTAAAATTTAAGTCTGTAACCCAGAGTGAAGGCTTACTTATTTCAATTCGACCATTTTGCATCAAGTAAAACCATGTATCTCCCCGTTCAACGTTTCGCCACATGACATCCCCTACGCCATCTCCATTGAAATCGCCGTTGCCTACTATTTGCCATGTTTCCGCTGTAACGAAATTGAGAACATAGCGATTCTTAATGCTCGCGCCATTCATCAGATAAACGAAGTTCATTCCACTTTCGCTGTCTCGCCAAAAAATATCTGACCTTCCATCACCGTCGTAATCGCCTAATCCATCCATTGTCCACGTGTATTCTTGTACTACGTTAATCGGAGAAGCTTTAGCGGCTGAAGTGCCATCCATTGTCCATAAGAAGTTCCAACCTCTAGCGAAACTGCGCCAAAGAAGATCTGACTTGCCATCAGCGTTTACATCTTGATTAGATGCACTCCTTATGACGGTAAAACGGTCATCGTAACCTTCACCAGGACCGAATGTTTCCCAGCTGTTTTGGGACAAGTCTGATAAGGGGAATAGGTTTATTCTCCACGGGCCGCCTGTAATCTTTTTAGGTAGGGTTATAATGGCTTGCCAGGTTCCGTCGTAAATATCACCATCGATCAAAGAAACACTGGCAAAACCAGAAGTTGCATCATTAATCAAACTAGAGGCACTTAACAACGGCGTATCTAAGCCCGACTCAAGGTCTCTCAAATGCATAATGACTGTGATCGAGTCAACTCCCTGTGTGACGTTTGCTACCCGTTTATCAACCGCAAAACTTATAAGCTCAGGGGGAGTTTTATCATCATTTTGAGAAATGACCTCAAAATTAGAATTAAATTCTTCTCCGGGGCCAAAACCTGTAGTATTTCCTGCTTCGTCATTTAAAGGAAATAATACTACTTCCCACAAACCCTCTTGCGAATTTTTAGGGATTGTTAGTACAGCTTGCCAAATACCGTCATTCTTGTTTCCCGACAAAAGTGAAACATTCGCAAACCCTGCTGAAGCGTCGCCGTCGATACTTCTAGCGGTGACTTTCGGTGTTTCAACCCCAGTACCAGTATCGATAACCCTCATTCTTACCGTTAGATTAGCCGAACTATCAAATACATTTACAGAACTACTTGATAATGAAAACTCCTGTAGTTTTGGTGGCGTATCGTCTGTAGTGTTAGATATTACGGCAAATGATGCGTCATACTCATCACCCGGCCCGAATCGTCCCCATGAATTAAATGCTAAGTCAGATACCGGAAAAATAGTTACTTTCCACTGGCCTGAAGGAGAGCCAGCACTTACACTGATAACTGCTCTCCAAACTCCATCTTCAATACTCCCAGAATGAAGTGACACTGCCGCAAAACCTGTAGAGCCTTCATTATCAACGCCACTTGCTGATACAAGAGGTGTTTCAACTCCACTTGGATCTTTTAAGCCAATAAACACTTCCACTGTTTGAGAAGTATCAGTGACATCAACTATTCGAGAATTTAATGAGAAAGACGTAAGCTCCGGAGGTTCTAAATCTTCAGCCCACGAGTAAGTTGCGAAAAAAACGAAAAATAAACATACAGACAGAACTTTAGATATATCCTTTACTCTAGCGTGTTTCACTACTATCACTTCCTTGTACACCGAAATTTAAGAGATTAAAAGAGAGAGCATATGCTCTCTCTTTTACCGTTTATTTAGCGACTTGCCAAGAATTATCGGTAGGCCTCAATACTCCGCGACTTTTCACCGCAGTACCATCCATTAAGTGGATTATATTCCTGCTTGCAGTTTCATTTCTCCATAGAAAGTCTGCCTTGCCATCACCGTCATAATCGCCAATATTTCCGATTTGCCAATTTAGGTCAGCAACCTCGTTGATTAACGTACTTGTTGATATTTGACCTTCTTTCATGATGTAAGCCCAGTTTCGTCCATCAACTTGGTTTCTCAGAATAATGTCAGCGGTTCCATCGCCGTCTAAATCCCCCGTCCCTGCAATTTCCCAATCAGTATTCACTATAATTAGGCTGTATTGTGAAGCGATTTTTCCACCTTCCATCAACCAAACATAAATACGACCTGTATTTGTTCTGCGCCATATGACATCTTCGTCGCCATCACCATCGATATCACCGGTTGCAGCTACCTTGTAATTAAGATCGGTAACCCATTGTGAAGGCTCACTAGAACCTATACGCCCTTCGTCCATTAAATAGAACCAAGTGTCACCGCGCTCAATGTTGCGCCACATCACATCGCCAATGCCATCACCGTTAAAGTCGCCATTCCCCGCAACTTGCCAAGTGCCGGCGGTTACGAAGTTTAGTACATAACGGCTTTTGATATTCGCTCCATCCATCAAATAGACAAAGTTCATGCCTGTTTCGCTGTTTCTCCAAAAAATGTCAGATTTACCGTCACCGTCGTAATCACCAAGACCATCCATTGTCCAAGTATATTCTTGAACGACATTAATTGGAGTCGCGGCAGCAGTTTGTACTCCATCCATTGTCCACAAGAAGTTCCAGCCTTTATCAAAGCTACGCCATAATAAATCTGATTTGCCATCTGCGTTCAGATCATTTACAGGAGCGTAGGTATTTAACTGCTGTGCAGACCAATTAGCCGAATTAAATGGAATATCTCCGTCTCGATAACCATCTCCAAGCTCGGGAATACCAGCCCATGCCCAAACTATGCAATCCCCATTTTCAGCGGGCTCGATACAAGCCAAAGTTTCGAAATCTAAATAAGGTGAAATTAAGAAACCGCCATCCACACCAAATGAACAATCTCCACCGTTGTCACTGAATGTGAAGCCTTGCACACACACCCAGAAGTCTAAAACATCACCAGATAAACTCATTCTTGCAGCATAGGCTGGATTCGCAGCTCTAATAGCCAAATCACTCGTTATTTCGTAGTCAACACCGGCTAAAGAGGCACTCACAACATTTGCGATAACCACCGTATCGTTATCGTCTAGCAGTGTGCCTTCTACAACAGCAGTTAGTTCATGCCCAGCAGTTCCTCTAGTATTCCCGTCAAACGTATAGGTAAACGTGAATAGCTGAGTTGTAGAGTCTGTTCTTAAGGCATCCTGAGGGAAGTCGTCAGAAACGTCTGGAACACCATCTCCATCTGTATCTGATTTTGTAGGATCTGTTCCTATAGTGAACTCTTTAAGATTGGTTAATCCATCTTTGTCCGCATCTTGATTCGCATCATTGCTATTTAAATGGTTTAGGCCATAACTTTCTTCGAAGAAATCCTGCATGCCATCGTTATCATCGTCAGAGTCATCAGAGTCTGATACTCCATCTCCGTCATTATCACCATCAAGGCCTGCTGCTGCATATTCATCTTTGTATTGGCTAAGGTCGACTAGATCCAGATAATTGATGCGTGGGGCAATGTATACACCTCCGAGACCATTAAACAGGTCTTCATAGGTGCTATACTCTAAAACAAAAGTAAGTCCGCTTTCATTTGTTGTCAGCGGGACCCAGATTCTTTCTCTTATAATTGCGTAACTTGCTTCGTAGTTTAGAGAGATTTTGCCTTCAAGATCGAACCATGTCCAACCTGGACTCCCCATTTCTATCACACCGTTATTGCAAGTAATACCTCGAATAAATGAGGTATCGTTACTGAATGAATGTGCAAATAACATTTCACAAATAGGCCAACCCTTTTCGTTTGCTCGCGCTTCTACACGCCCGTTGATGTTAGCGCTGTAAACAAACGGGAAATTTGATACTAGGTTTTGACCAAAGTTTTCAGCTGAACTATCCATGGCCACCAATTCACGAGCAAAGCGATATGTTTCTCCATCAGCACTGACTTCTACGAGAACAGTCCACACAGATTCATTCACTTTTTGAATTGGCGTAATGACAAACAAAACATCGTTCATGTTTATCAAAATTTCTTCACTTTTAAGTTCGGCGGTATAGGAATCCTCTAGAACTTGGCTTACTGCTGAAGTGGGCACACTCGATATCTTAAAAATATCATGTACAATAGCGTTTAGTTCTTCGCCGGAGTAAAAGTTGATTTCATCCACAACAGGGATGGCGGCTTTGACACCTTCCAAACTATCAAATGTGATTCCTCGATCTTCTATTCCAAATTCAAATCGTAAAGATTCTAATGAGTTTGTTGAAAACGCCGAAACTTCCGTGTTGCCTTGCCAACCACCTTCAATTCCCTCGACAATATATTCTGGGATATAGAGCACTTCTTCTACCGTAACGCTAGCGCTGACATCGAAGTAGCCCTCTGCTGTATTAGAAATAGTATATACAACGTTGTCAGTTAAACTTGTCCACTGTAGAGATGGCGTTCGCGTAATCAGCCCTTGTTCAAAAGCAGTAATAAGCTGGTCTGCAACTTGATCTCCCCACCGGTCACGATAGGTACTGCTGTACACATCATACATTTCAAACGAAGTGCTCCCATGGGTTTTGTCTGGATAAGTCTGGGTAAGCTGGTTCTCATTTGCAGAGAAAATAACATCGTATGAAGGGACAATCTGCGTTTGTGTATAGTCAGAAAAGCTCCATGAGCCAGAATCTGATTTAACGAGTATCCCTTCCACTAAAATACCGTATTCAGCAAGCGTGCTTTTATCTACGGCTAAAATTAATGATTCGTTAGTTAGTAACTCTTCGAACGTCTGGTAATTTGCGCTATTTGCATAAGTGGAGATTGAAATTAGCGTTAATAGGCAACACTGGGCACGCAACATGCGTATTAAATTCATATGGCATCCTTTTCATTAGGTTAAGACTAACCTTTGCTCTACTCTTATTTTAGAAAATATCCTAGTATCAGGCGTCTAAAAATTCAACAAAAATGCGCTCGCAAATTCAGATCATAAGCGCACGATTCATGTTTAAGCAGTAACAAGACGAACAACCGCCAAGAACAAAATGCTTAAAATTATAGTCACTTTTATAGAGAGTTGGACACTTTTAATGCGTCGACGCTGTTTGGCAACGAAAACCTTTCGACGAGGGCAGCTATATAAAGGGTCAAGGTGTTAAATAAAAAGACAACCACTTTCTGGTATTGGTGTATACCGGTTGTCATCTACTCCTAATCGTTGTTGATACACAGCAGTAACCATTCCCGCTCGCGAGGGTGTGCATTGAGGGGCAATGAAATTGAACTTGTCTTCACTGGTAATCACTATATTTAGCGAAGTTTCCAATGATGTACTCAACGGCTCTACCGTAACCTTTTGCGAATTACTGTCATTAGAGCTGTTTACAGTTAAGGAAACTGTTTCATCAGAAGTAATTTCTTGTGGCAGAGTGGTTGAATAAGAGCGACTTAATTGTTCCTCTTCAGATACCGTTAGTGGGGACGGTTGAGAGTCACCAGCGCAAGAAACTAAACACAATAAAACAAAGAAAACAAACCGCGAAACTTTATAGCATCCATACTTTTATTCGAAAATCAGCTAATACACCTCACCAATATTTTTGCATTATTGAATGGCGCGTTATTTAACGTCAATAATAAAAATGGCTGGATGTTTTATTAGTCATTGATAGATTCTATTTCGCTAAGGAACTCGTTTCTTTCCTCATTGCCTATCCAGGCTTCACGTTTGTGAACATCTTTACTTATTTTCTTTTTAAGCGCTCTGTTTTTTTCTAACTGTTCAGGGTTCTTGAACGTCGGAGCATCATCAGAATTTAAGCCAGTACTAATTGCAGGGTAAACCCAGTGTTTTTCCGTAGTGCCGTTATACCCCTGACGAATAAACCTTTCAGTCCACTCTACATGCCCCGCACCATAACCACTGAATCTTGGGTCTAAGTACCCTATATTCTCCATGGCATCCTTGCTACAAGCTGTACATTGCCCTGTAACCAACTTGCAAAGATACGGTAGAGTACTCGACCCTGTACCAGAAACAACTGCACCTTCTTTTTTAATTATTCGCTTATGCGCATAATTAATGTGCCCCCACAAAAGTGCTGCAATCACCCACTCTTTTTGCCAGTTTTCTTTATTTGGGCGACAGTCGTCCTCTAACAGAATTAGAACATCAACTTTTTTGATTTCGTTGAGATAATACAAGGCCCTGTTTTTGTTTCGAACAACGCCTTTGTTCGCGCAATTAGTATGAGCTACGTTATTTTTTTCACACCACTCTACTGTATCATCTTTACTGCCATCGTCAGCAACAACAAGTTGATAATCACCTGTTGTGAATGCTTTAATGGCTTCAACCGTTTTTGCTAAGTGGTCTTTTCTGTTAAAGGTAATAACCCCGATTCCCACATTTAGCGTTGCTATATATTCGTCTGTGATTAGTTCAAACAATTCAGATATAACAGGCCCTTCTGGACGGAGCATTTTGGCTCTAGCTATTAACCAAAAGCTTGTACACTTGTTGACCTTTCTAAATAGTATTGCTAAATCTCTGAAGACTTCTGGTGCTAGCTTTACACTCATTATGAAATGACTGACTGGAAATTCTGCATGGTTCAGTATTAGGGTGACTAGCGTAATAATGTCCGGAGACGCTACATAGTGTTCAACCAACTCTTTTGCATTGCCTAACGAAACCTTAACCTCAGCTTGAGACACGCCTTCAATTGTAAGACTCTTAAAACCAAGGCATTTCACGAAGGATTTATTACCTTTTTCCAACTGACTTTGAATAAAAGTCACCTCACTTGCTGTTAAACTAGAATCATGGCTTTGAAGGTGTAATTCACTTTTAATGACACTCGAGCGCTCAACCCTATTTTCTTTTGGGATTACGGCATTTAAAAAGCGTCTCGCTTTTTGTTTCGCAGCACCTGTTGCCCTTCGGATACCTGTTTTCTGTGAACGTTTTTTCATTATAAGACTGCTTATTCAATTCGGACGATATCAAAGTCACATGTATTTTTATTTGCTGTTTTTCAGATAACTGTATCTTCAAAAATAATGACCTGGGTCTGCTTTTCTCTGACCTTTACCGTTTGCCCTTTTTTGAAAGAATCCGGATATCTATAAGCTTTTCCGATGAAACCGTCGCGGTGAATGCGCCTTTCGGCCGCTAAAGGTCGATAGTCTGCCAACTTCACTTCATCAACTACAATATCATCTAGCAAAATATCAGCAGCCAGTGCGTCTTCTTGCTCATAACAACAACCCCAAATATTAAACTGCATTCCTTTGTCTCTTGGTGCTACATGTAACTCCCCAAACCTTATCAACGGTAATCCTCGATTAAGTAATGATTGATGAAGTTCAAAACGCTTCAAGGCATATTCATACAAAGCAAAATCTTGGTGATTCATCTTGCGGATGAGGGACAATTCATCTTCACTGAGTACATAGGCGTCTGAAGACTTAGCGGAGTTTTTGTTGATATCTAAAACTTCAACATCCGTTTCGTAGTACTCATTGAATAAGGCAATCGATTCGTTGTATCGCTCAGTTATACCAATAAAACCTAGCGCGTCTGGCCATACTCCATTTAATGCTCTAAATTGCATGTTTGCAAAACGGTTTTCCTTTATGAAATCAGCAAAACTTCCCTCATAACCGTGCAACCTCGAAAAATGCTCAAAATGCGAGCGCACTTGCTGAGCGGGGTGGCGAACAAAAGTCACAACATTTTTGGGCGGGAAGAATGGTGCATATTTGGGATAAATAACATGACCAGACAAAAATTTAGCGTTTTGTTTAATGCTTTTCGCAGCTAGATACCTATCCTTTAACTTATATTCGTACTTTAGAATATCGGGATGTGTCTCATTGTTGTCTATGCCGTAATCATTATATGTAGCATCAGAACCAAAGTACTGTTCTGCTGCTACACGGAAACTAGAGCCAGCGGTTTTTGGAATATGGATAAAAAATAATGGAAAATTGTTATTCATAATACTTCTAAAATTGGGTTACTATTTAAGCGAAAAGTTTTCGTGGGTATTGGACAAATTCGGATTATAAGCTGTGTCATTGGTCAATAGCTTTTTCCACTTATCCTTCATATAATCACTTTCTTTATTAAATCGCGCCACTTTCTCTGGCGTATCTTCTTCGCCGCGACTTATCGATTCATGATGGTAAAGTTCAGCCCACGGGGTAAATAGGTTTCTATAGCCTGCAGTATGTACCTTCAAGCAAAAATCCACATCATTAAAAGCTACTGTTAAATCTTGTTCGTTTAACCCGCCTACTTCTTCAAATACAGACTTTCGAACTAATAAGCATGCAGCTGTAACGGCGGACATATTTTGAACAAGATGAAGGCGCGTAAAATAACCAGGTTCACTCTTATGGAAATATTTGTGAGAGTGACCGGCAACCCCACCTATGCCCAGCACTACACCCGCATGCTGAATAGTATCATTAGGGTAATAAAGCTTCGCACCTACACAGCCGACTTCAGGCCTAAGGACATGCGACACCATTTCAGTTAACCAGCCCTCATTAATAACTTCAATGTCGTTATTAACTAGGCCAACAACTTCACCCTTAGCTTGCGAGACTGCAAAGTTATTAATTGCAGAATAGTTAAATGGCTTGTCCCACTTCAAGACTCTGAAATTAGCTTTGCTATTCGTGTACTCACTGAATAGGCCCAATGTTTTTTCACAGGTGGTTTGATTATCTACAACAATGATTTCAAAGTTTTTGTACGACGTCTTGTTATAAATAGACTCTAAACACTGCTTTAAAATGTCATAGCCATCTCGGGTCGGAATCACCAGGCTAACGAGTGGTTCCTCATCTGGCAACGCCCAATTCACCTTATACGTATTTGGGTACTTACCTTTTTCAACAGAGGCATTTTGGCCAGATTGTTCAAGAAAATGCTTTATTGCTTCAATGCCCGCATCGGTGGTGTATGTCTTAGCCGACGCGTCAGAGGCTGTAGAGTTCTCAATAACGCGCCAGTGATAAAGGATGAAAGGTAAATGTACTACTTCATCATGATTTAGGCCGGCGGTAGCTCGCAAAAGTAAATCGTGATCTTGCGAACCTTCCACACCTACCCTAAATCCGCCTATCTTTTTGATCACACTTGTTTTGTACACTACTGGGTGACATATATAGTTTTGACTTAATAATAAATCGGGGTTCCAGTCTGGTTTGAAGTGTGGCTGATGACGATTGCCCTGCTCGTCTATTTTATCTTCGTCTCCATAAAGCACTTTCGCGTTTGCGTTATCTGTTATAGCTTGCGCAAAGAAGGATAACGTATGAGCAGGCAACGTATCGTCATGGTCGAGCAGTAAAACGTAATCGCTAGTTACCATGCTTAAAGCGGCGTTACTTGATTTGGATATATGACCGTTTTCGCTCAGCAGGTTCAACTTAATATTGGCGTGCTTTTGTGCGTACGACTCTAGCGTTTTAATGGTGTCGACGTTGGTCGACGCATCATCGGCAATACACAGTTCCCAGTTTTTGTGAGTTTGCAGCAGAACAGAATCGATACACTCTTTTAAATAAATAGGGTCAGTGTTGTAAGTTGGAAGGATAATAGAAAATTTCACTTCAGACTGTTCTGGGGTGAAGGTTTGCTGCATTTTCTGTAACCCGCGCGGCTCATCAAACTCTACCCAGAACGGATAGCTTTTTTCCATCGCTCCAGTAATAAAGGTTTTGTTGTACTCTTCGTATACTGTCTCTATAAACTTTCCACCGTTAAGTTTACGGTTTGTATCAAGGTATTCTTCTACATCGTCGACATGACTTAGCAGCTTATACAATCGCTGTTTCATGTATCGCATGGCAATAAACGATGGCACCTTCGAAATCATGAAAGTGTTAATAGTAAACTCAGTTTCTGCTTCACAAGGGTCAAACCGAAGCATGGCATTATTACTTTCTAGGTAAAAAAGGCGGTTTACAAATTTGGTGCTATGCCAAGGTACGTCAACGGTGGTTAGCTCACCTTTTTGTAAATTAGAATATAACTTTGCAACGTGTGACTGATGGTTTTTCTCTGTCATTTTTACACGCAGAAGATACCACCCTTTTTTAAAGGTTCGAGTGGGAATACGGCGAGCTGGATGAATAATAAACTGTGGGTCGTCACCGGTTGACATCCAACTAGAGTCCGTGTTTTCAGTGTCAGTTTCTCTTAACTGATGATGAGGGACTATGATTAACTTTTTGGCTAGCCGATATGCTAATCGTTTAAGATTAGATGGCTTTAGTACTTTTGATAACAAAATGCGTAAACACCCTATTCCTATGCAATGCTAAACTGCTTTCCTTAATGCTGCATGGTTCAGCTACTGAGCATGCAAACCAGCTGTTGCCAATAATGATAACCTATTTCAAATAGTGGCAACACAGGATATTCGTTACATTGACTTTTAGAGGGAATCCCCTGATAAGAAAAAAGCACCTTTCGGTGCTTTCTTCTTATCATTATGACCTATTTAGCTACCCGCCCATATCTATCAGAAAAACGTACAATATCGTCTTCACCTAGATAAGCACCCGATTGCACTTCAATAAGCTCTAGTGGAATCTTGCCAGGGTT
>CEQS01073808.1_pt1 | contig 53488 bp, 47 predicted proteins | sample 530981 | NCBI WGS metagenome assembly CEQS01 (sample SAMEA2621176, study PRJEB7988) | marine metagenome | biome: marine biome (ENVO:00000447); feature: mesopelagic zone (ENVO:00000213); material: "saline water (ENVO:00002010), including plankton (ENVO:xxxxxxxx)" | depth 800 m
TAGTTTTAATCTGTACTTTTTCATATATATTTATTTTAATTGATTACTTAATGCTATTAAACCAGTCGATAATTATTTTTTTATCTTGATTTGATAAATCAGCTTCTCTGTGAATGATAGTATATGTAGAAATAGGCATTTTACCTTCTTGAATCTGACTAATAATTGATCTTATTTTATTTCTTTTCCTTCTCTCGGAATAATTTCCAAATTCACTGAAATTTAACATGTTTTTTCCTTCACGAATATGATTATCTAAAAAATAACGAACAGGTTGGATTTTACTGTACCAAGGATAATCTGTGTTATTGCTATGACAATCAAAACATGATTTTTCTAAAATTTTCAATGTATTATCTGGAATAATATATAAACTACGTATATCGTACTTAGATATATGTAGTTGCCTATTATTGTCTTTTGGGATAAATTGAACACCTATAAATAGGATTAGTAGAATTAGCATACCCCATTTAATTAACTTTTTCATATCAATTAATAATCCTGCTTATTTTACCACACTCAGGCATTTTGCTCCCCATGTATGGGTTACGAATGGCTTCATTATTGCTAATCCAAATTGCACCATTATTGTTATCCGCCATAGGGCAAAAATCTTCATATAATTTTTGAGAAGCACCTACAATAGCGATCAAATCTTTAATGTCTATACTTAGTGAAACTAAATGTTCTCTTTGATGTTTAATATTTCCTGAATTTTGAGAAATATGCTCTGCATTTTCCAGAGCACTTTCCATGATTTCATCCATCTCTTTTTGTTGATCGTCTGATAGTTCAGTAGTTTTAAGACCTTTTAAGGAACTTATTAAACTCTCTGAGGCTATTGCTGCGCCAGAAGCATCATCTTGAACAAGATTCTTATTCAATGAAAAATAATCATCCAATATAAATGAAAGATCACCTTTTACTTTTCCAGTATTATTTGATAGCTCTCTATCTTTATTCACTCCACTATGATCATGATCACCATGACTATCCTTCATTTCCTCATTATGTTGGTGAACTTCTTTATCCGATTCGGAATTATTACCACAACTTGCCAAAAACAAGCTTCCGCCTAAAAAGGCAACTACTAGTTTTAATCTGTACTTTTTCATATATATTTATTTTAATTGATTACAAATTATTAATTACGATAATTACCAGAAATACCAATACTACAGCCCATAACACTCTTTTGAACCATTTTTTTGAGTGTGAGGGCGATGTTGGTTTTCCTGTTTGACAACATTTCTTCATTGATTAATGATTGTGATTATGACTATCATTTTGTTGACTATTTTCAGACCTATCATATTGACAACAACCTGGTAAAGCGTTATATGCCTCATCTTTGGATTTGTAATATTGAGTATCATGACCAGATTTAGAAATTTTCATATAAACATTATCCATACTTTTACCCTGTTTTGAAAATATTTGATCATCATATTGTACAGTTATCATCTTGGATTCTACATTCCAATCTGCGGACTTAACTCCATTTACACTTAAAGCTGCTTTCTCAATTCTTTTTTTACACATTCCACAGTTTCCATAAACTTTAAATTTTTCGGTTTTTAAGCCTTCTTGAACCGATGAAGTATGATTATAACTTGAGGCTATAGATTGGTTATAAACTCCAGTAAAAAATAAGGCACTGAGCAATCCAATTTTTACAATATTCTTTTTCATATTATTTATTTTATTAATTATTCGTTTTTATTTTACATTTAAAATGCTTATCTCTTCACTACAATTTTCTGTGTTTTATATATCCCATTTCCAACTACTGTTATAAAATAGGTTCCATTTGAAAAATTTTCTAGTGAATATGTTCTTTGAAAGTCGTCATTCTCCATGAGAAAGAGTTCCTTTTTTAATATTCTACCACTTATATCAGTGATAGTAACATTAATACTACCCTTGTTTTTTTTAATAAATCTCATGGTGATTTTGTCCGAAGCTGGATTAGGGTAAACCAAAAAATCACCTTCTAATCCTGTTTCTTTTAAATTGGCTAATGTGCCAGTGCCATCACCAATATATATGTCGTCCAAATAAAGATTGTTACCACCATCAGTGACATTGACTATTTTGAGTTGAACATAAGCAGAGTTTCTATAATTATTTAATAAAATAGAAGCAGGTTTCCATTGGCTTGAGTCTGGAACGAAAGGGGTTGTTTGAACAGGTCCAGTAGCTAATGCATTCTGTGTTCTGTAAAACACTTGATTATAGTTTACACCGCAGTCAGTTGATAGCAAAACCAACAGTTCGTCAGAAAATGTAGGATCAGATTTGGCATATGCCCATTTAAATCGCATGTAAATATTAGAATCAGGATGGGCTGATGTAAGATCCAAATAAGGCAATACCAATTCATCAGATGATCCATAGTTTGTATTGATTAGGTTGTTTATTTTAATAGAGTAGTTCCCCGAAACTGACGCTATTGAATCCAGTTCCCACGTTATGCCTCCGTCATAGTTCACTATTGTTAAATTATTAGGTGGATATACACCAGTATCAAAATTTTCATTGAAGGATAGAGGGTTGCCTGTACCAGGAAGATTAACTGTTATATAGTTTGCAATCTCCAAACTATCAGTTCCGGTACCGTTTTCTACAACCAATTTTACAGTATATGTTCCAGTTGAGCTATAGCTAACTGTTGGGTTTTGACTTGTAGAGCTGGAGGGAGTTCCTCCAGGAAAGAACCATTGCCAACTTGTAGCATTATTTAATGATTTATCCATGAAATATATACTATTTCCTACGCAGATGTTCTGAGTAAGTGTTACAAAATCTGCAACAACAGAACAATTACTTGGAGCCACATAATTGCTGTCACAACCAGTTGAAATCAAATTAGAAAGTGTCCAGATTTGCGTTCGAATAGTATCAAGCGTAGCCTGAATACGTTCCTTTTGTCCTTCAGTGAACATATCTTTACAACCATCGGGAGTATAATTTAAATAATTTTCTTTTAAGTCATTTAAATCAGGAACATCGTTAGAACAAGTATTGAGTGTGTTACAGTTGAAACTTGGTGAAGATTGTGGTGGAGTATCGCATACATAATCTCCGTCATTACAAACATCTGTACCGCACCCATTATTGAAAGTATGGTAAAGACCAAACCAATGTCCTAATTCGTGTGTAGTTGTACGCCCCAAACTTGAGGATGCAGTTCCTGTGTTTCCAAATAAACTATGCCTGACTACAACTCCATCTTCATCAGGAGACCCACCTGGGAAAGATGAATAACCACCAACATTTCCATTGATACTTTTAACCAAGTAGATATTCAGGTACTTTGTATTATCCCAAAAACTCAACTCCTTCAATAATGCTCTTTGATATGTTTGATGATTGGTAAGTGATGATTGAATACGTACAATTCCATTTGTACACTTTCCATTGGGATCTTTTCTTGCCAAACAAAACCTTACTTTAGTATCAACACCATTACCATCTCCATTGGTACCCACTAGTTTTCCATAATCTTCATTGAGTATATCTATCTGGCTTTGAACTTGTGATTCTGAAATATTTTCAACCCCACCATCGTGTATAATATGAACTACTATGGGAATTATCCTATTAGTATCAGAAGATTTGAGATTAGATGTAAGTCTATTTTCCTGAACTTTAGCCTGTATCTTTTGTTCTACTTCTAATAATGATTTTTTACTATTAGTTATTTCATCAAACAAACAAGGTCTATCAACATTTTCTTGCTGACTAAAACAGCTAATGAAAACGAAACTAAAAACTATTAACACTATATTTCTCTTCATAATTTGTGATTTATTTGTTATTTAATTTCATCTTTTACTTCACCGCATTTCAACATTGAGGAACCGAAATATGGATTTTTAATTTCTTTACTTTTACTTAGCCAATTAGCGCCACGATTACCATCAACCATAGGGCAGAACTCAACAAACAAAGTGTCTTTTGGACTTCCAAAGGTTTTGAAGATCATTATTATTTGCTCGGAAACAGACTTGAATACGTTTCTTAACGATTCTAAATTTTGAGATTCAACAGCTCTACTTAGTTCCTTTTCTAATTGACTGCTGTGTTGCATCCAAACATTATGTGCTTCACCTTTAAAAAGACCCATGTTAATTTTACTCAAGGTTGAAGACATTTTTTTTATTGCAGAATGGGCGGTTTCAAGATTATCTTGAGTAAGAGCATCTTTTAAGTCTAGGTAGTTTGAGAGTAATGGTTTTAATTCCCTCTTTACCGTTGTACTTACCTCTATCTTAGCAGTATGTGAATTATGATTAATTGAAGGTTTTTTACCACTTGAGCCTCCATGATTATGCCCCGTATTAACTACACCACCTTCTGGATTCATCATACTCGGTTTGCCAGCTAATTGCGCAGCAGCATCTATACTAAAGGTTCCATTCACTGCAATTTCTTCTCCAGGACTTAATCCTGACTCAACAACATATGAGTCTCCTAAACCTACACCTAGTTCAACTTCTCTCATTTTAAAACTCACCATATTCTCGGTTTCATTTTTAACATACACCACTGATCGCTTACCCGTCCACATAATGGCAGATTTCGGAATAATCAGACGATCTTCTTTGTCGGCAATTTTTGATTTGATGGTACCTGAAACAAACATTTCTGGTTTAAGCTTTAGATCTTTATTAACTTCCTCTAGTCTTGCTTTAGCTACTCTTGTTTTTTGGTTAATCACGGGATCCAAATAGGAAATCTTACCAGAATAAGTTTTACCTGGGATTGAAGCAACTGTATACTCTACTAAATCACCCTCATTCACCCATTGCAAATCTGATTCGTAGACATCAAACATTACCCAAACTCTGGATAAGTCAGCTATTTCATAAATGGGTTGCCCCTGTTTGACGTATTCACCGTGCGCAGTGAGCATTTTTGTGACATATCCTGAGAAATCTGCACGAATTGGAAATGACTCCACTGGTTTTTTCTGGTCCAAGATCTTGTTAATTTGATTTTCAGAAATTTTCCAGTTTTTTAGTTTACTCTTAGCTGATTCAAAGAGTTGAGGTTGAGAAACCTTCACTTTTTGTGCTTCCAATAATTCCTCTTGAGTGGATACCAATTCAGGTGAATAAACATAAGCTAAAATCTGTCCTTTTTTGACATACTCTCCAGTGAAATTCACCAATAATTTTTCAATTCTTCCTGGTATGTGAGATGATTGAGTATTTCTTAAACGCTCATCGACTTGAATTTTACCATTTAACCGGATAAATTTATCAGATAGATCATCACCCACTTTTCTCGTTTGCACATTGGCTATTTTCATTGCTGTTGGCGACATTTGAATGGCATTTGGATCGAGAATGTCATTTTTCGCACTTTCTAATGGAATCAAATCCATCCCACAAATGGGACAGTCGCCAGGTTCATTTCTTTTGATTTGTGGATGCATAGAACATGTCCAGATCTGTTCTTTCTCTTCGTTATTGGTTCCATTCTTATCAGAATTTGATTCACCCGAAGGTTTAATTAGCCAACCAATCAATACACCAACCAGGAGCACTACAACGACTAATACATATTTATTTTTCAATATTTTTTTCATAATCTTATTTTTATTTTATCTGTCTTCTTAAGAGCTGCGCATTAATCGCAACAATTACGGTACTTAAACTCATTAACACCGCACCAACTGCAGGACTTAAAACAATGCCAATACCAGAAAGTACACCTGCTGCTAGTGGTAATGCGACAATATTATACCCAGCTGCCCACCACAGGTTTTGCATAATTTTCTTATACGTTGCGGCTCCAAATAAAATTAGATTGGCGACATCTTTTGGGTTGCTGTTTACTAAAATAATATCAGCTGTTTCTGCAGCCACATCTGTTCCTGAACCAATTGCAATACCTACATCTGCTTGCGCAAGTGCAGGAGCATCATTCAAGCCATCTCCTGTCATTGCTACAAATTCACCTTTCGCTTGAAGGTCTTTAATAATTTTCTGCTTGTCCTCAGGCAATACTTCTGCATAATAATCATCGAGGCCAAGTGAGTTACTTACTGCTTTAGCAACTTTTACTAGTGCAAACGTTACAATCATAAATATAATCCACAGACTAGAATGATCTAAAAATTGCATGATAAATGCATAAAGCATAAAAATTGAACCAATTACGATAAGGGTTCCAATCGATTTACTTGCTAATTGACGTAAATAATTCATTTGATTCTTGATAATGTTTTTGTAAATTCTATTGAGAGTTATTTTTGTCAAGACATGCGAACATTAAAGGTGCGAAATAAGTTTTTTTAATTTCCTTATCGAAGTTTGACCAAGCTACTGCTTTATCTAAAGCATCATTGGCAAGAGTTAACAAACTGGCTAACACATATATATATTTTTGGATATTCTTCATAACTATCTATTTTTTGAAGTTATATATTTAATTTCCTCAACAGCAATGTGATACTTCACCAATACATCGACACTGAGTTTTTGATACTTTAATAATTGTTGTTGCATGCGAAGTACTTCTTCAAAATCATTTCCAGTATTTTGATAAGAAGCGAGAATAAGTTTTATAGACTGTTCTGTCCGTTCTATTTGATGATTGTACAATTCAAGGAGATCTAATTGTTGTTCTATTTTGAAAAGTGCATTTTCATATTGTACTGTCAATTGATTGTCAAGCGCTTCTTTTTTAAACTGATAAGATTCACGCATCAGGTTTGCCTCTTTTTCTGCAGCTTTATATTTCTTTCTGAAAATCGGAATAGACATAGTGACCATGGGCATTAGAACATCTCTACCGTTGCCAGAGACATCCATGTCTGTACGCTCTCCTACCAAAACATAATCTAGTCCTACACCAATTTTAGGTAGTCCTTGTTTTTTGACCGCCAGAACTTTCGCTTCACTCGCTTTTATTTGGAGATTCAATTGTTCCATCAATGGATGTTCAGCAAACAAAGAATCACTTTCATCAAAGGACTGTGCTTGAATGGAATGGACTTCTGTAGGAATTGTAATAGAGTCGTTCTGATCTCTGTTCAATAGCTTATTGAATCTCGTTTTCAAGGGTTTCTTTTGACTCTCAAGAATTGATAAATTTGTTTTCACATCGTCGATCATCATATCTACCCTTAAAAGATCTACCATTGTACCTTTACCATTTTCATATTTTGCATTAGCTATTGTTTTAAAAGTTTCTAGAATGGCTTTGTTTTCCTTTTCAATCGCTTCAATTTGGTAAAGTTCAAACAAAGGATAATATGCTTGAGCTACTTTGTAATAGAGCTTGTTTTTAGCATCGTTAAAAACTTGAAACTGTGCTTCTGCGTTCAATGCAGCTACGTTTCCCTGAGCTTTAAGTGTTCCAAACCAAGGAAACATCTGTGTTAAGGAGAACTTAGCGCGTTGCGGTCCAACACGTGTTTCCACGGGTGAGATGAAGAAGCCAAATGATAAAGACGGATCTTGTAGCGAACTTACCTGTGGAATTTTTTCCATCGCGGCTTCAGCTCGTTTGTATTTTGCTTTTAGCTCAGGATTGTTTTCTGCTGCAATTTGAAAGTATTCCTCCAAGGTTTGAGTAAAGGAAGTGTTTCCGATACAGAGCAATACGAATGATAGTAAAACAATTGCTTTCATACTATTTGTTTTTATTTAGTTTAATTTCTTCTCTCCATGAATAAAGTACAGGAACCACGAAATATGTGATCGCAGCCATGAGCATTCCGCCAAAAGCAGGAATTGCCATTGGTATCATTATATCTGAACCTCGTCCTGTTGAGGTGAGAATCGGTAATAGCGCAATAATCGTTGTCGCTGATGTCATAATAGCAGGCTTGATTCTTCGCTTTCCTGCTTCGACAACTGCATCTCGAATTCCTTTTTGATCTTTTGTTTTATTGCGTTTGAAACTTTGATCTAAATAGGTTCCCATAACAACACCATCATCTGTCGCGAGTCCAAATAAGGCAATAAAACCAACCCAGACGGCGACACTAAGATTCACTGTTCCAATTTGGAATAGATCTCTGAAATTAGTATCAAATAGTGAAAAGTCTCCAAACCATTCTTGACCGTAAAACCAAAGCATTAGAAATCCACCACTAAATGCGAGTGCTATTCCACTAAAAATCATTAATGCTGTTGTAACCGAACGGAACTGGAAGTAGAGTATGAGAAAGACAATCACCAAAACAACTGGAACGATTAAAGACAAGCGCTTTTCCGCACGGACTTGATTTTCATAATTTCCAGAGAACTTATAATTGACTCCTTCTGGAACAATTAACTCACCGCTGTCAATTTTGTCTTGAATTGCTTTTTGTGCATCTTTCACTACGGTTACCTCTGAATGACCATCATTCTTATCAAAAAGTACATAACCAACTAGAAATGTTTCCTCACTTTTGATGGCCATAGGTCCTCGTATATATTCGACATCTAGTACTTGACTTAACGGAATTTGAGCTCCTTCTGCCGAAGTGATCAGGATGTTTTCAATCGCTTCAGGATTATCTCTCAACTCACGAGGATATCGAACTCGAACTGGAAATCGTTCTCTCCCCTCAACAGTTGATGTGATCTTCATTCCTCCGATGGCTGTCTCGATGGTTTGTTGTACATCGTCGATAGTTAAGCCGTAACGAGCTATTTCATCCCTATTGATATTCAAATGTAAGTAAGGTTTACCTACTATTTCATCTGCAAAAACAGCTTCAGATTTTACTGACTTCACTTCTTTTAATATGACTTCAAGTTTGTTAGCAAAACTTTGAATGGTTTCCAAATCCGGGCCATAAACTTTTATTCCCATGGGTGCTCTCATTCCAGTTTGTAGCATCACCAAACGTGTCTCTATGGGTTGTAGTTTGGGAGCGGAAGTGACACCAGGTATCTTGGTCACTTTTACAATTTCTTCCCAAATATCATCTGCAGAATGAATATTTTTTCTCCAGTTACGATAGAATATTCCATTATCATCCGGGATTAAATCTTTGATCGTTAAATCCACTTCCAGTCCTTCTTTATTTGAAAGTGTATCTCCAAAACGTGTTATAAAGTGATTATTATCATCCACTTTAAAGCGTTGACGATGTCCCTTTTTATTGAGAATATACTCTGGTTTATAGTTGATTACATTCTCGTACATTGAAATTGGTGCAGGATCAAGAGCTGACTCAACACGACCTAACTTTCCAACAGTTAATTCAACCTCAGGAATATTAGTTAGTAACATATCTAGTTGACCAAGTACTTCTCTGTTGTATTCCATCCCAGAATGAGGCATAGAAGTTGGCATCAATAAAAAGCTTCCTTCATCGAGTGCTGGCATAAATTCTTTACCTATTCCAGGGAAAGTGTTTTCGAGAGAAGACCAAGCATTAGTAGATTTGATGTCGATACCAACTTTATCAAGACCCATTGGAATAAATCCGAAAATAGTATTAAAACCTAACCAAACTGTAATACCCAATAAAATGAGAAAAGAAGGTATTATCAAAAATTTACCTTTATTATTTAAACACCATCTCAAAATGTTTTTATAATAATATTCAAGTAGTGAAAATCCACCTAGAATAATTCCTATCATAATTATGACGAAAACGAAATTGATAAAAACTGAGTTCCTTGGTCCAAGTGGTAGCCAATATCCAGCCAACAACCATGAAACTCCTATTAGTATTACCAATAATTCAAGATTCCTTGCTATCCATGACATGGGCTTTCTAAGCTCTATTTCCTTTTGTTTGATATAAACTTTGAGGATAGCACTTATTCCAAAGAATAATAAAAGTAGTCCAGCCCAAATTAACCCATAAAACAAAGCAAATATGCCTGTCACAAATAGAGCTATATTCCCAAAATATTTCAGCCTATTTTTATTAATCTTAAACCCAAAAAACCATTGAGCCAAAGTGGGCATAATTAAAAGCGACACTATTAATGCTGCAATTAGAGCAAACGTTTTTGTAAAAGCTAAAGGACCAAAGAGTTTTCCTTCTGCAGCTTCCATGGTGAAAACAGGTATAAAACTGACAATCGTTGTTGTTACCGCAGTCAATATCGCTCCAGAAACCTCCGATGAACCTTTATAAATAGTTTTTTGTAAAGTCTGATCTGGTGGGGCTTCCTGCATATGTTTGACAATATTCTCAGAGAGAATTACCCCTAAGTCAACCATTGTACCGATGGCGATGGCAATTCCTGAAAGAGCAACAATATTAGCGTCTACTCCAAAATAACGCATGGCTACGAAAACCATGAGGACTGCGATAGGAAGTAGACTTGAAATTAATAAAGAAGCTCGTAGGTTATAAATCATTACAATAACAACAAGGATTGTAATTAAGATCTGAAGAGATAAAGCCTCCTCCAATGTTCCTAGTGTTTCGTAAATGAGTTCTGAACGATCATAAAATGGAACAATCGTCAACTGACTTTCCGTACCATCTGATAATGTCTTTTTAGGTAATCCTGGAGCAATTTCTTGAATTTTATCCTTAACATTTTGAATAACCTTCATTGGATTCGCACCGTAACGCGCAACAACCACACCACCTACAACTTCGGCTCCATCCTTATCCAAAGCGCCTCTCCTTGTTGCAGGACCAAGCTTAACAACGCCAATGTCCTTGATGGTGATCGGAACATTGTCTTTAACTGCGACAACAGCTTTTTCGATATCACTAAGATTTTTAATGTACCCCAATCCACGTACTAAATATTCCGCTTGATTGATCTCAATTGTTTTGGCACCAACATCGCGATTTGAACTCTGAACCGCTTTCATAACTTTGGTTAAAGGAATATCATAGGCCTTTAATGCATCAGGGTTAACATCAATCTGATATTCTTGAACAAACCCACCAATTGAAGCTACTTCTGAAACATCTTCTGCTGCATTCAATCCATACTTGACATAGTAATCTTGTACACTTCTTATTTCATGAAGATCCCAACCACCTGTGGGGTTTCCTTCTTTATCTCTGCCTTCTAGAGTATACCAATATATTTGTCCAAGTGCTGTTGCATCAGGTCCAAGTGTCGGTTGTACATTATTCGGTAAGAGTCCGGAAGGAATTGAGTTTAGCTTTTCAAGTACTCGAGATCTTGACCAATAAAATTCAACATCTTCGTCGAAAATTAGATAAATACTTGAAAAACCAAAAATGGAAGAACTCCTGATCGATTTAACACCTGGTATACCAAGTAAATAAGTCGTTAATGGATATGAAATTTGATCTTCAATATCCTGTGGAGATCGCCCATTCCACTTCGTAAAAACAATTTGTTGGTTTTCACCTATGTCAGGTATAGCATCAACTGGAACAGGGTCTGAAGGTAGTGGTGCAACATCCCATCCAAAAGGAGCTGTAGCAACACCCCATGCAATAAATCCAACCAGCAAAAGACTAGTAACCAATTTATTATTAAGAAAATATCGAATTACTTTATTAAGCATAAATACATACAATTGAATGAATAAAATATTCAAAGTAAAATAGCTACCTATTGAAGCTACTCTATTAATTCCTTGAGATAATAAATCTCAAGATGTATGTATTCTACAATCTGAAAATTTGAAAAATGGAGGGGAAGTCCTTGAGGATCTCTGGTGGCGCATATCCTGCGTACGAAATGAATTCGGCAGGAATTATCAAAGATGTATTAGTGGTTGGAGGGAATATAAAATCAATCGAAACGACCTCAGAGTTATTGTTAACGAACTCATGATTCTCACATTCCTCTGATAGTTGAAATGTGAAATGCTTATTTTCACAACAATCTTTTTTTGAAAAGCTTAATTTTTCAAGGTCTACTTCACAATCTGAAGATTTTTCGTCTTCAACCATACCACAGCTTAAATCCTGTTGGGAAATGGAGAATGAAGTTTTGACTGCTTCACCACCACAATAATGCGTTGAGAAAGTAAAACTCATGTTCATCACGAGAATTACTATTGACATTAATATGGCGAATACTTTTTTAAGCATATGTTAATTAAAACTCAAATTTACAAATTTTATTGTAATTGAAAAATGATAAATGTCAGTTTAGGTATTGATATTTTCTTTAAAACTATTTTAGTTTATGAGATTCCAATAGAAATATTTTATTTATATCAACTAAATGATCCATCACTAAAAAAGGAATACAGAAGGATTTAATGGTTGTTTCATTTTCGTTTATCCTTCGTGGAAGATGGAAATGATATCAGGTTAAACATTGAACGTAAGCGAGAACGTACACGATTACCGTAGAGTTCTTCTAGCTCATCAGCATTCAAATTTGTAGTAGCATGTGTTTTTACTTTGAAATTCGTAAGTAACTCATAACGCTGCAGCAGAATCTCCGCGATGGTATTGCATTCATTACCGTAGAATTTACTGTTATTTTCTACTCCAAGGTCATCAATGCAAAGGGTGTTGTGTTGTTTTCCGTATTTTTGGATGGTTTCGACTCCGTCTTTTTGATATTCGAAGGCAATGTCTCGGGCGGATTTGATGAGGTAGTAATCATCTCTGAATAGGAATTGGCGGAGAATGGTCATGATGGACGTTTTTCCAGAACCTACCGGTCCGATGAGTAATATACCTTTGCTAAGGTCTAAATTGTGCTTTTCGCACTGATCTACTTCGTGGATAGTATAAAGGATTAGTTTTCGTAGAATCATTATATCTTCGCGATAAATTTTGAAATTTGGACCGTATTGTTTTTGACCAAGGTACTGAATGTAATTTAGTGTTTTTCTAAAATTAAAAACTCGCTGCCCGTTTTCTATTACAAATGGTTTTTCCATAATTACTAGTTTTTAAAGAGGGATATCGTAGTTTTTTGATTCGTTCACATTGAGTCTGGTTGAGGTTGAATTGTTTTGTTTTTTGAATTCTCCAGATCGCATGATCCAATTTCGAGCTGCAGCTTGCCAGTTTTTCATTTTTGTCTTCCCTCCTACTTTCCATCCATTGGATTCAAAATGATTGAAATACTTTTCTGCATCTTCAGTACTTGCTTTTTTTTCTTTAAAAAATTCAATTACCTCATCGAAGGATGGAGGAGAAAATCTTTTTTTCGTTTTTGGAGCATGGGGCGAATTCGATTCGCCCTTACTCGTTTTACTATTGTTTGTATTGTTTATACTGTTTATAGAAGGTACTAGTACTTGTCCCACTACTTGTTCATTTTTGGGATGGTTGCCGTTTAGAGCTTGTTCACTACTTGTCTCAAAAATGAACATGTTGATTTTGCTTCCTTTCATGGGGTTGTAAGATGGAATGTACTCCAAGTAACTCCACTCATCGAGTTGCTTGATGCAACGATGGTAAGTAGCGTTAGAACCAATTTTGGAAACGCGCATGACTTCCGATCGATTTATGGAAATCGGATTTTGAAAGCGATTCATATTCCAAAATTGGAACAAAGCTAAATACAAGCTGACATGAGAAGGGTTTAGACGATCATCGTCTGAAAACCTCATCAATGCTTGTGTGAGCTGCTTGATATAATTAACCTCCACTCCTAGTAATTTGCAACTTTGTTTTCTTTAAGAACCTTTATGATGTCCTCATAAGCGTAATAAATGGAACCGCCCATTTTCGAATAAGGCAAAATTCCATTATGTCTTAAGTTTTGCAAAGTACCTGGAGAGATGTTTAACATATCTCTTACCTGAGTAGATTTCAACCATTTTTTCTGTACCGGTTTTTCTTCTCGGATGAGGTTTCTTATTTCATCCAGTAACTCGCTCTTAAAGTGTTTCAGATCTTCTGTTGTTAAAACTGATGTTGCCATAATTTATCGTTTTTTCATTTACTGATGGCAAATTTGTGTGTTTTTGTACAGAATAATACCGAGTACACACCCAAGTTGGGTATAATAAATTTGTCTATTCAGGATGAAATCTATCGTCTTCTTCAACCTTATTTAGTATTACAGATTTGAGCTTTTCTAAGAATATAGTAGGCTCATTGCGATTCTTAATTTCATGAAATGTTCTGTAAACATCCCCTAAATCGATATTGAATATTTTTTCAAAAGTTTGGGTCAATAGCCTTATATCAAGATTACCGCTGTTTAACGATTGTGCATGATAAAGGCTGTACATAAGTTCAGTTAATGCTGCTTTACTCCCTGTCCAAACTAGTGGAGACAGGTACTTTTCAGCTGATTCACTCATATTATTTAGGAATTTTTGAATTAATTCATAAGTCAACAGCTTTTCTTTTAAAAGGCTATGGAATGTTGTAAAATTAGGATCCAACAGAACTTCATTTCCAATCATGTTAGTTGGTGCAGTAAATTTATTGCGTATGTAGAATTTGTCATCATCTTCTTTCATGTTCCGATTTATCCGAACTATTTGATTTTTATTTTCAGTTATGATCAGCTTGAAGTAACTACTTTTCTGGTTTATTAAATCATCTTTCATTTGCACTGAGATAGTACTAATGTGCATGTACTCTATTACAAAAGTAATGAAGCCTATTCTCGAAGCTACTTTTGGTCTGATAGTTTTGAAAAACTGAATTTCGTCTTCAACAGAGTTAAATCCATTTTTTGTAACAAACATTCGTACCTTATAGAATGTGTCAGTCACACAGTTTAATGCTTTTTCACTGTTGACATTAGCGGTCAGGTCCGTATAACCTAACCTATTTAAATCAGAATTCATCTGACTCACCATCTTTCTTATACGTTTCATAGCGATAAGTTTAATTGATTACACTTACCACCATTACGGAGTTAGCCTAACTTTTGGTTCGAGTCTTGTTCTTTAGAACTTAAGTTGGTGTTGTATCTTTTATTTAAAACATCCATATCGGCACTTACTTTATGCTCCATTACCTGGGCATAAATTTGAGTTGTGGCCAGCTTGGTATGTCCTAATAATTTTGAAACGGTTTCAATAGGAACGCCATTGGATAAAGTTACGGTTGTTGCAAAGGTATGTCTTGCAATGTGCATGGTTAACTTTTTTGTTATACCACATACATCTGCTATTTCCTTCAGATAAGCATTCATCTTTTGATTGGATTTTACCGGAAGTAATTTTCCTTTTAATTCGCAAAAGGGATGTTCTTTGTATTTTTCAAGGATTTCCAATGCAGGTTGAAGCAATGGAACATTTGAAGCAGTCCCTGTCTTCTTTCTGTTGGTGTAGACCCATAGCTCACCGTTAATACCACGAATTAAGTCTTGTGGGGTAAGTTTCTCTACATCTACAAATGCGTAGCCTGTATAGCAACAGAATAAGAATATATCGCGCACTTCTTCCAAACGTTGGATGGCAAATTCTTTTTCGGCTATTATTTGTAATTCTTCTTCTGTTAGTATCTGCCTATTTACTTTCTTATTGGAGCATTTGAAGCTTGCAAATGGATTCTTGGCCAACCAATCATTGGCTACTGCCATATTGATTACTTTTTTAAGGTTACGGATATATTTCATGGTGGTGTTGTGACCGATGTTTTGGTCAACTTTAAGGAAATACTCGAAATCAACAATGAATTTATGATCAAGCTCACGGAGGAATAAATCTGAACGCTTATATTGTTTCTTCAAATAAAGTTTAAGCTTTTTAAGTACTGTTTCAAACTTTGTATGGGTAGCTTTTACTACATCTATACCAATTAATTCTTTCATTTGATTGTTGTGATATTCAAATGTATCAATTAGGCTTCTTTCTTCTTCAGTTATTCCTAGGTAGCTGTTTTTAATAGTATCGGCTGTAATAAACTCGTCCTTTGCTTCTAACAAATTGAAATGTCGGTGTAGTTCGTTTCTTACTTTATTGAGATAGCTATTTAGGATCCTCGCTTCTTGTGCGTTTCCTTTTGCTGTTCCGGAAGAGGAATTCCATTTGCTTGGGTCTATTGAGCGTTTTACAGAGAACTGTGCTCGTTTACCGTTTATTGTTATTCTACAATAAATAGGTGCCTTGTCATTTCTCATTTTGGCTTTGAAAAGCCAAAATAAAATTGTGAATGTTTGATTTGTTTTCATGCTTTTTAAGTTTTTGGTAACCGATAAAAATTAATTTTCGCTATCAAAATCCATTAAAAGTGCACAAACTAACTTCTTGAATCGCCCTATTAATAGGTGATTCGGAATAATTCGGTTACCTTTTTCAAAGGTAATTCGGAGGTAACCGAATAGGTAACCAACTTGGGTGTTATTTATTGAATGTTTTTGTTAGGGGTAATAATGAAAAAGCCCTTAAAACGTGCGTTTCAAGGGCTTTTGATTTGTTTTGTATTTCTACAAAGCGGTCTGGACGGGACTCGAACCCGCGACCCCCTGCGTGACAGGCAGGTATTCTAACCAACTGAACTACCAGACCAAAATAAACTTATGATGTTGACAACAGTCAACGACAACCGAAGTTGCTTTATTTTGTATTGTTCATTTTTCGACTTTAAGTACCTCACCGTTGTGAAGCGAGTGCAAATATAGGGGCATTTTTTAAATTCACAATAGTTGAGAATAAAAAAAATCATTTTTTTTTAATGTATTCATGGCTACTGTATAGAACAGTCTGAAAACCTTAGCCTTAACGATCCAGGTGACTAAAAGTAAAGGAGTACTTGGTTTTCGGTGTTGATTCAAAGTACATTTCCCCTTCTAACTGACTCGTCAATGAAGAAATCAATTCAATACCAAATGATTTATTGCCTTGCCTTGTTTTCCATACCCCGTTATCCTCATAGGTAAATTTATACTGTCCATCACTCAAATGTTCAAGCACTATATTAATTTCCGGTTTATCTACATTTTCAAATGCATGCTTCAACGAGTTAGAGAAAAGTTCGTTAAAAATTAAGGCTAATGGAACTATAGATTTAAGACCTACTCTATTCACATTTAGATCAAAATTAAGATCTACAACAACGTCCGTTTGATATGAATCGAGTAAATCCTTAGAAAGACCGATAAAATAATCCTTTAAGTTAATTCTGGACAACTCTTCAGACTGATACATTTTCTCATGTATCAAAGACATTGTCATCACCCTATTAATACTATCCTTAAACTTTTCTGCTTCGTCCTCACTCTCTGTTTCGTACATCTGTAATCGAAGGAGACTAGTGATAACCTGCAAATTGTTCTTAACTCGATGATGAATTTCTTTTAACATCGTTGTTTTTTCTTCCTCCCTAAGTAAAGCCATTTTATTTTGCTCCTTGAGCTCATCATTTTTAGCTTTCAAAAGTTGATCTGATGATTTACTTCCTCTTAAGATTGTGAATATTATAAATCCAAGTAAGAGAAGGGCGAAAGCAGCCTCATAATAGGCTGAAATATATGTCTCTGTACTCAGATTATCAACGATCTCCATATGGCGCGGAAATACGAATTGTAGATAGTAAAGGTATCCTGCTAACGAGAAAATAAGAAATATAATACCCCATTTTACTCCAATGATGTACATAACCAAAATATTCAGTAGCATGATCCAGAAAGGAGCTCCAACATGCATTGTCCCATCATTAAAATTAAGGTTCCCGTAGATCAAGAAAAAGAGAACAATAAAGTAAAACTTCGCAGCTACATCAAACCTTCCCGTGAACTTTATTATAAATAAAGTTGTCAGTCCAAAAATTAAATTTCCAAGAGAAGGCACAAAAACAGGATACGTTTGGATAATGATTGACACAATTGTTGCGACAAATCCCATTAAAGTAACCGCAAATGCTAAATTGAATAACAGAGTTAATCTTGACTGATCATGTATAGACTTTAATCCACTAATACACTCCCCAATAAAAAAAGCTTTAACACTCCTGTACATGGGATAAAGATAGCGTAATCTTCGTTTATCAACGCTTCAAAAAGCTAACCACAATCTAAGTAACTGAAAATCATAATGAAAGATTAAAAAGTTAGTTTATGAACGAATATTAGCGTAAATCTTCATATTTCTAAAAAACGAAATAGAATTTTTTCATTCAACAACCTAATCACTCAACATATAATTTTATAAATTAGTAGTAATCAACAATTTATAAATAATGAAATCATATACACTTTTAACTATTTTGATCCTTCTGTGTTCAACACTTTTATTTAGTGTAAATATTGAGCCAGAACAGAACTCCTCAATTGATTCTGTTCAAATAGGAGAACAAATCTGGATGAAAAAGAACTTAAATGTTTCGAAATTCAGAAATGGGGATAATATTCCGGAAGCACAATCTAAAGAGGAATGGATAAAGGCATCAGAAGAGGGTAAACCGGCTTGGTGCTATTATAAAAACATCAAAACAAATGGTGATAAATATGGTAAATTATATAATTGGTTCGCTGTAATTGATGAGCGAGGTCTAGCTCCAGAAGGCTGGCATATCCCTTCAGACAAGGAGTGGACAGAACTAGAAGTGTATTTGGGAGAAGATGCTGGATACAAGCTTAAGAGTACAGAAAATTGGAATGAAGGTCGAAATGGCTCAAATTCAAGTGGTTTCTCGGGACTACCTGCGGGGTATAGAGGCCTTTATGATGATTTCGATGGATTAGGAGATACTGGATACTGGTGGTCTTCCACTGATTTCCTAGGAGAACCGGGTTGGCATCGAAACCTAAGCCTATTCAAAAAAGGAATATTACGGGCTTTGAGCGATAAGGGCGACGGTTGGTCAGTTCGATGCGTAAAGAACTAAGGACGACAATTTCCATAGAAAAACCGGGATAAAATAAATTTATTCCGGTTTTTCTATGGAATTTTATTTCTATTAATCAGTCATCAACCTCCTCATAATCGACATCCTCTGCATCCCGATAACGGTCAACGACTTTTACCCTGCCCTTTTCTTTTTCACTCTCCTCTTTCGCTTTTCGGAATTGATCGTTATTCTGATTAAATCGTCTTTGTTCATCCATATTTCGTTTCGCGATCATCAGTTTACCAATAAAGCGAACAATTACAAAGACGGCAATAATGATCAATATCATTCGTACCGTTCCGGTAAGACTTAACAATATCATCGCGACAAGTATAAGTTTCTTTCAGAGAAAATCTTCGTGAAGAAAGGATCTTTCAAGTCTTTAATAAAACGTATAGCCTCACCAGTCGACTTCATCTCAGGCCCTAGTTCTTTATTCACATTCGGGAATTTATTAAACGAGAATACCGGAATCTTGATAGCATATCCTTCTTTTCTAGGGCTGAAATCAAAATCTGTAACCCTCTTCTCACCTAACATTACTTTTGTTGCGTAATTCACGTAAGGCTCCTTATACGCTTTTGCTATGAAAGGAACCGTTCGTGATGCTCTTGGGTTTGCTTCGATCACATAAACTTTATTGTCTTTAATTGCGAACTGAATATTCAATAAACCAACAGTTTCAAGAGCTACGGCAATCTTCTTGGTAATGTCTTCAATTTGCTGCATAACGAGATCTCCTAAGTTATATGGAGGAAGGACAGCGTATGAATCACCAGAGTGAATTCCTGCAGGCTCAATGTGCTGCATTACTCCAATTATATATACATTCTCTCCGTCACAAATTGCATCAGCTTCAGCCTCGATAGCACCTCCTAAGAAATGGTCTAAGAGAATCTGATTATCTGGCATATCTCTTAAAATATCGACCACGTGATGTTCTAGTTCCTCCTTATTGATCACAATCTTCATTTTCTGACCTCCTAAGACATAGGATGGACGAACTAATAAAGGGAAACCTAAATCTTCTGATAATTCTAATGCTTGCTCAGCACTTTCTACTACTCCAAATTTTGGATATGGCACATCGTTTTCCTGAAGTAATTTGGAGAAACTACCTCGGTCCTCTGCAAGATCAAGGGCTTTATAACTAGTTCCCATTATCTTGATACCATAGCGCTCAAGCTTCTCTGCCAACTTCAGAGCAGTCTGACCTCCAAGCTGAACTATTACTCCTTCTGGATTCTCATGGCGTATAATATCATAAATATGCTCCCAGAATACTGGCTCAAAATATAACTTATCAGCCGTATCGAAATCAGTGGATACTGTTTCTGGATTACAGTTAATCATTACTGTCTCATATCCGCATTCTTTAGCCGCTAGAACACCATGAACACAGGAGTAATCAAACTCAATCCCTTGACCAATTCGATTTGGACCTGAACCAAGTACAACTATCTTCTTCTTATCAGTTACGACACTTTCATTCTCCTCTTCAAAGGTTGAATAGTAATAAGGTGTTTGAGCTTCAAACTCCGCTGCACATGTATCAACTAATTTATACACTCGCTTGATTCCATGCTCCTCACGTTTATTATAAACTTCAGATTCTAGACATCGAACAAGGTGAGCGATCTGTCTATCCGCATAACCTTTTTGTTTCGCTTCAAAGAATAGATCTTTTGGAAGACTTTCTATGGTATGCTTTTCAATTTTACGTTCCAATTTGATCAATTCCTCGATCTGCTTTAAGAACCAGATATCAATTTTCGTCTTTTCTGTAATACGCTTGAAAGGTATTCCCAGTTTGATCGCATCGTAAATATGAAATAGTCGATTCCAACTAGGATTTTCTAAACTATGTAATATTTCATCCTGATTGGTCAACTCTTTTCCATCAGCACCTAAACCGTTCCTGTTGATCTCAAGAGATTGACAGGCCTTTTGCAGAGCTTCCTGAAATGATCGACCGATTCCCATAACTTCCCCAACTGACTTCATTTGAAGTCCCAGCTGACGATCTGCTCCCTGGAATTTATTAAAGTTCCAACGAGGTATTTTAACGATCACATAATCAAGTGTTGGCTCAAATAATGCAGAAGTCGTTTTAGTGATCTGATTATCTAATTCGTCTAAAGTGTAACCGATCGCAAGTTTTGCAGCAATCTTGGCAATAGGATAACCAGTTGCCTTAGATGCCAAAGCAGAAGATCTTGAAACACGTGGATTGATCTCAATTGCAATGATCTCTTCTTTATCGTCTGGAGAAACTGCAAACTGAACATTACATCCACCTGCAAAGTTACCTACAGAGCGCATCATCTTAATCGCCATATCCCTCATCTTCTGGAATGTCGTATCTGACAAAGTCATTGCAGGAGCAACTGTGATCGAATCTCCTGTATGAATTCCCATAGGATCAAAGTTCTCTATTGAACAAATGATCACAACATTATCATTCTTGTCACGAAGTAACTCCAACTCATACTCTTTCCAACCAAGTAATGCCTTATCGATCATCACCTCATGAATTGGTGATTCGTGAAGTCCGAAATCAAGTAGTTTATCAAATTCCTTTTCATCATGAACGATAGCAGCTCCTGCACCTCCTAATGTATAAGACGCACGAATACAAACTGGCAATCCAAATTCCTGAGCAACTGATTTACCTTCTAGAAAAGATTTAGCTGTTTTTTGAGGAGCCATTCCAATTCCGATCTCCTCCATTAAGTTTCTGAATGCCTCTCGATTCTCAGTGATCTCAATTGCATCAATATCAACACCAATAATATCAATGTTGTTTTCTTCCCAAATGCCCATTTCATCACATTTGATGGCAAGATTTAAAGCTGTTTGACCTCCCATAGTCGGAAGCACAGCATCAATATCATGCTTAGCAACAATTTCCTTGATACTTTCTGGTTCTAATGGCTTCAGATAAATATTATCCGCCACTACCTCATCAGTCATGATCGTTGCAGGATTGGAGTTGATCAAAGTAACCTCTATTCCTTCTTCACGCAATGATCGTGATGCTTGAGATCCAGAGTAGTCAAATTCACATGCTTGACCAATTACAATGGGACCACTTCCAATAATTAAAATCGAGTTAATCTTTTCGTTTCTAGGCATTCCAATTTCTCTTTATACTTGGTTATAAAAGTACGTTACAAATTGGACGCAAATTTAATTCAATTTTACTACTTTTATAGGCGTGCATAATATTTTCTTAGGAATTAAATACAAGTAATTCCTGCTAGAAAAGAAATTGGATTAACGGCTTGAAGGAATTGTGGTAGAATGAATGAACAAATTGAACATATCAAAAGATCAGTTTCAATCGATGACTTAACACTATCCTATAAAGTATATGGAAATGGTAAAACGGCGGTATTGTGCTTCCATGGGCATGGTCGTAGTTCAGAAGACTTTCATTTTCTTGCATCAGAAGATCGAAAAATAATATCTGTAGATCTTTTTTTACACGGTGATTCTACATTTGATTCTTCTCGAGTATATAAAAACTTAGTGACTTCTGATGATGTTGAAAAATTGTTAGAAAAATTATTGTCCGAAGAAAAAGTTTCGAAATTTCATTGGGTTGCATACAGTCAAGGTGGACGATTTACACTTTCTGTTTTTCCGCGTTTTTCGGGTCGTGTTTTAAGTTTAAACCTCTTAGCTCCTGATGGATTGAACGATAAAAACTTTTACAGTTGGTCTCAGCGCAGATGGTGGGCAAGAAGTTTATTCGCTCGATGGGTTAATCGACCAGGAGAGTTAATGTCAATTACTAAAGCATTGGCAAAAGCAAAATTAATTCGACCAAAGATCGTTGATTTTTTAGATTACTATACAGAAGATCGAGAAAGGCTAAAACTTGCACACGCGACGTGGAGAGGTTTCCGAAAACTACGTCCAGATAACAACGCTATAAAGTTAGAATTAGACAAAAACAATATTCCATTTCAGCTGATTATGGGACAGTATGACCAGATCATTACAGTTGAAAGTGCAAAAGGCTTCCTTAGTGATATCAACAGATTGGATTCCCTTGTAATTCTACCATATGGTCATGATCTATTTAAACCTGAAATTAAAAATGAACTGAAGCAACTCCTCAATTTTGAGAGTAACAAATAAAAAAAGCCGCTGAATGATCAGCGGCTCATAATATCTTATTTATCGTCAATTACTTCTTGATAATTCGTTTCTTCATTACTCCATTATTGGAAAGTACAGTGATCATGTATGAACCTGTTTCAACATGACTTAGATCAATCGAAGCTGATTCAGAAGTTAACTTCATTTCTGCGACTAATCTTCCAGTCATACTGTGAACAAGTATCGTTCTGTCAGCATAATTCTCAAAGATCAACTGAACCTCACCAGCTGTAGGATTAGGAAACAATTCAAATTGCTCTAATTGATTTTCAACAACAAGACTACTCGTATCCTCACAAACCTCTCCTGATATTGTTAGTGTATCATCAGTTTGACAACCGTTTTCATCTGTGTAGATCACTTCATATAGTCCATTACAATATAATGTTGTATCGAAAAGGAAAGCAGTACCCGTTGAGTCTGTATTCACTCCATTGAAGAACCACTCTATATCTCCATCATTTGTGTTCACAAACAAATACTCACCCATTCCCTGAGTAATCTCTACTTGAGTTGGATTTGGATATAACGTAACTGTAATAGTATCTCTGTCTTCACATCCGTCAGCAGAAACTCCTAACACTTCAATGTCAGCTGTGTTTCCTGGCACATAATAATCACCATTTTGCCCAACTACATTTCCATTTGGAATTGAATACCACGTATATGTATCAGCTCCCGTAGCTCCTAATAGTACTGAATCACCTGGACATCTAAACCTGTCTTGACCTCCATCTACTTCTGGAATGGCATATACAGTAACTTGAACATTAGTTGAATTCTGACAACCATCAGCATCAGTCACTGTAAGTGAATAAGTACCTGCTGTATCCGCAGTTATTGTTTGTGAGTTTTCTCCTGTATTCCAATCATAGTCTGCTGCCATGTCCGCAGTCAGATCAACAGATCCACCATCACAGAACTCTGTAGGTCCACTTGGAGTGATCGTTGGACCCGGTAATGGATTAACCACCACTACAACAGTGTCAAAATCAATACATCCAGAACCATTTTCAGAACTAACAGCATAAGTTGATGTCAGATCTGGAGTTGCAACTGGATTTGGACAATTCGTACAAGAGAAGTTTCCAGCCGTAATAGGATCACCAGAAACTAGTTGCCATTGATAATTCATCCCTCCTGAAGCATTAAGTTGAGATGATTCTCCGATACATATTGTATCATCATCAGATGCAATAGTTTCTAACTGACAATATTTTATTGTACTATAATCTCTTAACGTTCCGCTTCCTGATGAAGAACCTGTAACAAATATATTTCCAAAATCATCGATCTCGAATGCTGTCATCTGGTCACTATTCGAAGCCGGACCATCAAAACGCTTGGTCCAGATCTCTGTCCCAACAGTATCCAGTCTTACTGTAAAATAATCATCAGAAGAACCAGATAAATTAGAGTAACCTGAAACATAAAGTTCGTAATTTGAATTTATTCTTAATCCACGTGCCTCATCAAAACCATTTGAACTCGACTGATAAACATAATCCCAATGCTGAGTTCCATCTGGACGGAAACGAGAAACGTAATAATCTTCTCCGTTTCCAGTATTTTTTATACTTCCAGTTACATAAATATTGTTCAATGGATCAACTGTGAGACTTCTTGGCTTGTCCTCTCCTCCATCAGTTCCTCCGTAAATTTGCTCCCAAACGAACGTACCTCCTGTACTGATCTTAAGTAGTAAAATATCATCATCATCGATTAGACCTCTATAACTTTCACCAACTACATAAGTATTTCCATCTGGAGCTACAATAATATCTTTCGGACTATCATCCTGACCATTACCATCATGACGGTAATTCCATAGGATTCCCCCTGTAGAATTATATTTCAACGTATAGTAATCTAAACCGTTTGCACCAGCGTTACTTTCTCCAGTAACATATACATTATTTGACGCATCAACGGTAACAGCATTCGCAAAATCTCGTGCTGAACCCGCGAAATATTGATCAGACCAGTTTAACGCACCTGCACTGTTAACAGAAATAGCAAGATAATCGATGTCACCTGCTCCAAAATCAACACCTCCAACGGCAATAACATTATCGTTAGCATCGATTGTTACATCAGCACATTGGTCAAAATTCGCAGTTCCTGGATGCGAGTAAGTCCATACTGTAGAACCATTTGCACCATTTAATTTCTTCAAGAAAACATCGAAATCAGCACCACTCACTTGGTGATGACCAGCGATAATAACATCTCCATTACTATCCAATACTAGTCCTATAGCTTCATCCAGCCCACTAGCTGGACCATCATGAGTAACATTCCACAACTCATTACCATCTACGTCATACTTGATGGTAATCACATTGAATTGAGTACCATTAAATGAGGTACCAACCACATAGGAATTACCAGATGCATCGATAACAATATCTTCACTGTAGTCATCGTTTCCGTTGTTATCAAATCGACTCTCCCAGAGAATATTGACTTGCGAAATAGAGGTAGCTGAAATTACCAATAAAAAGATTGTTGATAGTAGTGCTTGTTTCATAGCAGTTTTTTAATTCTTATATTGAGTATAACGTTAGATTAAATCAATCCGTTGATACAAAATTAAGTAAAAATTCTACACTGTATATTTTAATCCTCAATTTTTACCTATTTGTCTATGTTATTTGGTGGTTAATCAAAAAAAAACATTAATTTTGCTTAATCAAACGAAATACTACTTGTATTATGAAATATCTACTGCTTCTAGCGTCTGTGATGTTTATTATGTTTCAAGCAAAAGCCACCCATATTATTGGTGGTAGTTTGACTTACGAACATCTAGGAGGATCTTCCTACAACGTTAAACTTAAACTTTACAGGGATTGTGGACCAGGTAACGTTGCTTTTCCAAACAGTGTTACGATCACTGTTCGCCAAGGTAATGGAAACACCACTGGTCTTAACTTTACCATGCCTCGTTTAGGGATTATAGAATTAGATCCACCAATTGACTCATGTGCTGTTGACCCGGGAATTTGTGTTGAGGAAGCAGTTTTCTCATCAACTGTAAGTTTACCACCATCAAGTACTGGGTATCACTTATACTGGGGGATCTGTTGTCGAAACGGATCTGTTCAAAACATTGTAAACCCATTGAATGTTACGGAGATGTTTCATACTTACATCCCAAACAATTCAGTATGGTTAACTAACTCTTCACCATCATGGGTTAATTTCCCACCAGTATTCGTTTGTCAGGGTGAAGATGTTGATTTTGATCATTCAGCTACAGATGCTAATGGAGATTCGCTTGTATACTCACTATACACTCCTTATCAAGATGATAATCCTGTTTTCAACGGTAACCCAATACCAGACAATATTCAATTCAACCCTGTTCCTTGGGAAACTGGATATGGTCCGAACAACCCGTTGAATAACTCAGGTACTCCTCTCGTAATTGATCCTCAAACAGGTCAATTGAATGGTATACCTGAAGACATTGGTCAGTTCATTGTAGGTATTCGATGTGAAGAATACAGAAATGGAGTTAAGATCGGTGAGATAATCAGAGACTTCCAGTTTAACGTGATCGATTGTCCACCAGCAGATGACGCTGCTATAGGACCCGTTACTGGATGTGCTGGTAACACGGTTGACATGATCAACGCTTCTTCTGCAGGAGCTACTGACTTCTATTGGGACTTTGGTGATGGCTCACCAGGTGTTCAGGCATATGAGCCTTCTCACACTTACCCAGGTATTGGTGACTATACTATAATGCTTATTGCTCAGTACAATACAGTTTGTGCTGATACAGCTTATTATGATCTTTCTATTGGAGGTGTTGATGCAGTGATCGATCCACAAGATTCTACTTGTATTTCAAACACTGTTAACTACACAGAAAGTTCAACCACAATTGGTAACATGGTTGTTGACTCATGGCAATGGGATTTTGGTGATGGTTCACCGATCAGTACCGTTCCTAACCCAAGTCATAACTTCAACTCGTCAGGTGACTTAATAGTTGAGCTGATCGTTGGAACTGACGCAGGTTGTTTTGACACGATCACAGACACGATATTCATTCAAGGACTCCCAAATGCAGATGTTGGTCCAGATACTACAGCATGTTTCAATAACCCTCAGATAAGTCTGAATGGGGTAATTTCCAATGCTACAGGTGGTGTTTGGGTAGGTGATGGTGGAACATTCTCTCCGAGTACCACTGACCTGAATGCAGATTACGATCCGACTCAAACAGAGATCAATAACGGGTTTACTGAATTGATCCTTTCGTCAACTGGAAATGGATTTTGTCCATCAGATCAAGATACTTTAAGGATCGATTTCATTGACGGACCGACCGTAGAAGCCGCTCCAGACATTGAGGTCTGTGCTGACACGAGCTCAGTTCCAATTAGTGCTACCTTCGATTTCGCAGGTGGGGTTGAATGGTATACTGTAGATGGTACAGGTACATTTACAAACTCCTTATCAGCGAATACAACGTATATCCCGAGTGCTGCCGATGTTGCTGGAGACTCTGTTCTTATTTACGTTCAAACGATCATTAATGGTAACTGTGTTGGTGATTTAGATTCACTTTGGATCGAATTCTTTGACCCGCCAACGATCTCATTGGTGTATCCGGATTCCATTTGTGCTGGAAACCCTGTGGTACTAGATGCTAACTCTACAACTGGAGGAGGTATTTGGTCAACAAGTGGTGATGGATCATTTGATCAGGACACCTCAAATGCAACTGTATATAATCATGGAGCTGGAGATCTTGCGTTTGGCGAAGTAGACATTTACTTTGAGTCTACCAATAATGGAGGTTGTCAGATACAACGTGATACTATAAACATTACCGTTCTGCCTTCTCCAGATATCGATTTCGATTTCTCAGAAGAATGTTATGGTGTACCTACTGACTTCACCAGTGATGTCACCTCTACTGATCCTGTAGTTGGTTACTCTTGGACTTATGGCGGAAATGAATTCTCTACTGATCCTAATCCATCGTTTACGATGCCGGATGTAGACACAAACAATGTGACTGTTATTGTTTTCTCGCAAAATGGATGTTCAGATACACTTACCAAAGAAGTTTCTACTTTCTATTTACCAGACGTTGACTTCTTGACTCCTGCCCCATGTCTAAATGGAGGTACGCAGTATTATGACTCTTCAGAAGTTATCGGAGGATCTGTTGCATCTTGGGAATGGAACTTTGGTGATGGAAATTCCAGTACTGAAGAGAACCCACTTCATCAATATGATAATGCTGGAGATTATGATGTACAATTGATCGTAACTTCTGCAGAAGGATGCGTGGATTCATTAACAACAAATGTTACAATATACCCAGGTCCAATTGCAGCATTCTCTGCAGATCCGCCATTTGCATATGTATTCCAAAATATTGACTTTACAGATGAGACACAAAGCGACTTCCTTATTGTGAATTGGGAATGGGATTTCGATGATGGAAGCTTCTCTAATGACCAGAATCCTTCTCACAATTACGACGAAGGTGACGATTACGATGTAATGCTGGTAGTAGAAGATGAAAACGGGTGTTTAGATACAACTAAGAATATTGTAAATATCTACCTCCCACCGAATGTACCATCAGGTTTTTCACCTAATGGTGATAATAACAATGACTTCCTATATGTTTATGGTGGACCTTATGAGACTCTTGAATTCAAGGTTTACAATAACTGGGGAGAAGTTATTTTCACATCTAATGATGCAAGTATTGGATGGGATGGAACGTACAAAGGAGTAGATCAACCTATTGGTGTTTATGTTTGGACCGTAAGGGCTACAACATCAGATGGGAAAGAACACGAATTATCAGGAGACACATCACTAATCAGATAAGATCAATTTATGAATCGATTTAGCAAATTTTTATTATTGTTAGCTGGAGTGACGGTTGCACAGTTTTCAACTGGACAGGATTTTCACTTTTCTCAGTATGATGCTGCTGCACTCAACACAAGTCCAGCGCTCACAGGAATGTTTGAAGGTAAGCACCGTTTCCATATGCAGTATCGAACTCAATGGTCGGCAGTGGCGACAAGGCCTTTTACAACGGCATTGATCTCTTATGATGCTAGATTAAATAATCGCTGGAGTGTAGGAGTTCAAGCTTTAAACTATCGAGCGGGAGCAGGTGCCTATAATGCAGCTCAGATTTTACCTTCTGCATCATATAGTATTCCTCTTTCGAAAAGCAAGTTTCACCGTTTGACTTTAGGTGTATCTGCTGGAGGTTTCCATAAAACATTTGACCAAAATGCTTTAACATGGGGGGCTCAATATGAGGCAACTGCTCAAGGTGGAGGATTTAATACTGCTTTAGGTTCCGGAGAAACATTCCAGAACAACAGTGTACTCAGACCAGATTTTAATGCAGGAGCTTTATATTTCTTTGCGGCCCCTGGAGCTCGTGTCAATCCATTCATTGGAGCAAGTGCATTCCACTTATCATCGCCAAAAGAATCGTTCTTTGGAGCAGATAATAGATTACCAATGCGTTACTTAGTTCATGCAGGTGCTCGAATTGGAATTACAGAACGACTTTCTATTTTGCCGAAAGTTTTTGTTCAATTACAAGAGGAAGCTCAGGAAGTAACGATCTCTGCACTGGCTCATTATCACCTGAAAGGACCAGACGTGTTCTTGATCGGTGGATTCACTTTCAGAAACGCTGATGCAGCAATTATGGATATTGGAGCTAAATGGGGACAATGGCAGGCCAGAGTTTCATATGACTTCAATATTTCAACATTGAAAGTAGCAACGAATGGTAGAGGTGCAACTGAATTAAGTTTGACCTACATTCTATTCAAAGATATTACTAATCCAATACCAACATGTCCAAGGCTATGAGAAAATCTTACTTAACATTACTCGCGCTGATTGTATCACTTGGTTTTGGATACAGTCAAACGAACAGAAGTCTTATTCGGTCTGGAGATAAAGAAATGGAAATGGAGAACTATGCTTCTGCAGTATATTTCTATTCTCAAGTGATCAACAGACTTGCAGGTGGTAACGAAGATTTGATGTATCACCCGTACAGTGTAAATGCTTTTTATAAATCAAATCCTAAAGGAGGGCCAAAAGAATTTGAACCACCTGTGGATCCCAAAACAGATGATGAGCTTGTTGTTTTACATAAACTTTCAGATGCTTATCGACTTGTAAATGATTATGAAAATGCTGAAAAATGGTACGCAATTGCCGTTCAACATCCTAAAGAAGAATTTCCATACGCTAAATATTTTTATGGTTATTCTCTTATGAAAAATGGTAAGTACGAAGAAGCTAAGCAGCAATTCGAGCAAACTATGGAGAATCTTTCAGAAGATAATCTGTATCATGAACTTGCCAGAGAGAAACTGGGTAATTGTGACTTCGCCCTTGAGGATAATGAAAACATGACCAATGCAACCGTTGAGATGTTGGATACGATCATCAATAATGGAACTACATCTTTCGGAATGATGTACCATAGAAAAGGGTTACTTTTTTCTTCTGCGAGAAGTGATTCTACTGCACCGGAAGAGTATGAGTATGCCGAAGACATCTATAATAGTGATGTATTCTTAACTGAACGTTCTAAAGATGGATCATTCTCAACTCCACAATGGTTTGAAGGAAATGTTAACTCGATGGCCATTGAAGGTGGTGCTGCACTATCTCCTGATGGTAAGGCAATGTATTTTACGAGAGTTAATCCATTGAACCATAAAGAAACAGGAATTTATGTTACTCGTTATTTTAATGGACGATGGACAGAACCTTTCAAATTGGGTGAAGACATCAATAAAGATGGATTTAAATCAATGACTCCAAGTCTTGCAGATGATGGTGAAACACTTTACTATTCTTCTAATCGACCAGGCGGTATGGGCGGAATGGATATATGGATGACAACAATAAATGAAGATGGTGAGACAACTGATCCAGTAAACCTGGGAGACCTGGTTAATACAAAAGAAGACGAGATCACTCCTTTCTATCACCCGAACTCTAAGACATTGTACTTCTCCTCTGAAGGTCATATTGGTTTTGGAGGGCAAGATGTTTTCAAGACTACAATAAATCCTGTTACAGAATGGTGGGATGCACCTGTGAATGTTGGTAAACCTGTCAATTCACCGCGTGATGATGCTTACTTCATTTGGGGCGATGATATGCAGGAAGGTTATTTCTCATCTGACCGTGATAACTGCGGAGAATGTGATTCGTTAAGAACGCTGAACATGCACTGTAACAGTATTTACAGAATCGAACGTCCAGCAATTGAAATTACTATTAGTGGATACGTTTTTGATTTCGATACTGACGAACCAATTCCGAACGCTAAGGTAGCTTTCAAAGATGTTCGAGGAGAATTAGAACCTGTTGTTCTGAATGCAGACGAAGAAGGTTATTATGAAAGAACACTTCGTGTGAACGAAGAATACTTTATCAAATCAACTAAAAAGAAATATTTTGCAGATGCAAGTATAAAGAATACACTTGGTATAGTAGAAACTACGAATCTTATGCAGGACTTTTATCTTACGAAGATACCTACTGGAGAGATCGAGATCAAAGGTATTGAGTATGACTTTGATGCTGCGACATTAAGAGAGTCTTCAAAGAAAGAGCTTGATAAATTGGTGGAGTTTCTTGAATTGAACTCTAATCTAAAGATCGAGATTCGTTCCCATACAGATGAAAGAGGTAGAGATGCTTATAACCTTGATCTTTCTGAAAGAAGAGCCCAAAGTGTTGTAGACTACCTAGTTGACAATGGTATTTCTCGTGAACGACTTCAACCAAAAGGACTTGGAGAAACGGAACCTGCAATCGTAACGAATGATGCCGGTGAAGAATTAGAACTTACTCCAGAATACATTTATAGTCTTGATGATGAAGAACAACAGGAGGAGTATCATCAAAGAAACAGAAGAACTGCATTTAAAGTATTAGCAGAATAAACCAATAAACCTAAGATTATATGAGTACTAAAGTGTCGAATGAAACAGATAAAACAGTTGGGATTGTTGCCTACATAACTTTGATAGGATTTATCATTGCGATTGTAATGAATAACGACAAAAAAGGTGAAGAAAAAAGTTTTGGTGCATTTCACCTTAGACAATCACTTGGAATCATCATAACTTCTATTGTTGTGATGATCGGACTTGCGATCATAATGGCAATTTTAACTGCAATCAGTTGGAGATTAGGGTTAACGCTGTCAAGCATTCTCTATCCGGTAATGTATCTTGGAATTTTAGCTTTTGTGATCATTGGAATTATAAATGCTTCGAATGGAGAGAAAAAACCATTACCATTAATTGGTGATTTCATAGAGAAAACACTCAAGAGTACTTTCGAATAGTGTGAAAGTATTTCTAAAATTAGAGAACCGCTTCCTTATTGGAGCGGTTTTTTTAATTTTGTCAAAAATCATTTCTGATGGCGCAAAAACCAAGTATTCCAAAAGGAACTAGAGATTTTCTTCCATATCAAGTTCAACGAAGAAATTATATTTTCAACACCATAAAAAGTGTGTTCGAAAAATATGGGTTTGCACCTATAGAAACACCTTCCTTTGAGCTATCCTCTACTCTAATGGGGAAGTATGGCGAGGAGGGAGATCGATTGATCTTTAGAATCCTTAATTCTGGAGAGAAAGTTAAAAAGGCAGACCTGAAAGCATTGGAGGAAAATAACCTTCCTCGTTTTGCGAATTCTTTATCAGAGAAAGCACTACGTTATGATCTAACGGTTCCTTTTGCTCGTTTTGTAGTACAACATCAAAATGATCTAACCTTCCCTTTTAAACGATATCAGATCCAACCTGTTTGGAGAGCTGATCGACCGCAAAAAGGTAGGTATCAAGAATTCTTTCAATGTGATGCTGATGTTGTAGGAAGTGATTCTCTATTGTTTGAAGTTGATTTCATTCAAATTTTTGACGAAGTCCTTTCAACGTTGAAAATTCCGGACTTTAGTATCAAAATAAATAACCGTAAAATCCTTTCTGGTATCGCTGAGATCACTGGCGAAGAAGATAAGATCGTTACGATGACAGTAGCGATAGACAAACTTGACAAGATCGGTCAGGAGGGTGTTGAAAAAGAGCTACGTGAAAAAGGGATCAGCGAAAAAGCCATAGAAATGATCAAACCTCTTTTTGATCTTAAAGGGAATAACAATGAAATGATCGGGTTTATGCGATCATTCTTAAAAGATAGTGAAGTCGGAACAAAAGGAGTAGATGAGCTTGTAGAAGTATTCGAAAAAACTTCATTACTCGGATTAAGTAATGCTAAACTTGAATTCGATGTTACGCTCGCTCGAGGTTTAAATTACTATACTGGTGCCATTTTCGAGGTGAAAGCAAATGGTGTTAAAATGGGATCGATTTGTGGTGGTGGACGATATGATGATCTAACTGGTCTTTTCGGAATGAAGGGACTGTCGGGAGTAGGTATCTCATTCGGTGCTGATCGAATTTATGATGTGCTCACAGAATTAGAACTTTTCCCTGAAGATATCTCTCAAGATCTTGAGGTTCTCTTTGTCAATTTTGGAGATCGTGAAACAGCTTTCTGTATGCCTATCGTCAAAAAGCTTCGAAATAATGGCGTTAATGCTGAATTGTATCCAGATAATTCGAAACTTAAAAAGCAATTCAAATACGCTGATGATAGAAATGTTAGATTCACAGCTATTGTAGGTGAAAGTGAAGTTGACAGAGGAGTCATAAATTTCAAAGACATGGCATCAGGAGAGCAGGAAGAGTTGACAATTGATTCATTTTATAAGAAATTTAATATTGCATGAGCACAGTTGAATTAAATCACGAACATTTTTCATTATCTAGATTATTCGAAGTAATAAAAGAGAACAAGAATGTAGTTTTAAGTAAATCGGCAAAAGAAGCAATTCAGAAGTGTAGAGATTTTCTGGACAATAAGATCGATAATACAGAAGATCGAATATATGGAGTAAACACTGGTTTTGGTTCACTGTACGATCAAGCTATATCACGAGAGGAATTGGCTCAGTTACAGGTCAACCTGGTTAGATCTCATGCTTGTGGAACCGGAGAAATAGTTCCAAAACATATTGTAAAAACAATGCTTTTGCTAAAAGCGATCGGTTTACATTACGGGAACTCTGGTGCTCAAGTAGAAACAGTCGAACGTCTCTTGTTTTATTTCAACAATGACATCATTCCTGTTGTATATCAACAGGGAAGTCTTGGTGCATCTGGTGATCTGGCGCCTTTAGCTCATATTGCCTTGGCATTGATCGGAGAAGGAGAAGTTGAATTCAAAGGAAAAACATCGAATACCGCAAATGTCCTTGAAGAGTTTAACCTCACACCGATAAAACTAAAATCAAAGGAGGGCCTCGCTCTACTCAATGGAACTCAATTCATGAGTGCTTATATGGCTAACGTTGTATTTGAAGCAAAAAAGCTTCTTGAATTAGCAAATAAGACTGGAGCAATGTCACTTGAATCTTATGATGGAAGAATTGAGCCATTCACTCCTTCGGTAAATGAGATCAGGAACCAACAAGGCCAGATACAGGTTGCTCGCGATATTCATGAAATATTATCTGATAGCGACTTGATCAAACAACATAAAGAGCATGTTCAGGATCCTTATTGTTTGAGATGTATGCCTCAGGTTCACGGTGCAAGTCTAGATGCGCTGAACTATGCTGAAGAGATCGTCACTCGAGAAATTAATGCCGTAACAGATAACCCAACGGTTTTCCCTGATGAAGATGCAGTTATTTCTGCTGGTAATTTCCACGGTCAGCCATTAGCCATAACGATGGATTTTCTGTCTATAGCAATTGCAGAACTAGGAAGCATATCCGAAAGAAGAACTTATAAACTACAAGGAGGTCAGCGTGGTTTACCTGCCTTTTTAGTTGCGAATCCTGGTTTGAACAGTGGATTTATGATCGCACAGTATACTGCGGCTTCCATTGTAAGTCAAAATAAACAATTATGCTCTCCAGCATCTATTGACTCTATTGATTCATCAAATGGACAAGAGGATCATGTAAGTATGGGGGCAAATGCAGCCACTAAATTATTTAAGGTGCTTGAAAACACGAAACAAATTCTGGGTATCGAACTAATGACTGCGGCACAAGGACTTGAATTTCGTGATGTGAATAAAACAAGCTCGAGATTAAAAGAATTGCACAAATCATTTAGACAAGAAGTACCTTTCATAGAAAATGATCGATATATGTCAGATCTACTGAGAAAAAGTAAGGATTTCGTCAGTAATAATGTCTAAATTTAAAAAAGTCAAAAAAAGGTAGTATGGAACAGCAACTTGAAAGTAACTCGAATGGATCTAATGAGAAGAAGCCAACTTTCTTAGTATTTCTTGCAGTATTAAGTTTTATTTCAATCGCTTTTTCTCTTTTTGGTGCGTTAATGTCTTTCTTCTCTGGACCTCTTTCTGAAGAAGCAATGGAAGAACAACGAGCAGTGTTGTATGATTCAATTGCTACACTTCAATCTCAAGGAATGGATGGTTTTGCTGCAACATTTGAGAAGTCTCTTCAGTATGCCGAGTACATGAATTTCGAAGCTTTTTACCTAGGCAATGTTATTAGTTTATTAGTTACGATCATCGGTTTGGTGGCTGTAATCATGATGCTAAAGCTAAAAAAGATTGGTTTCCACCTATATGTGGCATACAGTTTATTACCTGTAATTACAATGTATTTGATAACACCGATGGAATTGATCACGACTTTTTCAGTCGTTACCACTTTGATCATTTCCGCTATCTTCTGTCTATTATACGGACTGAATCTTAAACACATGAAATAGCAAAGATCCCAGCTGCTACCTTTTTACCCTATCCGTTTTTGGATCATATCCATAAGGGCAATGACGACATCCACTTTTGCAGCAATACCCTCTTTTAAGTAAGTATTGCTCGGTAAAAACGATATACCCTTCTGGGGTCTTATACGTGTCACCTTCCTCTATTGGAATCTTCTTTTTGAACATGAATCTCTTAATTCAATGGAAAGAAAAATGTAACTCTGTAGATTATTGGAAGATAAGCGCCCTGTCCTTGAGCAGTATTTGGATTTTGTCTTCGAATAAAATAATCTCGTCTTAACGGAGATGGATTAGTTGTTATTGGGTCTTTAAGCGCATCAACAACATCGAAGAGAATTCCAAAATTGAATCTTACCCATTCCCATTCTCTTGAAATTCCGCCACCAACAAAACCTGTTACCGTCCATTTCTTTGATGGTTCTACATTGTTGAATGGATTTCTCAATAATTCCACTTCCGTACCTGCATAGAACCAGTCCATAAAACGATAATGAAGAAATCCACCTCCACCGAAAGTACTTGCATTTGAGGAAAGACCTGTAAACGTGTTATTACTCCAAAAGTATTGATACCTCAAACTTGGTCCATAGGCAACAGTCTCATCTTCGACGATCGCAAACTTTGCTGCACCTCCAACAGATCCTCCCAAATTAGAAAATGAGGCTGCTTGAATTTCGGCGCCGATCTCATAGCTCTTTTGACTTAGAGCACTCTGATTTAGAACTAAAGAAACAATTAAAATTAAAAATAAGCTCGCTCTATACATGATATCTAATTTTACACGAAGTTAATAAATTAATGAACGAAATCTAAAAGGTTATCGATGTCGATAGCGTATTGTTCTGAGTTTCCAGTATCCCATTTTAAAGTAAATGAATGCCATGAGACCACCGAGTAGATTTGAAATAGGGAATGCCCACCATAATCCTACTTCTTCCAGGCTTGTATTTTCACTTAACAAGTATGCCAGGGGAAAACGAACCATCCATAAGTTAAAAACAGTAATTAAGAGTGATGCCTGGGTGAATCCAGCACCATTGAATACTCCATTCAGTACTTGTTGTACTCCAAGAATACCAAAACTAGGCGCCATTATTTTAATAAACAATGCTCCATCCTTGATCACTTGAGGATCATTAGGCACAAAGAATCGTGTTACAGGCTCTGCAAAGAAGAATAAGAGCAGTCCAATACTTGTAAGTCCATACATCGCTATTTTCGCACTCAAGTCTCCTACTTTCTCTGCTCTTTTTATTTGTCGTGCACCTATGTTCTGACCTACCAATGTGGTTGTAGCCATAGCAAAACCTAGTGCTGGAATCACGATCAAGCTAAGGATCCGTACTCCTATTCCATACGCTGCCACAACATCGCTTCCAAAACTCGTTACCAACAATATGATTACAGTCATCGCCGCTGCTCTAGTAGATTGATCCAAACTTGTAGGAATTCCAATTCTGAATAATCTTTTCGTCCATTTCCAATCAAATTTCATTTGTGAAAGACGAATCTTTATCCCTCGTTTCCCTTTAAAGAGAATAGCTAATCCGATTATAGCTGAAATAGCTTGTGTGCTAATACTTGCATAAGCTGCCCCTTTCACCCCATACCCCGGGATATCACCATAACCGAAAATAAATAAGGGATCTAGAACCAAGTTTAAAAGGACAGTTATTAAAACAACGTACATTGGTAGCATCACATCTCCAATTCCTCTCATCAGAGATTGAAAAACGAAGAACATAAACAGAAAGATGAAGCCAAACGAAGAGACTTCGAAGTAATCAACTGAATCTTGCAGTATTGGTGGTTCTGCACCGATCAGGATCATCATGGGTTCTGCCAGCAGATAGGCGACTATAGCAAGAATCACAGAAATTATAAAAATTACAAAGACCGTCTGAGATGAACTATAGTCCACCTTTTTTTTATTCTCTGCACCGAAATATTGAGCAACGATAACTGATCCTCCAAGTGTCAATCCGCCTCCCAAGGATAAAACAAGAAATAGGATCGGAAAGCTAATACTCACAGAGGCAACTGCATTTGCGCTGAGCCTTCCAAGCCAAAAGGTATCGATCAATTGATAAGTGGTGTGAAGAACATTAGCTAAAATAATAGGAAGCGCAAGTCGAATTAACGAATTAAGTATGCTTCCTTCTGTTAACTTTTGCTTCTGCTTCAAACCTCATCATTTGATTGAATGTTCAACACAAAGGTAGAGAGAATGTTTCGGGTATTTTGACTTTTAAGACTATGGCCGCTTTCAACTCGATTTGTCCGATGATTCTGTCGATAAGTATTTATGGCTTTACCATATAATGTTGTACAGCCGTCAAGACATCACGATATGCCCAGTGCACAATATTATCCTCTTCAACAACTGGCAGACCCGCATTTAAAAACAGTTCCTGAACGAGCTGATAAAGTTTTACATTATTAGTTCCTAAAGATGTTTTCATTTCAGAAGCTAATTGTTCGGTCATCTGATCATTCGAAACAGACTTATCGATCTTCTCCGCCCAATCCAGGCAATTCCTTTCAGCCTCATTTATTTCGGGAGTTATGCTCGTTTCAATAAAATCCAGACTTTTTTTATTGAGTGGATGATCTATACAATGATCAATAAAACATTGAACTATTCCAATGAATGAAGCACTCATGCACAACCGCGCGAAGACTTCAAATGGAATTCTATGCACACCATATGAGTGACTGCCTAATTCACCATTGATCTGAAAAGTAAATTGGGATGGGATGTCCTGTTGATCTATATCTATGGCGTATGAAGAAGTATTTCTCAATCCAAATATGGGCCATTTCTCTTTTGAAAGTTTGATCTGGGATCTGGGAACAACAAATGTCTTTACTTCCTCTTTGTTATTTCTGGCATTTAAGCTGAAAAATGTTGCATGCTTTGCCCCTGTGCATCGCGTCCAGGCACCATGTATTTTAAAAAGGTTTTCCTCTTTTTCCCATGTACCACTGGTAAATCCGCTTCCTGCGATTACTGCATTTTTTGGAGAGAATATTTCTTTTGCTGCTTCATCCTTAAAAAACCCTGAAAACCAATTAGCTCCAGCTCCAAGATTTACAGTCCAACCCAAGCCACCTTGAAGCTGTGCTACTTCGATCAGCCGAATCGCACCTTCTTTCATGGGTAATTCAAGTCCACCAAAGACTGTTGGAACAAATAGCTTGAATAGCTTTTCCTCGTACAACCAGTTTAGTCTTGGTTCTGATAAATACGTTTGCTTGTATTCTTCGATCGAAAAAGGTTCCATTGCTTAGGTTGTTCTGATATAATTTTGAAGCACTTTTTTCATATCTTCACTTGAAACTTCGCCATCTATCTCAGAAAGACCGATTTCTTTAAGAAAGGTGAAGTTTAGCTTTGAATTTGTGTTCTTTTTATCCTGTCCCATCAATTCGACAATTGCGTCAACCTCATCACTTTGGATTGGAGGAATACCATATAGATCTGTTATTTCATTCTTGATCTTTTCGGCATCAGTTTTACTAAGATCGTAAAATTCACATGAAAGATTAGCTTCAATGATCATACCCCACGCAACACATTCACCATGCGTAACCTTTCTTTCATTTTTCGTACAGTATCCTTCAATTGCATGTCCAACTGTATGACCAAAATTCAACTTTTTACGTTCTCCTTTTTCTTTAGGATCATTGTCAACTATATCTGATTTTAGCTGAATACCCTTTAATAATAATTCAGAAGAAGCAGGATCAAATTTGGACATCACATCATCGTAATATGATCTATCACTTATCAATCCATGTTTGATCATTTCTGCTCGACCAGACAAAATTTCTTTGTCATCCAGCGTTTTTAAAAATATAGGGTCACAAAATGTATAAACAGGAAGTGTAAATGTTCCAAGTTGGTTCTTCCAGGGAGATAAATTCACTCCAGTTTTTCCTCCTACAGAAGCATCGACCATTGATAACAGCGTTGTTGGGATGTTTATGAAAGACAATCCACGTTTATAGATAGATGCTATAAATCCGCCCATATCTGTAACTACACCACCTCCAAGATTTATAATGACGTCCCCACGTTTAATTTGATATTCGCTAAGCGCTTGCCATACTTGAAAACAGACCTCTATTGACTTATTTTCCTCTCCAGTAGGTAAAACGATCAACTCTGCATCCTTGAGTGACTCGAAACTTGTTAACAAATAAGGCCAGCAATGTTCTTGAGTGTTCTCATCAACAATAACGATCTTTCTGGCATTTCGAAACACATCTTTTAGCAAGCTATCAAATTGAGAATCAAGCAAAGAGCCTACTTCTACATTGTTTATATTGCTATTCACTTTCTTCACCATGGCTTCGAACTTATTATCATTTACTTAATAAAACAACAATAATAAGAACAAGTTGCTAGAAAATAGTATTGGAAATTTGAAATGAGCCATTAATTTTATGGCATGATTTCGTTTGACAACACTGAAATTGCATTTAAGTATAAATCCACTCGTGACCTGAAACGGGCGCACACCATGTTTAAGCTTGTAGGTAAAGCGTGGCTTGTACGTTTTGGAAAATGGATCACACCATGGGCTTTTAAACTCAGGTTACCCATTCAAGGTATCATAAAAGCTACGATCTTTCGACAGTTCTGTGGTGGAGAGTCAATTGATGATTGTGATGAAACGATAAAGACACTGATGAATTATCGGGTAGGAACGATCCTCGATTATTCTGTGGAAGGGATGTCTATAGAAAGTGATTTTGATGGTACTTGCGATGAGATCGTCGGAACAATCAAAAAGGCCAAAGGAAATCCTGCAATTCCATTTGCTGTTTTTAAAGTGACTGGAATTGCGAGACATGGATTGTTAGAAAAACTCAATGATCCTGATGTCGAATTAACAGCTGAAGAGCGTAAAGAATTTGCTGGAGTATTCAATCGAGTTGATCGAATTTGTGATTATGCGCATGATGCAGATACTCCTGTTTTTATTGACGCAGAAGAATCCTGGATCCAGAATACCATTGATCGATTGGCAGAATCAATGATGGCTAAATACAACAAGGAAAGAGCTATCGTGTATAACACCTATCAAATGTATCGTCACGATCGTTTGGATTACCTAAAAGAAAAACTAGACGAAGCGAAGCGAGAAGGATTTAAGTTAGGTGCTAAGATCGTTCGCGGGGCGTACATGGAAAAAGAGAGAGATAGAGCAGCTGAAATGGACTATCCTTCTCCTATTCAACCGGATAAGATCACATGCGACCAGGATTTTGATGCTTCACTAGAATTACTAATGGAGAACCTTGATCACTGTGCTTTCTGTTGTGGAACCCATAATGAAGACAGCAATATCCTTTTGACTGAGTTAATGAAAAAATATAATATATCACAACGTGATGAGCGAATTTACTTTGCTCAATTATTAGGCATGTCAGATCATATCTCTTTTAACTTAGCTCATGAAGCGTATCAGGTTGCTAAGTACGTTCCTTATGGACCTGTGAAAGATGTTATGCCTTACTTGTTGAGAAGAGCTGATGAAAACACTTCTGTTGCAGGACAAACAGGACGTGAGCTTCAACTGATCTCTAAAGAGTGGCGCAGAAGGAAGGGCAAGAAAGAGAAAAAGTAATCAAATTCGCTTCAACCCGATTCTATTCCTTGCCACATCAATTTGTATCACCTCTACAGTAACGTGCTCATGTAATTTAATGTGATCGGACGGATGCTCAACATATGAGTCTGCTAGATTTGATTTATGGATCAAACCGTTTTGCTTGATTCCGATATTTACAAAAGCTCCAAAATCCGTGACGTTGGTGACGATTCCGTTCAATGTCTTCTCCACATGAAGATCTTCAATTGTTTTTACCGTACTGTCGAACTCCAATACTTTGATCTGTTTACGAGGATCACGTCCAGGTTTCTTAAGCTCTTTGATCAAGTCATTAAAAAGAAATTCATCCACATAAGGAAAGTCCTTTCTTTTTAGACTATCTAGTATTTCGCCATTTCCAATGAAATCTGACAACTCCTTTCCTACTTGCTTTGTCATTTTCTTCACAACAGCATATGATTCGGGGTGTACGGCTGAATTATCTAATAAATTCTTACCACCTTGGATTCTTAAAAAACCTGCACATTGCTCGAACGCTTTATCTCCCAAGCGAGGTACTTTTTTCAACTCTGTTCTTGATTGAAATGGCCCGTTCTTCTTTCTATACTCGACAATACTTCCAGCCAGTGCTGGCCCTAAACCAGAAACATATGACAAGAGATAAGAGGATGCAGTATTCACATTTACTCCCACTTGATTCACACAAGAAACAACTACCTCATCAAGACTTTCTTTCAGTAATTGTTGATTGACTTCATGCTGGTATTGACCTACCCCAATAGACTTTGGATCGATCTTCACCAATTCGGCTAAAGGATCCATGAGTCTTCGACCAATAGAAACTGCTCCTCTCACTGTAACGTCATATTGCGGAAATTCTTCACGACCGATCTTACTTGCACTGTAAACTGATGCACCATCTTCAGAAACTACAAATACTTGTACATCTCTATCAAAATGAATACGCTTCACAATGTACTCAGTTTCTCTACTCGCTGTTCCATTTCCAATTGCTATAGCATCAATGTCGTATGCCTGTACTAATTGACTGATTTTACTTTTCGCCCTACTTGTTTCCTTTTGTGGAGGATGTGGGTAAATTGTTTCATTCGTCAATAAATCACCAGATTCGTCAATACAAACTATTTTACACCCTGTTCGATAGCCGGGATCTATTGCCAGAATTCTTTTCTTTCCAAGAGGAGGGGCTAATAACAACTGACGCAAATTATCAGCAAAAACCTTAATAGCAGAAAAGTCTGCCTCCTTTTTCTTTTCTGATAACGCTTCATTTTCCATCGAAGGATGAATCAAACGCTTGTAAGCATCTTCGTACGCCTCTTGAACCTGATCAGCAGCCTCATTATTTCCTTTGACAAAGAATCGATCACATAAATTAAATATTCGATCTTCATCTACCAGCACTTTGACCCTGAGTAGCCCTTCATCAGCAGCTCGGTGAATGGCCAGAAAACGATACGATGGACATTTCTTCAGTGATTGTTTAAAATCGAAGTAGTCCTTATACTTATTCGCCTCTTCCTTTTTCGTTCCAACAACCTTAGATTGCAATGTACTATATTGTTGATACATGTGACGGACCTTCGCTCTCAATGCCGTATTTTCATTTACCCATTCAGCAATGATGTCGCGAGCTCCCTGCAGAGCATTTTCAGCCGTTTTAATATCTCCTTTGACAAAACGTTGAGCGGCTCCAATAATATCCTGGTTATTCTGCGCCATAATGATCTTTGCCAATCCCTCTAAACCATTTTTACGAGCTTTCTCAGCACGTGTCTGTCGTTTCTTTTTGAATGGAAGGTAGAGATCCTCAAGTTCATTTTGATCATAAGTTGATTTAATCTTCTGTTTCAATTCATCAGTTAGTTGATCTTGTTCTTCAATCGCCTTAATTGTTGTTTCTTGACGTTTTGTAACTTGATCAAACTGATTGCTTATATCTCGAATATCACCAATTTGAACTTCATCCAACCCTCCTGTCGCTTCCTTTCGATATCGAGCAATAAAAGGAGTCGTTGCTCCATCATTGATCAAGCGTAAAACTGCATCGATCTGATTTTCTCGAATCCCAAGTTGTTTATTGATGAACTGAGCTGCTTTCATAAAATATGATCTATTTGAATTGAGCAAAGAAACAAAAAATGACTCGATTAGGATAAAGCTATTATTCCTACCTTTATTCTTTACTAAAACAATATTCATGCAGAAAGAGATATTCAAGAACCTCAAAGTGATAGACCTATCGACTGTTCTTGCTGGTCCTTCTGTTGGGACATTTTTTGCAGAACTAGGTGCTAAGGTTGTTAAGGTTGAACACCCTACTCATCCTGATGTTACTCGTTCCTGGAAATTACCTGGTGAATCAAAGGAAGCCTCTGTTTCAGCGTATTTTTCGAGTATTAATTTTGCAAAAGATTATATCTCACTTGATCTTACGAATAACGAACATCATAAGGTATTACAAGGTCTTTTACAAGATGCAGATCTGGTGATCATGAACTTTAAAAAAGGTGGACAGGATAAACTGAATATATCTGATAAGGCTTTACACGAAATCAATCCAAAACTGATTATCGGAAAGATCAGCGGATTTGGAGAGAATAGTGATCGTGTAGCCTATGACTTGATCCTTCAGGCAGAAAGTGGATTTATGAGTATGAATGGAACTCCAAATAGTGGTCCGGTAAAAATACCACTCGCACTGATCGATGTATTGGCCGCTCATCACCTAAAAGAAGGCTTGCTCATCGAATTAATTTCTCGTGAAAAAGAACAGAAAAAATACAAAGGAGGTGTTATCTGTGTTTCTCTATATGATGCAGCTGTTTCTTCATTGATCAATCAGGCCTCAAACTATTTAATGACAGGAAGAATTCCTCAACGAATTGGATCCTTGCACCCGAATATTGCTCCCTACGGAGAGCTGTTTAAAACAAAAGATGGTAAAACGATCACATTTGCCATTGGTAGTGATCGACATTTCGTAAAGCTATGTTCTTTTTTGAATATAGAGGATGCTATCAAGGATGAGCGATTCAGCAGCACTCAGTTACGTGTCAAGAATAGAAATGAACTACAGGAGATAATTTCAAAATCGGTTAACACCCTAAATGCTGATGAAATCCTAAATGGACTTAACAGTATTTTCGTTCCATGTGGGGAGGTTAAAGACCTGAAAGCCGTATTCAACGATCAAAAAGCTCAAGATCTCATCAGAAAAGAGACCATTGATGGAATTGAAACTAAACGTGTAAGCACTATTGCTTTTAAAAAGACTACTTGATGTAATCGGCTACTTCAGTCAATAGAGCTTTTTCTTTTTTGGCACCCAAAATTCTTTTCTGAACCTCACCTTTGCTGTTTAGAACAAACATGGTTGGATAAGCTCTAACTCTGTACTTTTGAGCAATAGCTGGTCCCTCGCCTTTCTCCATATCGATCTTTACACTGATGAAGCTTTTATTGAACTTTTTCCCAACTTCCTTATCTCTAAAAGTATTAGCTTCCATCCATTTACATGGACCACACCAAACAGCATATGCATCAAGAAAAACGTACTTACCTTCTTTCTCCGCTTTCTTAAGTGCTTGTTTTAATGTTAGATCCTGAAAATTAACTCCTTCTCCTCCATCTTTGGCATTCCAAACAAAAGAAGTAAGTAAAAGAGAAATAGTAAATGTAAATACAGCCAAATTCTTCATAACGCTCAATATTTCTTTAAATTTATAAAAAACAATCAGGATTTCCTGGTTGTTTGAAAATAACTAGCAAATAACGTACCGAATTGAGTCATGCGGATACATTTTTTAACAACAGATCAAAAGATAGCAGATGAAACAGCTCACTTTCTGAAAGAATGGGAAAGTGATCAAGATTTTATTCTACAGTCTACTTCAGGTTCCACAGGCTCCCCAAAAACAATTAAGATCGAAAAGGAGAAAATGATCGCTTCTGCCCGAATGACAGGAGATTTCTTCAATTTATCTAAAGGTAAGAAAGCTTTGTTATGTATATCCCCTTCATATATCGGTGGAAAAATGATGATCGTGAGATCACTTCTTTACGAAATGGAGTTATATGCGACGATGATATCAAGTAAACCTCTTCAAAACTTAAATGAACCTATTGATTTCGCTGCGATGGTTCCGTTACAAGTGAGTGAAACTATTGAAAACCAACCAGAAAAACTTAACTTGATAAAACATCTCATTATTGGTGGTGCTCCTGTATCTAGAAAATTGGCCGAGGCACTTCAGCAGTTTAATTGCAATGCTTATTCCACATATGGAATGACGGAAACAGTGTCTCACATTGCACTGAAGAATTTAGGTGGACAGGAACAAGCGTTTAAAGGAATAGGTAACACGACATTTGAAACGAAAAATGGTTCACTCGTTATTCATTCACCAGAATTGGAAATTGAAAGCTTAGAAACGAACGACATTGTGAAACTTGAAAACGAAAAAGAATTTCATTGGCTTGGTAGAAGTGATTTCACCATAAACACAGGTGGTGTGAAGGTTCAGCCTGAAATGATCGAGGATAAATTAAGCCTGATCTTACCTAAAGATTCATTCATCATTTCAAGTATACCTGACGAAAAGTTGGGAAGTAAAGTCATCCTCATCGCTGAAGAGAAAATCAAAGCATTGATCGACCCTAGTATTTTTGTTGATTACCTTGATCGATTTGAAATACCACGAGAAGTATTTTTTGTTGAAGAACTCATCAAAACAGCTTCTGGGAAAGTTGATCGCATATCTACTACACAACTTATAGATGGGATCTAAACTCTATTTTGAAATACTTGAAATTGCTCCTACAAAGGATGAAAAGGTGATCAAAAAAGCTTACCGAAAACTTGCGCTTAAATATCATCCAGATAAAAACCAAACAGAAGAAGCTCATGTCAAGTTCATCAGAATATCAGAAGCCTATGAAAATCTGCTAGCGGCACTTGATTACGCCAACAAGAGTCCTGAAGAAAGAAAAGAGTACACGAAAAATCAATCAACTAGAGCAAAAAAGCCTCAAAAAACTGCACAAGAGATCTATGAGGAAAGACTCAGAGAGGCTAAGCGAAGGTACGAGGAGATGAAAAGAAAAGAAGCTGAGGAGAATGAAGCTTATTATCAAACAATCTCTTCGGGAGTAAATTGGAAAGTTTTTCGAGCGATTATGATCGGATGCATACTCTTTGCAGGACTGTTTATACTCGATTCACTTATACTGCCATCGCGCTGGGAGAAAAGTGAGATCACAGGAGAAAATAGAGTGATAAATTACGGGGGAATCTCATACCGTAGAATTGTTCCTATTCGATTAGAAACTGATGAAAAGCTGTGGGTCAAACCTTCTTTTTCTTCTTCGGCCACTAACTACAAAACTGTTTATATCGAAAGAACCTGGTTCTTCCACGACATAAAAAAAGTTTGGACCTGGGATAGCGGCAAATGGTTTTACTCAGTAGCTGACTTTACAGTGACTGGTACATTTCCTTTAGTCCCTATATTTTTATTCATTCCCTTTCTTACATACATAATTAAAGGAAGAACATTAACGTACAGTCTACTATTCAATATTAGCTTCTATATGTTCGGAATCATGTTGATCGCCTTGCTGATCCAGAACGATCGATGGGCTCATTTATTGACACTTGGATTTATGTAGAGAAATCAGGATCATGTAAATGTTCCCAAACCTGCTGAACCGGAAGTCCCATTACATTGTAAAAACAACCTTCTATCTTCTGTACTCCGATCTGACCGATCCACTCTTGAATTCCATATGCTCCTGCTTTATCATATGGCTTAAATGTATCAACATAATACTCAATATCTTCCATACGAAGTTTGTTGAAGTAAACAGTTGTTACTGATGAAAAAACGACCGCTTTTCGATGAGAGGTTAGACTTACTCCTGTCACAACATCATTAGCATTCCCCGAAAGTTCAAGAAGCATTGAGATCGCCTCATCTCTATTCTTCGGTTTGTGTCGAATCTCTTTATTCATGATGACAACTGTATCTGAAGTAAGCAATATTTCATCTTCCTTTAGGTCTTCGATCAGTGGTTTTGCCTTCAAAGTTGATAAGAACTCGGGCACCTTATACGGATCTAAGTCTTCTGGATATTCTTCTTCAACTTCTTTTTTTCGAACGACACATTGCAGACCCAAGGCCTCTACAAGTTGCTTTCTACGTGGAGATGATGAACCGAGAACGATCTTACCTGTGAACATATTTCTATATAAGATGAATTGACCAATAAAGTGGAAGAAGTAGTCCGATGATCATGGTTAATTTGATCAAGTTATTCACTATTTTGAAATCTCTATTGGTTTTACTCATCATTAACTTTACGAATGTCACAATGATTATTATTGCACTAACAAGCAATGGAGAAAAAGACATATAATCTGTTATATACCCAGCGCTATAACTCCATACAAGTACGAGGGATACCAGAACAGTCACTACCAATGAGATCAAAGCGATCCGCTTAGCTTTATTTACTCCAAAAACAATAGGAATCGTTTTTGCCTTTATGACTTTATCACCTTCTATGTCTTCAATATCCTTAACGATCTCTCTCGTCCAGTTTAAAACGAAAGCAAAGATTCCAAGACCAATTCCAAAATAAACATAATAAAAATCGCTGCTGTTCAGATCAAATGGATAAGCTTCTCCATCCACTATGCCATTCAATTGTTGATTGTAAAATATCCCAACGAGAACAGGAACTAAGCTCGTCAATAGTGCAATAGCAACATTTCCAATTACAACAGTTCTTTTTAATTGCATTGAATAGAACCAAAGAAGATTGATCGAAAGTAAATGAATAAAGACGTACCAGAATGTTCGATTGACGTAGCTTAAATACACTGCAATTGTAAACGCCACAAAGTTCATGAACCAATGTAAAACTATAGCCCATCTTCGTTTAATGTGGCGAGATACAACCATTTTTTCAGGTCTATTTATACGATCTGCCCGCACATCAAAATAGTCATTGATGATATTTCCTGCTGCTGCAATAATTACTGTTGAGAAAACAAGTAAAAAGAACTCTAAGGAACTGATCAATGAAACATCTGAATTTGAATTAATCAGGTCAAAATACCAACCCAGACAATACATCGTAGCCGCTATGATGACTAGGTTTAATGGTCGAATTAATCTTAAGAAATGCATTACTTAAGAATTTTATATTCCGTTCTACGATTCTCTTGATGTGCTTTTTCTTTTGCCTCTTCGCTTTCCAAAGCAGCTATCTCCTCATCAGTATTGATCGGTTTTGTTTCACCATATCCTTTGTGTTCCAACCTGGATGCGTCTATTCCCTTTTCTACCAGGTAATCATAAACGGCTTTTGCACGATCTTTAGAAAGTTGCATATTCGCTTCATCATCACCACGAGTATCTGTATGTCCAGCAACTTCAATTCGAATATCCTTATTTTCCTTTAAGAAGTTGTAAAGTTTGTTCAATTCAACATATGATTCTTTCCTCAACGTTGATTTACTCAAATCGAAGAATACATTTGCTAAAAGAATTGGCTGATCATCCGTTAGTGGGATCATTGGTACATCCATATGAATCGGTTTATCAGCGTTTGCTTTCATATTGAAGTTCTTAGAGAAAAATGAATAGCCCGGGAATGATACATTAAGTGCATAATCCTTGCCCGTTGGCAAAGCCACCATGAATTCACCTGAAACTGGATCAGCAGAAGATTGAACAACTTGCTTACCCGTTGATAGGTCGATCAATTCAAATTTTCCTTCTAATGGTTTCTTTGAGATCGCATCATAAACCAACCCTTCAAAATGAGTTGTTTTAACAGGACGAAACTTCTCAGGCAAGATAAAATAGTAAATATCTAGATCTCCATATCCGCCAGGTCGGTCTGAAGCAAAAAAAGCAACTTCGCCATCTGGCCCTACCAGTAGAGAGTTTTCGTTGTTTTCTGTATTAATTGGATACCCTAGATTAACAGGGTCACTCCAATTACCAAGAGGATCTTTTCTAGTCATATAAATATCAGTTCCTCCCATTCCAACATGACCATTGGATGCAAAATACAATGTCTGACCATCTGGGTGGATCAATACGGAAGTTTCTTCTCTTCTTGTGTTTACATTCATTGGCAGTGGCACTGGTTCTCCCCAACTTCCATCAGCTTGTTTTGTACTCACGAAAATGTCGCTACGCTTGGTTCCTCTTCGTCCAACTCTTCGAATAAAATAAAGTGATTTTCCATCCGCAGACAAAGAAGGTTGAGTCTCCCATGTAAAGGTATTAACTGAACCAGGTAAATTAACAGGATCTACCCACTGTTTTCCAAGTCGCTTAGTTATAAACAGGTCACAACTACCTTTTCCATCTCTACCCTTTCCATAATCTATTCCACTCGAACCCGAACACGCGACAAAAACTAATGTTCTACCATCCGCCGATATAGTAGGAGCTCCCTCATTTTTATCTGTATTAATGTTACTTGGCATTGGTACTGCTTTCATCCAAATATTCTTCTCGCTCAATTGTGAAACGAAGAAATCCTCTTGTCCTCTAGCCATTCCATTATTATTCGGTAGCTCCCTTGTAAATAGCATTGTTTGGCCATCTACAGTTAATGTAGGGAAATACTCAGGATGTTCAGTATTAATACCTGGCCCAATATTTACGGGATCAATATTCGATGGATCTTTTAGTGCTTCTTTGGCAAAAATCGCATTTTCCTTTAGGGTTGATGCAGCTTCTCTAACTTGATCAGAGATGCCTCTATCGTTGCTGTTCAGGACCATATCAAAATATTTGATCGCATCCTCATATTCTTTGTTTCTCATTTGAAGATCGCCGATATCCACAAACAAAAGTCCATTCAAATTCTCTGAAGGTCGGATTTCCAGAGCCTTCTTAAAATGATATACAGCTTCCTTACTTTTTCCACTTCTACGGTAAAAATCACCGATCAACTGATGTGCCTCTACGAATTCATCATCTTTATCTAAAGCTTTCTTCAACAATTCAATCCCCGACTCATAGTCAGGACGACCTGTTTGCATATTGATATTCTCTCTAGGAGCATCAATAGCTTCTTCGTACAATTTGATTGCTTTCTTTTTCTTGGTTGAATAGCGCATCTGAGCAGTTGCACAACCGTTCAACAAAATAAAAAAGGGAATTAAGATCAACAGTATTCTAGTCATATTACTAAGGTATGTTCATGTATTTATGTGTTTGTAAAGAAATACTCCATTTCGGATTTTTCTTGACATACTCTATAATCAATGGCAAAATCTGTGCCTGCTTCGACCATTCCGGTTGTAAATACAATTTACACGCTGAATTTACTTTTTCGGCATGCGATTCTGCCCATTCGAAATCACTTTTATGAAAGATAACGATTTTAAGCTCATCCGCTCGTTCATAGGCTTCATTTATGGGAGCTTTAAATTTTTTAGGTGAAAAACAATACCAATCTACATCACCTGAGAGTTCGTAACATCCCGATGTCTCAATTGCCACTTCTTTATTATTCGACTTTAAACCCTCTACCAAAGAAGATAGATCGTACATTGCCGGCTCACCACCCGTCAACACAACAAAATCAGTATTGCTTTGCTCAACTTCATTCAAAAGTTCATCAAGATTCGAGTCAGGATGTTTATCAGCTTCCCAACTCTCCTTTACATCACACCAAACACAACCAACATCACAACCTCCTGTTCGAATGAAGTATGCCGGTCTTCCTGAATGATGACCTTCTCCCTGAATCGTATAAAATGATTCCATCACAGGCCATGAAGTACGTGCTTCTTTTGATTTTACTTCCATTACCTCAAAGGTAATGAAAAGCATTTAAGATAACTTTGATTTGGAACTGGAATGTGAGTGGCTGGAACTAAGGAAAATCCAATAAGATATTTTCTGACAAATGATAAGTTGTAATTAATTCATCAAAGTCTGGTACCAATTCTTTTTCAATCTGTGGTACTCTTTCGTAAACTCATTAAGATGTTTTTGAGCATCTACTTCATTGGATTGATTTCTCTCATGCAACGATTCGTATACTTTATTGATAAGAGAAATAATGTTGGATCCCAGTAGAAATTGACTTGTTTTGGGATTGACTTGATACGTTTGATAAACCTCATCTATTCTTTCTTTCTCTGCGATTCTTTCCAAACTATGAGGTTCATTTCTAGTGATCCGCTCGTAATAAGGCAACAATTTAGCACTCAACTCCACGAAGTGACGCATCACATAAACCGCTTTATTTAATGACTTAATATTGTTCGACTTCATCTCTCAAGCTTTACTACATAGACGCATTGATGAATGAGATGGTTGGTTTTTGGCGCACTTATTTGGATTAATTATAAATACCACAAACAGGGTATTGCTAAAATTAATATCCCATTATACTTTTGTTAACATTATGGAAAATGTACGATTAGCGACTCTGAAAAAAGGAGAGAAGGGAATTATTACAGCCATTGAGGATTGTGCCGTAAAACAGCGATTGATCGAAATGGGAATGGTGCCTGGAACTACCTTTGAGATCAGATCTATTTCTCCTTTCGGAGATCCAATCGCTATACGTTTAAAAGATTTTGCGATTAGCTTAAGACTTAAAGACGCTGATTGTATTCAGATCAAAAAGGAATCATCTACTCGTCAAATGTCAGCTTAATTTACTCAGCACTATAATCTGAGAATGTTTGATCATCTGCATAGTAGTATACTCTTACCGTTGCAGTATCATTAAGAAAATCAATTTTACCAACTTCAAATCGATTTAACTTAAGGCCAGTTCTTTCCTCTAAATCTTCCTTCATCTCATTGTAATGTTCAGGCTTAATTAAGTCGATCTTCTCGTAAATAATAGTTTTCCTTGTTTCATGCTTCAATAACCAAACGTACTCTAAAGCACCTGTAAGCAGGATCACAGCACCATTTAACATCAAAACTTCTGTAATACTGATCTGTTTCTTTGCAAGGGCATTTACAACAGAAATACCGATCACAATGAATAAATAGGTCATTTCCTTGATCTCGATGGGATTGGTTCGATACCTGATAATTCCAAAGATGGCAAATAAACCAAGCCCCATTCCGATGTCAATATCCAATTTCTTTAATGCAAAACATAGGAAAAATGTGATAAGACCTATGAGAAAATAAGTGAACAGGTAATCTTTTCGCTTCGTCTTTGGATAATATATGAATCTTATGATTATTGTCGTAAACAGAAGATTAATTATCAATCGATACAAAAGGGTGTAAACATCCTTATTGAAGAGTTGAAGATCTAATAGTTCTACGATACTTTTACTTGACTCAAGAAGCATTATTTATATTATTTATCGTTCTTACTTTTTTCTTAAAGCGATTATATTTCAAGCCCTCCTCTCCTCTTACTTCCAAAAGACCAATACAATACTTACTGATCGAAAATGGTCTGATCAATTGTGATTTCATCAATCTATAAAAGGAAGATGACCGATTGATCTTCTTTTGCTTGAGCTCCGCAATAGCTAAATTAGCAAACTTTTTCTTTTTCTCTTCCCATCTGTATTCCAGTCCAATATCAATCGTAACACGTTCATTTGAGCGTTCATCAACTAATGTGATCCTTTCATATGTATTCCATAAAGATGGAGTAAGATCAGGATTTTCTAAATAATTATCGAGAAAAACCTCCGAATTATCGCTTAACTCATATTCAAAAGATGGTTTCTTTATCCTTTCTTTGACTGTTCTACCCTTACGCTTTTCTTTTACCTCCAGAAAATAATCTCCAGAATCTACATAATGACGAAATCGTGCTTTGTATCTATGATCTCTTTTATTGTGATGGTCAAGGTAAAATGAATACGAGTTATCATCTAGATATAGGCTCTCATAAGTCATCATGCGCTTATTGTTGATCTCCAAAACTTGATATGTATCTCGTAAATTTGACAAGAGTTCGGGAAGTAAGCCCAAATGAAAAACAAACTTGGTATCGACACGATTCATGAGTCGTGAACCAGAAACATCTTCTAAGTCAATAGGCTCGAAACGCTCTAGTTCCTTTCGAATGTCAAGAATGTTATTCATCAAATTTGGTCTTCTAACT
>CEQS01022872.1_pt1 | contig 53309 bp, 51 predicted proteins | sample 530981 | NCBI WGS metagenome assembly CEQS01 (sample SAMEA2621176, study PRJEB7988) | marine metagenome | biome: marine biome (ENVO:00000447); feature: mesopelagic zone (ENVO:00000213); material: "saline water (ENVO:00002010), including plankton (ENVO:xxxxxxxx)" | depth 800 m
TGAAACGTAGCATCAGTATTGTATCGAGGTCACCGTCGATTCACTTTCTCGCGCTTACGCGGCTCAACTCGTGCTCGACATGACACTGGAAAATGTCCGGGCCTGATCAACTGCCTTGATGGTGAAGACTGTAGATCTCTTTTACTATTTGAATAAATCTTGTTGGATTGGTGTTGGAAGGAAAAGTGAATGTTATCATTTACCATATTCTCAGAGGTTGAGCGATGCGCCTAGGAAAATCAGTTCGGGGTACCCACTACCTGAAAACTTCGGGATCCCGTTTTCTCATCGCTAGAACTACGAATTCCGCTTTTTCTTTCTCCTACCATACCAGATTAAAAATCCAGTAACGGGTAATGAGGCAATGATCAAGCTTATGATGCACATCAGTGTTTTCCCTGGAATACCTGCAATACCTCCTACATGAATGTCATAATTCATGCGCATCAGTGTTTTTGCAAAACCGGCGTCTTCCCGACTGCCATATTGATGATCAACGGGCTTTGTATCTAATGTTTGTTGGTCAAAATAAAGGTAGTTTGTTTTCCAGTAAGTAGAAGCGTCTGGATTGGCATTTGCTGCAATGGTGTGCAGACTGTCATGAGGAATATGAATTTCAATCCATTCTGCCTTTGGATACCGCTCGTTCATTTCCTGCCAAACGCGATCGATAGCTGGAGCTTGTTCAGGTAATGGAGCCTTTGATTCGGGTTCGTAATAAGAGACATATTCTTCTCCTCCAGATGCAGCTTTGTACACCAGCGATTTAAACCAGGGAAATCCCCACATCAGCCCAGTGAGAATGAAGAGTAGTGCAAAGATCATAGTATAAAAACCAAGTACACTGTGCAAATCATAATTCTTTCTTCTCCACCTTGCCTTCCATTTGATGGTAAACTTTTGTTTTCGGTTTTTCTTTTTCTTCGGCCACCATAAGATCAATCCTGAAATGATGAGCAAGGTGAAGATGATCATCGATACAACTATGATGGGAACTCCTATCGTCCTCGGTAACCAGAGGTTAAAGTGTCCTTCCAGAATCCAACCAAAAAAACTACTTTTCACATCGTGAATTTGCTTGACGTTTCCTGAATAAGGGTCGACATAAACGAAATCGTAATACTCGTTGTTTTTATAGTAAATGACTTGTGCTGCTTTGTTCCGTGTGTGATACATTACTGCATGGACATGTTTTCCAGGATTTACTGCATTTGCTGAGTCTATCAGTACTGAGGGAGGAAGGAAGTCTTTATTTTGCTCCTGAACGAAACGATACTCTTGAGTAGCATTCTGAATTTCTTCCTGAAAAGCATAAATCGCTCCAGTTAAGGCAACGATAAACACGATTGGCCCGGTGATCAAACCGAGCCAAAGGTGTATTTTTCGAATAGTTTTCTTGTAACGTTTCATTTAGAAGCGGTATCCGATTTTTAAAGAAACTCCTCTTAACTGTTGTGGATTGATAGTTGACCAACCCGAGTAATATTTGTCGTTAAAGAGGTTGTTAATTCTCAATGTAGCATCAAAACGACGAACACGATACATTAGTGAAGCATTGAATATTTGGTAAGCTGGAAGCGTAAAGGTTCCTGAAACTTCTCTGTTCAAAGTGTGGTGCTCACTTGCAATATTTCCGCCAAACCCAATTCCAAGTCCACGTAGTTTTGTGGTTGGAAGTACATAGCTCACATAGAAATTAGCCATTTGTGCAGGACCAGATTCTTCAGGTCGGAATCCTAAATATCCGTTGTCAGGATTGTCTTCTGTGACTTCCGCATCGTTGTGACTAAATCCAGCAACAATGTTCATTCCTCGAATAGGACTTGCAACTAAGCTCAATTCTACTCCCTGACTCACAACTTCACCTCCCTGGATTTGGTTATTTACATTTTCTGGATCTTGCATCAATTTGTTTGAAACGGTGATGTTATAGTAGCTTGCTGTAAGGGCTAATTTGTTTTTCCAAATGTCCGTTTTTACCCCAGCTTCATATTGGTTGGCTTGTTCGGGATCGAAGTTTTTCATGCGTACATTTGACCCATCGGCATCTGCAACCTGTGCTGGTGCAACATTCGTAAATCCATTCATGTAGTTCGCAAAAAGTGCTACTTTGTCTTTTACAGGCTGGTATACAATTCCAAACTTTGGAGAGACAGCTAGTTGATCCGTTGCTCCTTCGGCTGTCCACGCATCTGTTTGACTCATGAATTGATCAATTCTTGCGCTGAGCATAATTGATAGTTGCGGTAAAATCTCAGTAACGTTTGAAATATATGTGCTGGCTATCTCATTGACTGCTGAGGTTTGACCTTCAAATGAACCGACCAATAAACTGTCAGCAGCCATAGCTGTAAGTCTTCCTGAATCTTCCTGAGTTCTAAGGTTAACTATTCCATTGCCAACCCATCCTGTGCTACTATTCAATACTTCCTGTCGGTAGTAGTCGACTCCTACGACCATTTTGTTTTTCATTGATCCGATATCGAAGTTCCCGATGAAATTCTGTTGAATGTCTGTTGTTTGCGTTTGTCCATTTCTTTTCGACATATATCTGATGAAGTTTTCTCCATCGTTCAAATCCCATAAGTATTGATAGTAACCATCTGTTTCTGCTATACTGCTGGAAACTGCTGTTTGAGACGTCCAATGGTCATTGATTTCATAAAACACTTGTCCCTGAACACCGAATGTTTGATTGCTCATCGTAAGATCATTTGATGTATATGAGTTGCGGTAATTCTGCTCGAAAAGATCCATGCTTTGGTAGGCGAGTGGACTATTTCTCGTGAGAAAGATCATTGGTGCATTGGCGCCTTCTGTAAAGTTAAATTCAGAATTGATCAGCACCGTCATTTTTTCGGTTGGCTTAAACTTGAATGAAGGAGCCAGGTAATACGATTTATTGAATCCAGCATCCTGAAAGCTATTTTGATTGGTAAATGCACCATTCAGGCGAACAGCTGCTTTTTCGTTATATGATTCATTAAGGTCTAATGTTATTCTGTTTAATCCATAATTTCCCATGGTGTAGGAAAAAGCTCCACCATCTCGATCATAAGGTTGTTTGGTGGTTACGTTAATCAACCCACCATACGAAATATTAGGGCTACCGAATAATGTTCCCGACGGACCTTTGATTACTTGAATAGATTCGACGTTAGCCGGATCGATAACTCCATTTGAAACACTAGGCAAGCCATTAACCATTAGTGGTTGTACAGAGAATCCGCGCATGGAATAATATTCTGCGCCGTCTCCTCCGCGGCCAGTTGATTCCCAAAGTCTGGTAACACCTGTAGCATTTTTAAGTGCCTGGTTAAAATCGGTAACATTCTGTTCTTTGATCAATTCTTTTGGGATGGAATTGTAGACCTGTGGGTTTTCTAGATCTTTCAATGGTAGTTTTCCCACAACGAATGATGAATCTTCTTTAAACTTGTTCTTTTTTGCTCCTGTTACGGAGATTTCTTCAAATTCTTGCGGCTCTTCCTGACCAAAAAGTTGATGTGAGGACAAGCCGAAAAACAAAGCGGATACTAAAACATATTTACTTTTCATGAGTTCTGATTTTTTGACAAAACTCTTATTTAGATTGATTCTACACAATACCCTATTGTAGGTATGGCGTGCTATACAAGTACTACTTTGTATTGTTTTTCAAGCGATTAGTACAAGTTTTAGTATTCGAAAATTTGATGGTTTTAGCTTAAAATACCGTGTTTTAGGTAGTGGAATTTGTAGGGAAAGGCTGACCATTGAAGTTGCTGGTCTTTTTTTGTTTTTACTAGTGGATGTCGGGATCTCGATACTATTTGTTCTTCGCTTTGCTACGAAAAAATCACTCGATCGCCTTGCATTGGGGTGATCGATTAGGATGATTGAAAGGTAACCGAGTGGAACGGAATGCAATGAAGTGTTGTATCGAGGTCACCGTAATCGTAAGAAGAAACAGTTATTCGACGTCAGGAGATTATTATCCAGATCGCTGTAATATATTTTCAATTCCTCTAGCTGTCCTTATCCTTACCCAGTTCTGTGACGTTCGTCGTAGTTAACTCAACACTACCTTCCATCGGGAATAGGTTCTTTTTAGTGACCACATCACCAGGTTCAGCACCTTTTCCTTTAAATGTGGCTTCAAATTTACCTTTGGAGCACTCCGTGACCTCAATACTACCTTCAACCATCGTCAAGGACATGTGTTTACTTTCTTTGTCACCAGGTATGAGTTGAATATTAACTCTGTTGTCAGCACCAGAGAACATAAAGTCTTGTAGAGTTCCGGTAGGATCTTTCACAAATTCTTCATCTCCATAAAAGACGATCAATAAAGCATCATTTTTATCTGCATCTTTGAATCGCATCGAAAGCATCGATTCTTGATCTTTATACATATAGGTCATGTCGCAATAATCATCCCATAACTGCTCTGATTTGTAGGATTTATCATTCACTGTTAGGTCATAGAATCCAGAAACACGATCGTCATCTTCGAATTGAGGTTTTGACTTTTCCTTCTCCTTTTTTTCTGAAGTCTGTTCGGTTTTTTCTTCTGGAGTTTGATCTTCATTGTTTTGATCCACAGGTGCGCTTTCGCATGAGATCAAGAGAGAAATGATAAGAAGTGGTAGAAATTTGATCATTTTCATCGTGTTGTTCTTTAAGAGGTTATGGTGTAAAGGTATACAATTTAATTTATGATGAGAGGTTCAGATCAAAAAGCGTAATTTATCAGACAATGAAGAGAGATTTTGATCAAGTTAATCTTCATTGTGTTTTTTGGTAATTTAATAAGTTGTTTTTTCGTATTTTCGTTACGTTATCAAGTGATCTTAATGCACCGTTATTTTTTTCTTACAGCCCTAACATTGTTATTTTGTTTTGATCTCGTTGGTCAGGATTTGCTGACGCAATTCAAAACGCTAGAGAAAAAAGTGAGGTTCAACGATCCAGATCAATTAGTTGAGTTTGCCCATCAATTAGATAGTACTTCTATCGAAGAACAAGCATTTAAGAAATGGATCGTTGGTCGCAGCTTATTTTGGAATTCAAATTATCCCAGTGCATATGAAAAAATGGAGAGTGCGCTTGTACTAATTAAGCAGCTAAAAGATAGTGTACTATTAGGAGAATTGTATCTAGACCTGTCTGCCGCATTAGCTGTTGTAGATGAGAATGGAAGAGCTTTGGATTATTCCCTGCAAGCAACTGATTTATTGGATGAAGTAGGAGGAAAAGAACAAAGGGTCAGGGCTGCAATCTCCTTAGGCGAAATGTACCGAAAGATTGGTCAGTATGATGACTCGTATAGAGTATTGAACTCTATATTATCAGAGACTGATGAAGTTTCTATTCATCGAGCAAGGTGTTTGAATCGGTTGGCTGCAGTTTCATCAGAAACGGGAAAATGGGAGGAGTCTATGAACTATTCTTATCGCTCTTTAGAGATTGCCGAAACATTAGGTGATAGAGATCTGATTGCAACTTCCGAAAATGAAATTGGTTATGCTTTGAGACATGGAGAAGACGTGGAAAAGTCGCTCTCTCACTTTTACAGAGCTGATTCTTTATGGCAGTCGATCGGTAAAATTAGATATGCTGCCAGTCCAAAACACCATGTTGCTATTGTATATCGCACGTTGCATCAATTTGAAAAAGCGTTGAATTATAGCAGGGAGGCTTATGCTCTTATAAAAGGCAGAGGTTGGTATCAAATCGAAATGAACCTTCTAGATGATCTTAAAATGACACACGATTATTTTGGAAATAAAGACTCTGTGCTTTTTTATGATCGTGAACGTTTACAAGCTGCTATCAATTTCAAAACGAAACAGTTTGAGGTAAATACCAAAATGGTTGAAGTCCTGCACACTCAAAAGGAGAATGAACAAATCATAAGAGAACAGAAAATTAAACTTCGAAATGAATCCCTGGAAAAAGATGCAATCAGTCGAGAACGAACAACGTTATGGATCATAGTCTCATTGATCATAATTATTCTATTGATCATATTTGTTTACGCCTTCAATCAAAGAAAGCTTCAGATGAAATTGTCACGTGAAAACCGTGAAAAAGAAAAGAAAAACGAGGAACTTTTGAATGCTCTGGGGGCAAATGAGGCATTAGTCCAGGAGATTAGTCACCGAGTTAAAAATAACTTGGCGGTTCTGGCCGGTCTTCTGACCATGCAGGCTAATCGATCAGAGAGTGAAAAGGTTAAAAAGGAGTTGAAAGATAGTGTGCTCAGAATCGATTCTATCGCAACCATTCATAAGAAATTATACGATAAACGGACAGATGCTAAGGTTAACCTAAAGGATGCGCTTGAAGAACTTAGTACGAATGTAATTGCTTCAATGGGCAAGGATCCAAAAGCGGTGTTTGACTCTTATTTAGAAGATATAGAGATAGATATCGCAGAAGCTGTCACACTTTGTTTGATCGTAAATGAGGCTTTAACAAATAGCTGCAAGTATGCAAATGTGAGTGCTGAAAACAAAGTTCATGTTTCATTGCGAAGCAAATCTGACAAAATTAAATGTTGTGTAATTGACCATGGTCCTGGATTCGAGGAAATCAAGATATCATCGAAAACTAAAAGTCTTGGTGTTTATTTAATCAAGTTGCTATCGAAACAATTAAAAGCAGAATTAAACTGGGAGAAGTCAGATCGTCAATTTAGGATGTGTATTGAAATTAATAAAAATGGATAGGTTAAAGCGAATATTGATCGTAGAGGATGAATTAGTCATAGCAGAGAACACTAGGTTCTATATAGAAGAAATTATTGCTGGGATTGATGTAAAAGTTGCAGGAAGTTCGGAAGAGGCTCGCGAGGTGTTAGAGAATTTTGCTCCAGATCTTATTTTGCTTGATATACGATTAGGTAAGAATGACAGTGGAATTGACTTTGCTAAAGAACTTTCTAAACTGAATTTACCATTTATTTTTCTCACGGCACATGGTGATGAAAAAACCGTATCAGATGCGATAACAATGGAACCAGTTGGATATATGGTTAAGCCTGTATCGAAGCAAGATCTATTAGTTAATCTAAAACTTGCACTTAAGAAGCTTTCAAAAGTAAATTATTATATATTTAGAGATGGAACACATGATGTGCGGCTACCAGAAGACATCATTGTATACCTTCAGGTTGATGGAAATTATACCGAGATCCATACGACTGAAAAACGTTATGTTGAACGCAAAAGTTTAACGAAGATCATTGAAGAGTTAGAGATGGAATTAATTCGTATTCATCGGAAATGCTATGTTAATCCGAACTATGTTAAAGAGGCTAATGCTTCAGTCTACCTAACCACTGGAGAAGTACTTCCAATTTCTAGAAATTACAAGAAAGAACTACAGGAGAAGTTATTTTCTAAACAGAAATGAGCTTGAATTATATTTTTTAATTCTTGTTTGCATTTCGTCAACAAGAAACTGCATCTTATCACTATACTTTATTAATTGTTCGTAGATTGATTAATCAATTCGTTGTTTTGAATCAATAATTTTAAATAACGAATAATTATGAAAAAACTAATTACTACGCTATGTGCTGCTGCTGGGTTGCTATCAATCTCTCATGCACAGACAGCCCTTGATTTTGATGGGGTCAATGACATAGTTGATTGTGGAAACTCACTTTCGAGTGATCTAGCTGGTTCAACTACAATATCTGTTGAGGCCTGGGTTAATCCTTCCACAACAACAGGCTTGGGTGTGATTATAAGTAACTATAACTACCCTACAGCTAATTCTGAACTACAGTTTTTGCTTCGAAGAGACGCTGATGAGTACTATTTTCAAATTAGTGGTACATCAGTTGGTTTTGGATTAAAAACAGGACCAGGAACAGTTGCAACAAGTCAGTGGCAGCATGTTGCGGGTACCTGGGATGGCTCTACTATGCGAATTTATTTAGATGGAGTAGAGATGAATACTCAAGCAACAACTGCCATAAGTTTAAGAACAACAGCAAATAAAGTTGGTATTGGAGGAAATTCATTTAATGAATATTTGACTGGTAAAATTGATAATATTCGAATTTGGAGTGATGTAAGAACAGCTGGAGAAATCGCTGGTTTGATGAACTGTGAGGTCGAACCAAATGCTCAAGGACTTTTAGCAATGTACCATTTCAATGATGGTATTGACGGAGGAACAAATACAACGAATACACTTTTGTTCGATAATTCGGGCAATGGTAATCATGGTGCGTTGCAAAACTTCGCATTAACTGGTACGACTTCAAATTTTACGACTTCAAACCGAACGGATTACATCAGTATTCAAGCATCTCTAGGTTCTGCTGCAGTAGCAGATAGAACAAGTCCTCGTCAAGCAGGAGATTTGAATGGTGATGGTTTTGATGATATTATAGCACTTACTGAAGCGGGTAATCACGATATCTATTATAGTGATGGATTTGGACACTTTGAAACACCTGTTGCAATTCCTAATCCATCTGGAGGAGGATATGACGTTGCCGATATTGATAATGACGGTGATGTTGATATGCTCAATTATGGTGGTAATCAATTCAAGGTTTATTTAAACGATGGCTCAGGAAACTTTACAGAACTTACACCTGTTGTTCTTGATGGTTCAGGCGGAATAAGTGCAGCTAGAATTGGTGATGTAAATGGAGATAATTTACCTGATGTAATTACTGGAAATAGTGGTACAGGTGCTACAGATCTAAATGAGATCTGGATCAATAGTGGAACAGTTGGGAACCCTTCATTCACATTTTTAGAAGGACTAAACAGTAATTACGGTTCAATTTCAAGTATCGCAATTGGAGATATCGATAATGACAACTTTGTGGATGTAGCATTCAGTATTGGTACGGGTGCCGCTGTCATTCATAAAAATGTTAATAATACTACTTTCCCTCAAGGACAGGTAGTTGGTGGTTATAACTCTTTTATTCGTTTCATTGATTGGAATCAGGATGGTCATTTAGATCTTGTTTCAAGTGATGGTTATAATAACTGGGGTGTTCGTGTTTTTTACAACAATACTACAGGTACGTTCCTTACTACAGCCGTAGTAGCTGTTTCTGTTGGTGGAGGAGTCGATTATTTCTCATATGTACCTGTGCAGTACGCAGATATGAATGGTGATGGATTCATGGATGTTGTTTCTCGACACTGGGGAGGAGCTGGTGCTGGATTATTCTTAAGTAATGGGTGTGCTTTGACACTTCAATCAAGTTGTGATTATAAACTTGGACCAGCCGATAATGGTGTCGCATTGGGAGATTTTAATGGTGATGGTACACAAGATGTGTTTTGTGGTGCGCGTGACCGAAAGTCTTCAGTTTCTTTGAACTTTATGACTCCAGTTACAACTCCAGCGCTTTCAGATATTACTTCTACTTTAGGAGATGAGGTGTGTGATGGTGAGCAGATCTCGATCGAAGCAGTTAACTCAAACACTGGAACGATTCAATGGTTCTCAGATGCTAATGGTAGCACCCAAATAGGTACAGGATCACCATTTTCACCTACTGCAGGACCTGGTACTTACGAGTATTACGTCCGTTCTGAAAATCCAAATGGATGTAGATCACTTCTTGACACTGTAGAGGTGATCGTAAATGAGCTTCCAACTGCGACGATCAATACAGCGAATTCAGTTACCGCATTGGATTGTTTTGGTGATACAGATGGTGAGTTGAATGTAGATGTTACGTTAAACGGTACGGCTACTTCATCAACATATGAATGGGATGATGCATCGACAACGACTACTCAGAATTTAGTAGGAGTAGGTGCGGGAACATATATGATAACAGTAACAGATGATAACGGATGTACAGCTACAGCAACTGGTACAATTACAGAGCCAGACCTTTTGGAAGGAGCAGCGACAGCAACAGACGTTTTATGTAACGGTGATACTGACGCAGAAGTAACATTAACAGTAACAGGAGGTACAACAAACTACAGTTACGAGTGGGATGATGCTTCTACATCAACAACACAGAATTTAAGTGGAGTAGGAGCCGGAACGTACACCGTAACGATCACAGATGCGAATCAATGTACAGCAACTGCTTCTGCAACTGTTTCAGAGCCAACAGAGCTTGATGGTTCGGCAACAACAACTGCTGAAACAAATGGTAATGATGGTTCAATTGACCTTACACCTGCAGGAGGAACATCACCTTATTCATATGCATGGACAGGTCCAAATGGATTTACATCTACAGATCAAAATCCAACTGGATTAGAAGGTGGAGCGTATGAAGTTACGATCACTGATGATAACGGATGTACATTCGTTCTTCAAGTAACTGTAGATTCATTTGTAGGTCTTGAAAGCAATGCGACTAATGACTTTATGGTGTATCCAAATCCATCCAATGGAGCGTTCACAATCGAAGTAGCATCAGTAGGTGTTGTGGAAATCATGAACATCAACGGAAAGATAGTATACACTACTACTACAGAAAATGGAAAAACTAACCTTAGCGTTCCTGGATTAGCGCACGGAGTTTATACACTTCGTTTTACATCAGGTAACAGCTCTCAATTCAAGAAGTTGGTTATTCGTTAATAGTTTTTTCATAGACCAACAAGAGGCACTTCAAATTTGAAGTGCCTCTCTTCGTGTCAGTTTTAAGTTTAAAGCAAAAAAAAGCACCTCACAATTGTGAAGTGCTTTTTTAATTCTTGGTCTATTTTAAGGACCTACATTTTCGCTTTATAGGCCTCCAAGTATTCTTTAACCTCTGAGAGTAACTCCTCAGCATCACTCTGCTTGATAGCGTATTCAGCTTTTTCTTCACCGTTGACCTCTTTGATCATTCCACCATCCAAGTAGTAATACATTTTATCGATTGACTCTTTCGCTTTTCCGCGTTCTCCTTCGCCATTGTCCTCGATCACTGCTAGTACAAGGTTCCCATCCTTCAAGTAAAATTCTTCTGTACGTGTAGAAACTTCAGCATGAGGATAGGTTTTAATACGAACTATATTGCCATCCATCATGTAGAAATGGATCTTACTCCACTTTTGTTTAACTTTTGCTCGCATTTCTGCAGTTGATATTTCTTCACCATCTCCAATGTTTTCTTCAATATTCACTCTGTATTCATCAATTGATGAAGCGATTGAATCAACATTGATTTCTTTTGCCATCACGTCTTCTTCACTGATCTCTTTTTCGATGATCACTTCTTTCTCTATTTTCTCTTCTTTTTGAGCTTTCTCTGCACAGCTAAAAAGGATAGTTGATGTCAAAGCGACAGCAACGATGTAGGTAACTTTTTTCATTCTTTCAATAGTTTAGTTGCATTTGGAAATGCGTTGTTTTTAACGATATAAAAGAATCAAACACTTGATATTGAGAAAGGTTTGTATTGTTCACGATTTTTTATTTCTGCTCTTTAGGCTGAAGGTCAAAGATCTTAATATTGTCAATCTTTAATTCTTCGAAGACAACGGCATTCCATTTCTTTAGTTCTTCACGTTCAGTTCCGCGTTCGACATCGAGGAAATACTGTTCTTTTAATTCATTGGCCGTTTTTTTTGCGTTGAGATATTTAGCGCGTATACAGTCTTCGTCGTCGCCACATTGCATCAATTCTTTGTGTAGCTTCCTCCGTTCAATTTCCATCAGGTCGAATAAAATATTAAGAAATACCTGATTCTCTTTTTCTGCGTAGAAGTGATAAAAACTTGTGTAAGGGTCATAGATTGCTTTCGTGATCAACTGAACGGAGTCACATAATTCGTTTCGGTCAACGTAAAACTGTATGTCAAAGTCATATCGGAAAACACGATACACGTTTTGTCTTGTATAATAATCGGAACTATCCTTTGAGATCCCGTCTATCAGAACACGGTTTTTACTCCAACTAACATAAGGCGCCTCGAAGAATAGATCACCAAGAATCTCTTTCGTGTTCAGCAGTTTTTGGGAATTTATGGTTCGGTAATCCTCTAAAAATGCTTTTCGCTGATCTGAGGTGTTGCGCATTTGGAAATCGTCATTGCATTCCCAAAACTTACTGTTGTCAGGAAGCATTTGAATCCTTCTGAAATCATTGCTTGATACTCGAGTAAAATTGAATAGCGGTAAGAAAAAGAAATCTGAATATTCGTAAGCGCTTAATACGGCTCTGGAACGAATGGGTAATTGTTCTCCACGTTCGTTTACATAAGCCAAGTGATAATCGAAGTCAACAGTTTTCGTGATCGATGAACCATTGATCAATTGAAATGATTTAGTGATGGATAAACCAACATCATCAATCGTATGATTCGGCCATAATGGTAAAAAGGGATGTTGCTTTGCATTTTCAATGGTAAGGTTGATTTTTTGTAATCGAGATTCAGTTGAGTCGATCCAGGCCTTCGTGGTAAATAATTCTCCGTTGGGGTCTCGCGGTTCGCACGTGATTACATAGATAGTGTGACCATTATCGTCTTTAAAGCGCTTGTTCAACTTGAGGTCATAAGCTTTTCTCATTTTACGATTTCTCAGTTCAAAAGGATTCCCGGGGAAATAGGCATTCTTGTCGATTAACTTGTGTAAGTAAATGGCTTTTGAGATCTCTGTAGAAGCGAATATTCGTTTTGAAATGGGGGAGACTGAGAATCTGGCATTTTTCATTTGTAGGTCCTCGATATCATATCCGGTATAGGTGCCATTATAGTATCCCTGATACAATTCTAGTTGTTGATCTGGTCCGAAGCTTTCCAACTCCAAATACGTTTTTGCCACTCCATTAAACGTTTGTTCATTTTTACTTACTGAACGAACCATGTCATATAGAAAGGAATTATCGGCAAGAACAAAGACCTCCTCAGTCAACTGTGCTTTGGGTAGCATGAAGATCGTATCCTTCTGCCACGATCCAACATGAATAGCGCGCCTTTCAAATCCGATATATGAAAAGATCAACATATCCTCTTTGTTGAGGTCCTCGAGTAGAAATTGTCCTTCAAAATCACTTAATGTTCCCTTTTTATCACTTTCGCGATAGATGGAAACAAATGGTATGACTTCTTGATTCAGTGAATCATACACAACTCCTTTAACGTCAATATTTTCCTGACTGTTCGACGAAAAAGTGACCAGAAGGAAAATGAATATCAGTAATATGGAGAACCTGTAGATCATGAAATGGCTAACTTCTTAAATACGATGCTCCATTAACATCAAGAATTGCACCAGAAGAGTATTCAGAACCGTCCTGAGCAAAATGTGTTATGGCTTGTGCAACCTCTTTTGGTTTTGCCATACGTTTAAAAGGTGATTCCTGAATAAGTTTTTCTTTTTCATCTTCAGTTATGGAGTTCAATCCCATATCAGTTTCTGTGAATCCAGGAGCGACGGCAAAAACAGAAATGTTATCCTTGGCAAGTGCTTTTGCTAACGATTGGCTCAATGAATTTAGTCCTGCTTTACTGGCTCCATAGGCAGGTTGACCGGGTTCTCCTCTAAATGCTCCTCTTGAGGAAACATTAATGATCTTTCCACCTCCATTTTGTTTCATAACGTGAGAAGCCCAATAACAGAGATCAGCTACTGCGATGAGATTCGTAGAAAGCGTTTGATGCCAGATCCTTTTCCAGCTTTCGAAGTCGTCATTTGTATCATGCAGGATCGCAACCCCAGCATTATTTACTAATACATCGATCTTTCCGAATCGACTAACTACCGACTCGATGAGTTCTTGAGCAGCTCCTTCTTCACTTACATCTTCTTTGAAAAGTTCATGTCCATCACCACTTAATTCCGATAAAGTGTTCCTGGCCTCTTGGTCATTTGATCTATAATTAATTCCAATTGTGGCACCTTGTTCGGCCATGAGAATAGCAGTTGCTCTGCCAATTCCTCTGGAGGCTCCAGTAATGAGAATATGTTTGTTTTTGAGGTTCATGCGATTTCTATACTTAATTAGAACGTGTTTAATAATTCAAGGTTTTTCGTACCTTTCTTAAATCTACTAAACTAAATTGAATCAGGATGTTGAAAATAACTAAAACTGTTGCTTTGTTAATAGGTCTACTCCTAACTAATTTCTCGGTATTCGGACAATCAGACTGCAATTGCTGTGAGTCGAATTACAATGATTTTAACTTCTGGATTGGCCAATGGGAAGTATTTGATACTTCCGGAAATAAGGTGGGAGATAATCGCATTCGTCGAATTGAGGGGGGCTGTGCCTTACAGGAAAATTGGACTGGTACTAGTGGCGTGACAGGACAAAGTATGAATTATTACGATTCTGCAGACTCTACCTGGAATCAACTTTGGGTTAGCAGCTCTGGAACTGTATTGAAATTAAAAGGAGGATTGGTTGGAAAGGAAATGATCATGAAGAGCGATCTTGTAAAAACAGATTCAACCAATTACTACCATGAGATCAAATGGTCTCAGGTTGAAAACTCTTCTGATGTAATTCAGGAATGGACAACCAGAAAAGAGAACGGTGATATTGTTAACACTTTATTTAAAGGTAGATACGTTCGAGAGATCTCTGAGCCAATCAAGTTTCGTTGATTACACATAAAAGATCTTGATCAATATGCCTGCTACCAGCCAGATATAACATCCAAAAGCCAACCATTTTAAGACGCGTTCCAAAAGTGGGCTTTTTGGTGCCATTTCTTTATGATGTTTTACCTTTTTTCCTTTGAAAAAACCAAAGTAGATCAGTACCCCTGAAATGATCAAAAATGCAATGTTGAGGTAAAAGCTGTAATCAACTTTAAAGAAGGATTGTGAGAGTATTTCTTGCTGTCTACCATCTGGAAGGATCCCGGCGAAATCAAATCCATAGTGTAAAACCAATGAGGTAATAACAAGAGCTGAGAATAGAAGGAATAGGATAAATAAAGACATTTTCCAACCGTAGTACTTTGCATTGATCCTGAGTACAGGAAATACAACCAGATCACTAAAAATGAATGCCATTACTCCTGCAAAGCTAACTCCTTTACCATAAAGTAACGCTGCTAGTGGAATATTCCCCATTGACCCAATAAAGGTAAGGAAAGCCGCGACGGGTCCTATTAGTGTATGTTCCAGTAGTGTAAAGAAGCCAAATTCACTTTCCGAATTTCCAGTATTAATAAACAATGACTCGAAGAAACTATCAGGTACGAATGCTGCTACAAGTCCGGCAATAGTGAATCCAATCGTGACATCTTTCCAGACCATCTTCCATTCCATGAAATACTGTTTTCCGACTTTGGTCCAACTCTTTGAGGAATTGATCTTTTCTTTTTCTTCATTGTGACCGTCATGGTCCATTCCTCCCTGATCTTTTAAGTTCTTTCTCGCTTTTTCAATGAGCTTTTTTGGTCTTAAGATCTTAACTAAGATCCAGCTGATCAATATGAGTAATGCTCCCCCTACGTATTCGCCAACTACAAATTGCCAACCGAGAAATATAGATATAACTATCCCTAATTCGATCACCAGGTTTGTTGATGCCAGCAAAAAGGCTATTGAAGAAACAAAGCTTGCCCCTTTCTTAAACAATGATTTTGTGGATGCTAAAGCTGAAAAACTACAAGAGCTACTAATGAATCCGAAAAATGTACCCAATAGCATACTCTTACCACCTTCGTCTCCCATGGATCTTTTCATACGGTCTTCGGTCACAAAGATCTGTATCATAGAACTAAGAATATAGCCAAGTATGAATGCCCACAAGGCCATCCAAAAGAATCCTAAAGATGTATAGGCTGCTTCTCCCCATGAAATGAGAAATGAACTCATAAATAATGTCCTTTATAAGACCAAACGAAAGTGAGTGCTATTTGTTTAATATTGACGTTTGAGATTACTTCTTTTTGGCCATTCTTCGTTTTTCTGCTCTTGTTAAGGGTCGTTCTTTTTCACGTGAGAATAAACTTTTGAAAGGATAAACAAATTGTCCAAAAAATGATCTTGGCATTCTTTCTTGATCTTCAACCCCTAATTCTGGCTCGCCTTTATCCTGTGGGTAATAGAAATATCCAAAGAGGTGATCCCAGATCGTCAATGTGGATGCAAAATTAACTCCATATCTCTGGGGAACTTTTTTGGCATGGTGCCAATAGTGAGTTTCGGGAGAGATAAATATATAATTGAACCACTTAGCATTTACTTTCACGTTGCAGTGCGAGAAGAAGGTGAAGGTTAAACCAACCCAAAGGTAGATTGCCACAAATTCATTTGCTCCCAAATTCAACGTTAAAAAAACGATGAATAACAGCGGTTTGAAAACCAGGAATTCAGCCCAGTGAAAATGTCTTGTTGACGCAAAACCGAGTGTTTCTTGAGCATGGTGGATCTTATGGAATTTCCAGAGAAAATTAACTCTATGTAAAAGGAAATGACCCAACCATTGCATGAAATCCATCAATATAAAAATGATCAAAAACTGGATAATAAAAGGAAGGGTTTTGATATCGTAGATCACGGGTGAACTTATACCAATTCCGTCCAAACCGTTTCTAAAAAAATACTCAATTGTGGCCGAAAAGGCCCAGAATCCGAATAATAGCAATAAATAATCGGTGAAGATCACGTAAAATAGGTCTTGCCAAAAACCCTTACGTTTTAAAGGAGCATAATCTCTTTTTCGCGGAAGTGTCAATTCCAAAATAAAAGTGGTCAAACAGATAGTAGGGATAATGTAAAATGGATTATCCCAAGCTGGATTGGCTAACTGTTGCACAAAGGCATCTTTGAAAGCAACAAAATACTGTTTGAATACTTCGAAAAATGACATAGCTAAAACTACTTTATACTAACAATTCTGATTGAATTATCAAAATTTAAACGATTCGTAAAGATGTAATGTTCATAACCAGTTTAAGAATTAACGTCTAATTAACTTGAGAGCCGCTTGAATTGAATTATTTTAGACTCAAAAATTGAAAGATGCGATATTTTGTATTTGTTGTGATCATGTTCTCCAGCCTAAGTGCAGGTGCATGGGGAATGATCGGTCATAGAGTAGTGGGCCAGGTTGCGGAAGAACATTTAAGTGAAACTGCTCAAAAGAAAGTGAACGAGATCTTGGGGACAATGACCCTTGCAGAAGTGAGCAACTGGATGGACGATATTAAGTCTGACAGCAAGTATGACTCATTACGTCCATGGCACTATACAACTATTCCAGATGGTAAAACATATAAGGATATTACACCTAGCGAAGATGGAGATGTTGTTCAAGGCATCAAGATGATGGTAGAAGGTTTAAAATCAGGTGAACTATCTCCAAAACTTGAAAGAGAATACTTGATGATCCTTGTGCATTTAGTAGGTGATGTACATCAACCACTCCATGTAGGAAACGGTGAGGACAGAGGAGGAAATGATGTTAAAGTTGAATGGTTTTGGGATTCTTCGAATTTACATAGAGTTTGGGATTCTGGGATCATTGATAGTAAACAATACAGCTATACCGAGCTGACCAACTTAGTGAATCATCCGACAGAAGATGAAGTTACTGAATGGCAGTCAAGCACTGTTGAAGATTGGGCGAATGAATGTCTCGAGTTCAGAGATGGTATTTATGACCTTCCAGCAAACAAGAAAATCAACTATGAATATCGACACAAACACTGGAGAACAGTGAAAAGTCAGTTGGCAAAAGGAGGAGTTCGTTTGGCAGGATTGTTAAACGAGATCTACGGCTAATTCAATCGACCTAATTCGTATTCTATCAGCATCCGAGCTTTTTGTGACTTCACGAATAAATCGATGAATTTAACTTGTGTGCTGATGTATTTCAATTCCCTGCGATTAACGAGGAATAAAGAACTTTCTCCTGAATTGAATTTCTGAACCTCAGCCTGGAGTAAACGCTCTGTGCTTGTCACAACATCATTGTATCCACTCAACTGTTGTTGTGTAGTTTCCCAGGTATTGATCGCAGCAGTGACGTTATAATTCAGATCACGTTGCATTTGATCTAAGGCATAGCTCTGTTCTTTTATAGAAATATTGGTCTTTTGAAGTTGACCTCTTTCTTTTCTTAAGAAGATCGGCATTTTGAATGTTAATCCCCAGTTGTAATTATTGATGGTGTATCCATCGATGATGTCGCCAGCAATTGGTTCATTCAATGCGTTATATTTCAAGTCGAGTTGAGGCTTTAGTCGCTCGAGATCCAACTTGCGTTGAATGCGTAATTGCTCCAGGTAAAGTTCACTTTTTGCTAGTTTCGGATGATTGGCGATCAATGAATCCATTCGATCTTTAATATCTTCGGTATTTGATGAGGTGTTGAACTCTTCCGTTGAAGGCGGAGTAATTCTTGGAGATAATTCTAAAGGAGCGCCATCTTGATTCCAGAGGAAAACTTCGAGTTGAGCACTGGCATTTTTGTATTCCAGAGTAGCGTCTTGTAGCGCGATTGACCTATTCTGATACTGAATAAATGCTTCTACCGTATCTATTGCCGGAGCTTCACCGATCAATGCCGACGACCGAACTGCTTCAAAACGAACTCTTGCTAATTGAAGTGCTTCTTGAAACACCTCATATTTCTGAGCTGCACCTACCCATTCTAAGTAGGCTGTTGTCGCATTCTTAAATAGCTCATTGGTCAAAATTTGTTGCTCTGCTGCCGTGATCTCGGTATAGATCTGAGCTTTTCTTAAGTCAGCTCGACGTTGATCTATAAAAAGATCTTGACCGATCGGAACAGAAATTCCAGCATGTACCAATCCATTTGCAGGTGTTGATCGCTGAGGATTAAGAAAGTCTCCATCAGTCTGTTCAAATCCAGCATCGATCTCTATACCAAACCAGGTCGGTATTTTCATTCCTGCATTTAATAGATCGTAATACTGCTTATCGTCAAAGTATTTTTGGTAGACATCACCGTAGAGATAAGGGTCGAAAGCACCACGATTCGCCTTTAAATTCTGCTCTCCATATTCAACTCGAAGGTTGGCTTGTTTACCCAGCGGGTGAAATTCTCGAACGATATTCAAGAAGTCTGTAAGCCCCATAACCTGACTCGAATCTTGAGCAACACTGAAGAGTGATGAAAAGACAATTGCTATGATCATTAAAGCCCTTTTCATTCCTTAATGTTTTTTAGAAGATTTCTTTTGATCTCCACTATCCTGGTTCATATAGTAATTCGGAGGGAAGCCATTAAATTGTCGCCACAGCTCATACCAGATCGGAACATCTTCTAATAATAACATACTGTTTGCACCACCACCTACACTGAGTGCTTCTGGCCATTCATGATCACTCTCATCTGGTTCGACCAAGACTCTAAATGTTCCATCCGGTTGAGCAAAGCGATCAATAGCGTATACAGTACCTCCATAAGTACCATAACTCGTATTAGGCCATCCAGAGAATACGATCGCTGGCCAACCATCAAATTGAATTCTCACATGCTGCCCTTTCTGGATTAACGGAAGGTTGATCGGTCTCACGTACATTTCCACTGCTAATTTTGCATCAGCAGGCATGATACTGACGATCTGCTGTCCTTCTTTTACTAACTCACCAATACCTGTTGTAACAGATTGAGTAATATATCCCGTTTGGGGTGCAGTTACGTAATAATATCCCTGACGCACTCTGTAGTTCGATAATTTATTCTCAAGCGTTCTAACCTCTTTAAGTGCGCTCATCTGACTTGATGCTGTCGTGAATTTCTCAGCATTGATCTTTGCGATACTGTTTTGGTAATCATTTCTGATCGAGTTTAGTTCGATCTTCGCATTGATCACGTCATTTCTAGAGGCTAAAAGTGCATTTTCAGCACTGATCTTTTCAGCCATTGCTTTTTGATACTTGATGTTTCTGTTCTCGTAATCAGTTTTTGACTTGAGACCTTGCTCGTATAGTGATTCAAAACGTTCAAACTGACGTTGAGCAACCTCTTCGTTCATTTGAGCAGCCTGATATTTAATACTGTCACTCTGAACTTTCAATTTTGCTTGTTGGAGTTTGTTCTTCGCTTGTTCCATTTTCAATTTCAAAATGGTCCGAAGATTCTCCATTTGTTCCTCAAGGGTTTTGACTTTTTCCGAATATGCTTCAACAGACTTTTCAGAAGCCTCCACTTGATCAGAGGTTCTTTCTAGAAGTTGAGGATCAAAGTATTCCGACTTAATCTCTGAAATCTTAACAATGGTATCACCTTTTTCAACGTAATCACCTTCTTGAACAAACCACTCATCAATTCTACCTGGAATGATAGAATGAAGCATCTGAGGTCTAGATGAAGGTGATAGAGCCGTTACATTACCGTGTCCCCTAACATTCTGTGTCCATGGAACAAATAGAAAGATGACAAATAGTCCAAGTATTACGGATAACAAACGTGGGAGAACCCTGTGTGAAGCTCTTCCTTCCGCCGTCCGAAACGCACTAAACTTTAGCACATTGATCTTGTCCGTGACATTATTTTTAGATAGATTCAGCATACTAGTATTTGTTTAAAGATGGTTTGATTTGTTCGTAAGTACCCTGATCAGTGATCTGACCATTTTCCATAACCATCACCTTATCTGCATTCTTCATAAGATCGATATCTTTAGAAACTGCAATGATGGTCCATCCGTTACTTTTATCGAATAAGAACTCCATGATATTCATTTTATCCGTGTAGCTCAAATGCTCAAATGAGTACTCCAATAGGACAAGTTTTGGCTTGTCTGCGATACATCTTGCCATCAGTAGTTTTTGGATAATACTTTTCGGTAATGACTTTCCATTTGGTAAGATCATGGTATTATATCCATCTGGCAGTGAGCTGATGAATTGCGTTAATCCTACTTTTTCGATCGCCCAACGAACATTTTCATGGGTTGCATTATCTCTACCGATCATAATGTTTTCCATTACCGTTCCAAAGAAGAGATCTTCTTGATTAAGGTTCGCACCAATAATACTTCTAAGCGATTCAAGGTTCAAGCTACCTAACGAAAGATCATTATAGGCAATATTTCCTTTCTGTAATTCATAGAGTCCTGCAATAACCTGGATCAATGTACTTTTCCCAGAACTATTCTTTCCAGCAATGACAACATTTTCACTTGGTTTTATCGACATATTGATATCGATCAGAGACAAGTTGTTACTGTGAGGATAGTGGAAGGAAACATCGTTAAGTTGAACCTCAACACCCTTCTCGGTTAAGTTCTTTCTTAAGTCTATTCCTTGATCCTTTTCTAGCGTAAGATCTGTTACCTGGGCGATCTTCTCGATTCCTGTTAGTACGTCATAAACAGTTTCTATATCTCGAATCAATTTTTCAATGGAGTTAATGATCATCACGATAATGATCTCAGCCGCTACGAACTGACCAATATTCATTTGTTGCTCCATTACGAGTACTCCTCCAATACCGAGTAGTCCAGTTACAACTAGCACTTTGAAAACAACAAGTAAACTATATTGCGTCACCAATATCTTAAAGTGCTTTTCACGCGCCTCGAGGTATTTCTCAGCATGAACATTCGATCTTTCTAAGGCATAATCTGTTTTACCAGCAAGCTTAAAACTGATACTTGTTCGTCCGATTTCTTCTAACCAATGAGCTAATTTGTACTTATGATTAGATTCTTCCATACTTGTTTGGAAACCTTTCTTTCCTGTGAATTGAAAGATCAAGTAAAATACTAGAAGTAATAGGAAACTAAAAATAATGAAGAAAGGATGATATAGAGAAAGTAATATCAATCCAAGTAGAACTTGAATACCTGCTGTAGATATTGAGATCAATAGCTTCGAGATCCCTTTTTGAATTGTCATGACATCGAAGAATCTGTTCACAAGTTCAGGAGTATATGTTCTAAATAGATTCTCTAACCTTATGCGAGGAATACGGTATGCAAATTCAAAGGCAGCACGCGTAAAAATTCGTTGTTGAATGTTCTCTGTGATCCTCAATTGTAGAATTTGCAATATTCCATTGAGCGCAACACCCAATACAACAATGATAACCATTACGATCCAGGCAGAATTAACTCGTCCACCCTGAATTAGGTTAATGATCGACTGAACACCTAAAGGTAAAGACAGACTGATCAATCCCGCGAAGAAGGAATAGTAATATACATTCCTAATCTCCTTACCATCAGCTTTGATCAGCCGCCAGAATCTTCTTGATATGGATAGTTTTTCCTCCATTTTTTATTTTTTTATTGCATTTAGGGCCAATTCTATAGAGAACGCCTGAACATTGTCCTTTCCTTTTTCCTCGCTACAATTCGTTAATCCAGGAAGATGCTCCCCAAAGAAACGTTGCAGATGCGCTCCTTCAATAATGGTCGTTACCAACATGTTTGGATAAGGGTATGTAGGATTGATCTCTAGTATTATGTCACTCACTCGTTGTACAACAGATTTGTAGAATGAAAATACGCCATTTTTGTTTTCATCATCCACATATTTGTTTAAATATGCTTTTGCCGACTCCGCGTAAATGATCTTTTGTAATTTCTGCTCATTAATATGTTTGAAGTTTCCATCTTCTTGGACATCTGCTGTTAATAGTTCAATAGCGTTTCTAAGTTGGACTTCCTTGTCCTCTATATTTGTAATAGCAAACACTAGTTTAGATTCTGTCCAACCCCAATACCAAATTGTCAGATAAAGCAAGATCTTATGTTTGTTTTCAAAATACCTGTATATCGAAGCTTCAGTTGAACCAATTTCTGTGGCTAATTTCTTAAATGTAAATGACTCAAATCCAATTCTATAGATCAGCTCTATACTCCCTTTGATAATACGCTTACCTAAGGCACTACTTTCAGGGTCCTTCAAGTAGAGGTGTTCGTTCACCTTGATTTGAATATTTGATAGAAACTGATGCATAAACTCAAAATTTACACGCAAATATAATAGTAAAACTATTAATAGCAAAGTTAATTACTTTTAAAACATCCTTTTAAGTGAAATGTTCAAACAATTTGAGATTAAATAGTGTTATCTAAAGAAAAGTTAATCCAGTGATAAGCAAAGAAAAATATTATCAAGAGCAATTAGACTCCATGCAGGATATGATGGAGCGCACTACTGCTTACATGGAAGAACTTCAGGAAGAGTTAAATGAAGCTAAAGATCTTTTGCAACAAAAGCATGATGAACTGCTTGATAGCGTGAATTATGCTGCAAAGATCCAAAATCTTCTACTTCCAAGTCATGAGTTTTTTGAAAGACATTTTGAAGATTACTATTGGCATGTCAATCAAAGAGATAGGATAGGAGGAGACTTCATTTATTACAATGAGACTGATACCAAGATCTTTATTGGATTGTTTGATTGTACAGGACATGGTGTACCTGGTTCTTTATTAGCAGTGATGGGTCATCGCTTGTTAGAGGAGGCATTTTTTAAAAATGAGGATCAATCAACTCTATCTGTTATGGAAGAGGTGAATGACGGATTTAAGCAATTCTTTAAAACGAATTCTACGGATCTGCAGGATGGGATGGAAGGTATTCTTTGTTCTATTGATAAGCAATCTAGAGAAATGCGGTATACAAGTGTTGGAAGGCCTTTGTTTGTTAGAAGAGGTGATTCCTGGGACATTTTCAAGCGTAGCCAACGATCTATCGGAGGTAGAATAAATGGACAATTTGAAGAAAACGTTTTTTCGCTTGCACATAACGATGAAATATTTATATTCAGCGACGGTCTAACAGATCAATTCGGAGGAGATCAGGATAAGAAGTTCAAAACCAGACGTGTTCTAGCTGGATTACAAAATCAAAAGCACGAATCGCTGAGTGATCGACTTGCTAACCTTGAGACACATCACAAGATGTGGATGTCTGGATGGGATCAAACAGATGATGTTTCATTTTTGGGAGTTAAATTGAAGTAGATGAATCAAATGAGTACTAAGGAAAGATCAAATATTGCACCTGTAGAGGTATATAAAGATGAGTTTATTTCACTTCATCGTTTTGAGGGGAAAGATATTGTAATGTGCGTTGCGGATACAGAGTATATTCCAATAGAACATTTCAAAAAGTCCTTTATGGCAATAGGTGAGTTGATCAAAAAAAATAATTGGAAAGCACTAATTTTTGATAAGCGAAATTTAAATACGTTCCATCAACCTTCGATGGAATGGTACTACACTGAATGGAAAGCTGATATGATCAACCATGGACTTAGTTCTCATTACAAAATCCTTCCATCTATGCCTTGGTTTGCAAAGAGCGTTGAGGCTGGTAAGCGTGATATCAAAAGAAATCATCCTTCGTTTGATTTTGATGAGTTCTCCGTAAAATACGTTGATTCGGTTGAGGAGGCAATTAAAGATTTCGATCAGACTAATTGATCCTTTCTAAAGTGAAAACCCACTTTCTTGTCGGATGAGGTTTAATACTCAATCGCAGTTGAGAACCGTCCTTAAGTTGTTTTAGACAGACTTTGTAATCTTTGAATTCAGAACAGTTATACGTTTCATTCCGATCAAGTTTCAGGATTCCTTTTAGATCACTCCTCTTTTCCGATGAGATCGAAATACCATTAAAGTTAAATTCTTCATAGCTTGAGTGGTAGGTAAAGGGAGATTTTATCTTTTCCCCTAAACGATCCATATGAACTAAGGTGCTATCATTCCAGTTAAGACTCAGTTGAATAATGCTGTCAACTAGAACCGTATTATCAGGTTTTTCTGGTTCGCTGATCGTTTTTTCATTTTCACATGAAATCAATACTAAACCACTAAGAGTAAATAATGTCGCCTTCGTCAACCAGTGCATCACCTTTCATTTTTAAAAATAGTTGAATCAACGCAACTACGTCTTTTTCGCAATAAACTTTAATTCGTTCAAGATCATTTTCTTCAAAGTAAACTCGGGCTACATCAGCGCCAGAAATATCATCCTTTGGTGTTGGGATTTTGAAGATATGACAGAGCAAAGGTAATGATGTGAAATGTTTATAATCACCAAACTTCCACAATTCTAATGTATCCAGGTGCTGAACTTCCCAAGGCTTTTTACCCGCAATGTCAAGTGCACGAGGTAGTTTTAAACCGTGAATCAACATTCTTCTGGCAATATAAGGGAAGTCAAACTCTTTACCATTGTGTCCACAAAGCAGATGATATGGAGAGCTGAAATGACTGTCAAGCATGTTTGCAAATTGTTTCAGCAGTGTTTCTTCATCGTCGTGATAGAAAGACTTCATGCGAATTTCCTTTCCTGTATGTGTAATGTTGACGAATCCACAGGAAATGCAAACGATCTTACCAAATTCTGCGAGAATTCCTCCTCTTTCATTGTAGATCTCATCAACTGGTTTTCCGTCTTTCTGTTGAAATCTCGTCTTATGATCAAATAATTGTGCGGTGGTTTCATCCAGATCCTCAAAGTTGTAAACCTGTGGAACTGTTTCGATGTCGAGAAACAAGATCTTATCCAATTGTACTTTATCGAGCATAGTATTGATTTTATTCGAAGATAAGTAAAACAAACATTTTCAGGAATGGGGATTTGATAAAATTTATTCTTATCTTCTACATAAACAACCACTTAAATTATTCAAATGACCACAAAAGAACTAGGTGATCTGGGAGAGCGTTTTGCACTCCAATTTTTGATTGAAAACAAGTACAAGGTGATCTCAAAGAATTACCGGTATCAGCGCAATGAGGTAGATCTAATTTGTGAAGATGATTCAACTTTGATATTCATCGAAGTTAAAACAAGACAAACAGCCCAAATTGGTCCTCCCTGGAAAGCGGTAACAAAACACAAGCAACGTCAGATCGTGAAATGTGCTCATCATTACATTTGCTCCAAAGATATCGACAAAGAAGCGCGGTTTGATATTATATCGATCGTACACAATTCAAAAGGGACATTCATCGAACATATTGAAGATGCATTTTATCCGATGCTATAAGTTTTAAACAGAGGTTCAACTGTTTATCGATTGTCTTTCCTTATCTTTGCACTAGATTTGAAGGAAGATGAGTAGAGGAAAAGGAAATAGCGGTAATAAAGGCAGAAAAGGATCAGGAAAAGGTAAGTCTCAATTTAAAAAAGGGAAGTATACCTTGCGCGGTGAAGGAAAGCCAAAAACAGCTGGACTTCCAAAGCGTAAGCGGACTCCAAAAGGAGAACCACTTCCTAAGTTTTCGGATAAGATCCGTTTGAATAAGTTCTTATCAAATGCAGGGATCTGTTCTCGAAGAGAGGCAGACACCTTGATCGCATCTGGCGTTGTTTCAGTAAATGGTGAGATCGTCACTGAATTAGGCTACAAAGTCTCGCCTTCGGACAATGTTAAATACGACGGGATATCAATTAATCCTGAGAAAAAGAGATACGTCCTTCTCAATAAACCAAAAGGATTCTCCTTGATGTCAATGGGTAAAGACGGAGCTGTCAACTTGGTGAAGAATGCGTGTAAAGAAAATATTTTCCCGGTAGGAAAGATGGATAAGTCGGCTACAGGTTTGATTCTTTATACCAACGATACGGATATGGAAAAGAAATTGACGCATCCGAAGTTCAAGGTTGCTCAACTTTTTCATGTTACCTTAGACAAGATCGTTCAACCAGAAGATCTGGCTCAGTTAACGTCTGGTTTGTATGTTGACGATCATATGTTCTCAGCTGAACAGGCAAGTTTTATTGAAGGTAAATCGCACAGAGAAGTCGGTGTTGCTATTCTGTCAAGCAAGAGTAATACCGTTAAACTTATGTTTGGAAAGATGGGGTATGAGATCGTGAAGATCGACCGTGTAGAGTTTGCTGGTTTAACGAAAAAAGATCTTCCACGAGGGAATTACAGACATCTGGATGAAAAAGAAGTTGGATTTCTTAAAATGAGTTGATGATGAATCGATCAGTATATCTTTCAGTGTTGTTTTCAGTTTTGATCTTGCTTTCTTTTGGATGTGGTGGTGATAGTAGTGAATCGAATATTACTGCATCGGAAGATCAGAAGGATAGAATTAGAGATTACTTTTTTCCTTCGGATAGCCTGAATCCTTATATCTATGTTTATGCTGATGAAAATAGACCGGTAGATGAAAAGTTTTACCGCATTTTCAGATTGAAGACAAAGGATAAAAACGATCTGATCGTTGAACGTTACAATGCGGAATTTAGAATTACAGAAGGATTCACTTATGATCTGGATGACAATCTATCGATCTCTGATCATATGATCGTTGATGCTCAAGGTAAAAAGCGTCAGGCTAAATTGACTTCATCCTCGCTGTATCCTGTTAATGAAGATGACGAAGCTGTTTTTATTTCTGATTTCCCCGCACACATTGACTCATTAGTGGGAGTATACAAATCGAAAAAAACGGTAGAGGAACGTTTTGACTATGAGATCTTTGGAGAGAAGACCAAAGCGATAAAAGTTTTAGATGAAGTAACACTATCATTTGTAAATCCTTTTAATGAAAAAGGGAGTTCGAATACGGTCGAGATCTATCGTGTTTATGCAAAAGGTTTCGGTCTGACAGAGTGGTATACAGTGGATCAAAAAATTCACTTTAAGTTGCAACGCATATTGTCGAATGAGTGGTGGAAAGAATTTGCTCAAGGCCCTGTAGTGAAAGGTGTTACCGAATAGGCATAATATTTGTTGATTTCTTTGAGCGTTTAAAAGCTAAAACATGAATTTATTACTTACATCGATACTGAGTTTAATATTTACGATCGCTTCGATAATGTCGATTCCTTTTGATGATATCGAGAAAGCGTTCGAGACGAGCAATGCAGAAAAAATAATGTCACTTGGGAAATCAAAGGTTCTTATTTCCATTGATGGGAAAGAAGGCGTTTACAGTAAGTCTCAGGGAACTCAGGTGTTAAAAAACTTCTTTAAAAAGCATCCGCCGAAATCATTTGACTTTGATTTTAAAGGGAAAGAATCTGGAGCAACATCATTTGCTGTAGGAAAATACTACTCCGACAAAGTTTTTAGAGTAAGTATTAAGATGAAAAAACAACGTGAAGAATTTGCAATTGAATCCATTGCTATTGCTGAGAACTAATGAAAGTTAAACTCATCGTTGTAGGTAAAACCAAAAAGACGTTCCTCCTCGAAGGTGAGAAGGAATATAAAAAACGCTTGAAACGCTACCTCAATCTAGAGGTTATCGAACTTCCAGATGTTAAGAATGCTAAGAAACGATCCGAAGAAGAGATCAAGCGAGAAGAATCAAAAAATATATTATCCAAAATAGCTTCAACGGATCATGTTGAATTACTGGATGAGAATGGTCGATCATATTCATCCGTAAAGTTTGCGAAGCATTTAGAACAGCATTTTATTCATGGAGGGCAAACGCTCGTTTTTATAATTGGAGGTCCGTATGGATTCCATGATGATGTGTATAAGAGAGCGAATAGTAAACTTGCTTTAAGTGAAATGACATTTTCTCACCAGATGATAAGGATGATCTTCTTTGAGCAGGTATATCGAGCAATGACCATCCTAAAGGGTGAGCCATATCATCATCAATAACGATCAGTATTTGAAATAGGATATGCTGTCGATCAACATTTCCCATACTCCATCACTATTGATAAAAGGTTCTTGATCGATCTGATAGATGTTTTGAACCGAGTTTCCAATCTGCAAGCCCTTGCTAGCTTTATTGTATTTAGCTTTTCCCTGTTGATAGTACAAGCATCCATCAAAAGCAGTGCTTTTATCACATAAAAGGCCGAATGCGCTATTCGATCCATCAACTTTGAGATAATTACGAATGGAATCACCAGCTTGTGGTGAGTAATAAACGGAAGAACGCCAATCACCTTTGAAATCCTCATTATACTTCTCCAGTTCCTGAACGCTGCAGGCACCGAGAAAGAAAATGGATATAACCAAGATTAAATATTTGAAGTTCTTCCGTTTCATATATTTTATTTCGTAATGATTAATTTCTTCATCTTTTTATCCCCATGGGATGTTTGCATCGTTATGAAATACGTACCTTCTTTTAACGACTGTAAATCAACTTTTGTTGTTTTAAGGTTATTCGATGTCTTAAATACTTCTTGACCAAGTACAGTTGTTATGCTGATGGTTTTTTCAGTATTAGAATTCGTTTCGATCGTTATTTGGTCTTTTGCCGGATTTGGGTATGAATTGAAAGTAAATAACTCTTTTTCTTGTTCCAAGCCAGAGGTTGCATTGCAACTTCCGACAGAACCATAGTTAAACACTACGTCAGTACATTCATTAAAGTTAGATCCCTGAATGTAATCCTCAAACGTGGCAGAAGGATCATGCCATACGTTAGTGGTTATAGCCCATTGTCCCGATTGACTGTAATTTGCGTCAATGGAAGATAGTCTCTTCATGTAAAGTGTAGCTTCATGAGAAACGAGTGAGATAACTTTAGCAGCATCCTCAAGGTAATAAGTGACATCTGCACTTTGTGTTCCATCATAGCTTAGAGTAACCCCTGCACAGACCAAATAGTATTGATTAGCCCCAAGGTTTGTTGCGATTGTGGAATCTTGAGTTACCTTGATCGTCGATGGGTTAAGTGTTACAGTGCATTGAGCACTTGAATAAAATACACCTAGAGTAATAAAAATAGTGGATAGCAATTTTTTCATGTGTTTTTTTCTTGAAAGATATAAAATATCAAGCAAAAAAAAGCCACTCCGAAAGGGAGTGGCTTAAATATCAAATGAGTTCTATTTATGCCTCAGCATCCTCGAAAGGAACAACTGAAACAAAAGAACGATTGTTTTTCTTTTTTCTGAATTCTACAACTCCGTCAGTCAAAGCGTAAAGCGTATCATCTTTACCTTTACCTACATTAAGTCCTGGGTGGTGCTTAGTACCACGCTGACGAACGATGATGTTTCCAGCGATAGCAGCCTGTCCACCGAAGATCTTTACTCCAAGGCGTTTGCTTTCTGACTCTCTACCGTTTTTCGAACTTCCGACTCCTTTTTTATGTGCCATCGTATTAAAATTTTTATGTTATTCTAACTTACGTTAAAGTAACTTGATTAACCTTTAATTCCAGTGATCGTCAATTCAGTCATATACTGACGATGTCCGTTTTTCTTTTTATAACCTTTTCTTCTTTTCTTTTTGAAGACGATTACTTTATCTCCTTTCAGGTGACGTTCTACTTTTGCAGAAACTTTTGCACCATCTATAGCCGGGGCGCCAACGTTCACTTTCCCTTTGTCATCCGTTAAAAGAACACGGTCGAAATCTACTTTCGCTCCTTCTTTTGCATCCAAACGGTTAACAAATACACGCTGATCTTTTTCAACTTTGAATTGTTGCCCTGCTATCTCTACAATTGCGTACATAGCTTATTTATTAGTTATTAATTTTCCAAAAATCGGACTGCAAATGTAATAAATTATTTATTGAACACCACAAATCCTGTCATTTATTTCGTTGTTTGATCTTGGGCCAGGCATTTGCAATGAAAACACCTCCCAGAATGACAAACATTGAAATGATCTGAAGTCCGCTGATCTTTTCATCATCAATAAACCCGATGACAACAGCCACAATGGGAATGAAGTAAGTTACACTGCTGGCAAAAAGGGCCGAACTTCTATTGATCAGGTGATTAAATATCAAAACAGCTAGCGCAGTACCTATAACGGCAAGAACTCCAATATAAATTAGTGCTGTTGGTGCATGTTGATTTGTACTGATTGTAGTAGGAACGGAAAAAACAAAGAACAATAATAAAGCTGGGATAAAAGATAAACTAAATGCCACGGAGGTTACTTGAAGTGGTTTTAAATGTCCAAGGTTATGTCGTATTATATTCACACTGGAACCATAGCAGATCGTAGCGATGATCACAGCTAAAACATGATACCATTCTCCAGATGTATCAACTACAGCAACCCCATTTACAAGTCCAACTATTCCAATGGTTCCTAAAATAACACCCAGTACCTGAAGTTTTAGTAATTGCTGCTTGAACAACGTCGTACCAATGATCAATGTAAATATTGGTACACAGCTGTTGAGCATTCCGGCGTAACCGGATGAGATCCCTGTTTCGGCGAATGTGAAAAGAAACGCTGGAAAGAAATTTCCTAGAAAAGCCACACCTAAAAGGTTTAAGAAATTCTTCGATTTTTTGAGGACTCTTATGTGACGAAGACCAATTGGTAAAAATACAATTGATGCGAGAAGCATTCTCAAGGTTCCAACTTGATTACTGTTGAATATGTCTTCTCCAGTAACCTTGTCGATCATACCACGTTTCATCAAGATAAATGAACTCCCCCATACGACCGCAAGGAATAGAAGTGTACCCCAGTTTTTTATCTCGTCTTTCATCGGGGCAAAAATACGTTTTCATTCCTGTTTATGACACTTAAAGATTGTTTTTGTAATCTGCTTATTATTTCGTAATTTTCGGAAAATTTTGCAGTGATGTATAGATTAATTTCTGTTTTCTCGCTTTTATCCATTTTACTGGTTTCATGCTCAGGAAGCACTGATGAAGCCCAAGTAATGCGCATTGCCTCATATGAAATAGAAGGTATGGTTTGTGAAATGGGATGCGGTTCTTCATTGCGAAAAGGACTTTATGCGACCAATGCTGTTGATGAAGTAGAAGTTGAATATGAGGAAGAAAGAAAGCAGAACCTTATTCATGTTCACTATCAGTCAGGAAAGACCACAACAGATGAATTGTTGAGAGTAATTCAGGAACTGAATGACGGTCAATTTACTGCGAAACTGATCGAGGATAATGTGGATGAGAGTGGCATTAACACCGATGGTAATGAAAACGAGTCTGCCTCAACAACTTTTTCTGATGACGTTGACGGGCTTGAAGCGAACTCAGAAACCTTCACTCTTCCTAATTTAACTGAATTGATCAATAGCTTGATCCACTAGGAAATCATTTGATTTTCTCCCCTATTTTTTTACTTTCATTGTATGGAAGTAATTAACCCGTATAATCAAGAAATTGTTGGTCAGGTTGAACTGATCGAAAGCAAAGACGTAGATAGTATAATTCAACGAGCTAATGAGTCTCGAATAGCATGCAAACTGATGTCTTCAAAAGATAAAAGTGAAGTGTTGAATGAGATCATTTCCAAGATCAAAAAGAATTATGAGACTTTCGTTGATACGATCTGTAAAGAATCCGGAAAGCCAAGAAAGTATGCTCAGGGAGAGGTTGATCGTGCGATCCAAACTTTTACGATAGCTTCAGAAGAAGCAAAGCGGTTACCTCATGAGCTCATGGATCTCGACAGCACCGAAAAAGGTCGAGGACTCAAAGGTGAAGTGGTCTACGAACCTCGAGGTGTGGTGTTCGGAATATCACCTTTTAATTTTCCGCTCAACCTGGCAGTTCATAAAATAGCCCCTGCTATAGCCGCAGGATGTCCTATGATATTAAAACCTTCATCCAGAACACCGCTAACCATGGAGTTGTTATCGGAGATCATCAAGGAAACTCAACTACCCGATCACGCTTTCCAGCTTGTTCATTGTAGTCGAGAAGTAGGGAATGCATTCATCGAGCATGACGCTATTGATGTACTTTCTTTTACTGGTTCACCTGATGTAGGATGGAAAATGAAATCGATGGCAGGGAAGAAAGAAGTAGTCCTGGAGTTAGGTGGCAATGCAGCAGCCATTGTATGCGAGGATGCCGATTTGGAATTAGCTTTAAAAGAATTGATCGTTGGTGGATACGCTTATTCAGGTCAAGTATGTATTCATACACAACGGATTTACGTTCATAATTCAGTTTACGATTCTTTTTTGAACCAATACATTGAAGAAGTCAAAGGACTTCGATCTGGAGACCCTATTGAGGCAGATACTGATTTTGGAGTAATGATCGACGAAAGTAATGCAAAGCGAGTAGAAGAGTGGGTGGAAGAAGCAATTGAGAGCGGAGCTGATCTTATTCTTGGACATAAAAGAGATGGAGGTTATTACGCTCCTACATTACTTTCTAATGTTAAGAAAGGTCAGAAAGTGAGAGATGAAGAAGTTTTTGGTCCAGTTGTTATCGTTGAACCTTTTGATCAGCTCAATGAGGCTATCAATGAAGTGAATGATAGTCGTTGGGGATTGCAAGCTTCTATATTCACGGACAGTATTCGAAATAGAGATCAGGCATTCAAGAACCTCGATGTTGGAGGAGTGATCCATAATAAATCAACGACATTTAGAGTCGACGACATGCCTTATGGAGGAATTAAAGATTCTGGATTTGGAAGAGAAGGGATTCGATATGCGATGAAAGATTATCTTGAGCCTAAATTATTAGTTCGCCAATAAAGGTCAAATTAGTTTAAAATCAACTGAGTTTTAGCGTATCTCTTGGTTTAAAAATATATAAATTTGCGGCCATGGATAAGAAAGAAGACAAACTCAAAGAGGTAATATCACACGCTAAGGAATACGGTTACGTATTTCCTTCTTCAGAAATTTATGATGGTCTATCGGCTACCTATGATTATGGTCAATTAGGTGCTGAACTCAAAAAGAACATCAAAGATTATTGGTGGGCTGCAATGGTTCAAATGAACGAAGAGATCGTTGGTTTGGATGCAGCAATTTTCATGCACCCACAAACATGGAAGGCTTCTGGTCATATGGACGCTTTCAATGATCCGATGATCGATAATAAAGATTCAAAGAAAAGATACCGTGCCGATGTTTTGGTCGAAGAATATATCGAGAAGTACAGAGATAAGATCAAGAAAGAGGTGAAAAAGGGGCGTAAGCGTTTTGGTGATGACTTTGATGAGGAGCAGTTTTTAGCAACTAATCCTAATGTTAAAAGGAATCAAGATAAGATCGATAAGTTAGAAGCTCAATTGACAGAGATCCTCGAAGGAGATGACCTCGATGCATTGAAAGGAATGATCGAAGAGTTGGGAATCGCTTGTCCAGTGTCTGGTTCAAAGAACTGGACAGATGTTCGTCAATTCAACTTAATGTTTGCTACGGAATTGGGTTCTGTGGCGGGTGATGCCTCAAAGATCTATTTACGTCCAGAGACAGCTCAAGGTATCTTTGTTAACTTTCTAAACGTTCAAAAAACGGGAAGAATGAAAATACCATTTGGTATTGCACAGATCGGTAAAGCATTCCGTAACGAGATTGTTGCTCGTCAATTCATCTTTAGAATGAGAGAGTTTGAGCAAATGGAAATGCAATACTTTGTTAGACCAGGAGAAGAGCTTAAATGGTATGAGCACTGGAAGGAGAAACGAAACAAATGGCATAAAGCATTAGGACTAGGAGAAGAGTTTTATCGTGATCATGATCACATTAAATTAGCGCACTATGCCAATGCAGCTTCAGATATAGAATTTGATTTCCCAATGGGATTCAAAGAGCTCGAAGGAATACATTCACGTACAGATTTTGACTTGAAGAAGCATGAGGAGTTTTCCGGTAAGAAGCTTCAGTTTTTCGATCCAGAATTGAATAAAAACTATACTCCATATGTTATTGAGACTTCTGTTGGATTAGATCGTATGTTCCTTGCTGTTCTGAGTGCAGCGTTGAAAAACGAGAAGTTAGAAGATGGTTCGGAACGAGTTGTTCTTTCGATACCTCCAGCATTGGCTCCATACAAGGTGGCTGTAATGCCGTTAACGAAAAAAGATGGATTGCCGGATAAAGCACGTGAGATCATAGATGACTTGAAGTTCGATTATAATTGTCAGTACGACGAGAAAGATTCTATCGGAAAACGTTACCGCAGACAAGATGCGATCGGAACACCATATCATGTTACTGTTGATCATCAAACACTTGAAGATAACACAGTTACTATTCGGGATAGAGATACAATGGAACAGGAACGTGTTTCCATAAATGATCTTCATGCTATAATTGACGAAAAGGTCAGTATGAAGAAACTCTTGAAAATGGGGTAATACGTTTCATTTCAGATTTTTATTTGATTAAGTAGGGTAGAATTAGCTTGGCGATTGTATTTTTAGGATTAAAAAACTTTCATGAGTAAGTTCATTTTACTTGGTATTCTTTATATATCATCATTTTTCTCTTTGTTCTCTCAAGAGGTTTATTGGGCGGACACAGTACTGAGTTATTCTTCAAGCTTTTACTATGATAAAGCCCCAAAACAGTATCAACCTGAACAGGTGTTGGGATCGCCAAATGTAATGTTAGGAAAGGCCTTCTCGGCATCTGCATTCACTCCCAAAACAAAAACTAACAAGGATCCTGAATTCATAGAAGTAGGTTTTAGGTCTTGTATTCCTGTAAAGTATGTTTACGTTTCTCAAAATGCGAATAGTGGTTTTATCGCGAAAGTAACTGTAAAGAATACTGATAAAAACTTAAGTAAAACAGTGTATATAGACACTGTCAATAGTCCAAGTAAAACAGGAGAGTTGTTGACGGTTCCAATTTCAGAGCTAGGTTTCTCAGTAAATGCAGTAAGGGTTGAGATGAATACATCTACTAGTAACTATTTTAATCAAATTGATGCTATTGGTATTTCAGAAAGTAACAAGGTTTATTCGATCAGAATCAATCAGATAAAAAGAGAAACGGAATATGAAAAAGAGAATCTTGGGAATGTTATAAATACTAATGCTAAGGAACTTTTGCCTATAGTGAGTCCGGACGGTAATAATCTCTATGTTGTGAGACAGAATCATGAAGGAAATATTGATTTTTCAAAACAAAATGTCTGGAGGTTTGATATTTCCTCAACTGATTATAAAGGAGAAAGACTAGGCTACCCAATTAATTTTAAGGGGTCAAATACGGGTGTTTTATCTGTTACACCAGATGGACAGAGATTACTATTGATGAATGTATTTGATAAAGAAGGAAACTCAAGTAAGGGCATATCAATGAGTGAGAAAAATGATTCAACATGGTCTTTTCCGACTAAAGTAGAGATAGAGGACTTTTACAACAATAGTAAGTATGGAGAATACTGTTTGTCTAACAGTGGGGAAATTATGATCCTGGCTGCACAACGAGACGATAATATTGGAGGGAAAGACCTTTATGTTTCGTTTAAAAAAGCTGAAAGATGGAGTAAACCGAAACATCTTGGACCAAAAATAAATTCTGGATCAAATGAGATATCCCCTTTCTTGGCTTCAGACAATAGAACCTTATATTTTTCTTCAAAGGGGTTTCCTGGCTTTGGAGACTCTGATATTTTTATGACTCGGCGAATTGGCGAAGCTTGGGATGAATGGACAACTCCTGTTAATTTAGGTAAGCCGTATAATTCAGATGAGTTTGATGCATATTTGAGTATTCCGGCCAGCGGCGAATACGTTTATTTTTCATCGTCGATTAATAAAGAGAGAAAATCAGATATTTTCAGAGCGAAACTTGATAAATCCGTAGCCCCTCAATCCGTTGTATTGATTAAGGGTATAGTAAAAAACTCAAAAACAAATGATAATCTTAGTGCGACAATTAACTATCATTCGCTCAAAACAGGTGAAAAGATAGGTACTGCACATTCCGATCCTCAAGATGGTTCATATCAAATTGTTTTACCTGCCGGATACACATATGGTTTTTCTGCTCGAAAAGAGAACTTCTTACCAATTAGTAGTAGTATTGATTGCCAGGTAATTGGTGAATATACAGTTATTGAGAGAGATCTATTTTTGACTCCTTTGGAAAAAGGGGCGAAAATTATTCTGAACAATATCTATTTCAGCACAGCCAAATATGATTTAAGAAAGGAATCATTTGTAGAATTGGATCAACTTGTTGAAATTATGAAAACCAACAAAGCTAAACTATTGATTTCTGGTCATACAGATAATGTTGGAACAGACCAGGATAACCAAATACTTAGCGAGAATAGAGCAAAATCCGTAGTTGACTACCTTGTTAAAAATGGTATTGAAAAGTCCAGGTTAACTTCAAAAGGATTTGGAGAAAAAAGCCCGATCGTACCAAATGATAATCCCAAGAATAGACAAAAGAATAGGAGAGTGGAGTTTGAAATCGTCAGTATGTAGTAAAGGCTAATTTTTACCTTTTTTGATAAGTGTCCTGATCAACTCAAAAGTCAACCAAAACCAAGGGGCACCATGCATAAAAAGATCAAACCAGTCCATTGGTTTCATTCCATTTGCTCCTCCAAGTAACCATCTAACTTTCCCGAAGAAATGAGGTTCTGGAAAGAAAGGCGCTAGACCCAGTGTAAGAGTTGCCAGTAAGGCTATTACCAGATTATTGTTTTTCATTATTCTGATTGGGTTTGAATGGAGCGATCAGCTGATCAAAAAATCCTGGAGCATATCCTTCGTCATTTTCGAAGCCAAGCTCTATATCTCTTCCACTGTGAGGAATGTAATTTGTTCTGAAGATATAATCCCAAATACTCAAAGAGATCCCGAAGTTCATCCCTTTAGGATGAGAGCTTGGTAGATGTTTAGCATGATGCCAAATGTGCATCTTTGGATTGTTGAATATATATTTTAAAGGACCATAGTCCCAGCCTACATTAGCATGATTCAAATGTCCAATGGTTATTGCAAGAGCATGAACAATAAACGCTAATTGAAGCTCAAAACCGAAGATCATCGATAGTGTGATATATTTGAAGCTATTGTAAAGAAAAGTTTCACCAAAGTGATATCGTAAATGCGCAGCAAACCCCATCTCTTTCACTGAATGATGGACTTTATGAAATTCCCATAAAAATGGAATTCTATGAAGTAAGTTATGCACTCCCCATTGAACGAAGTCTGAGATAATAAAAAACAGGAACAATTGCCATCCCCAATGTAAGCTAGATAGATCTAATAAATGCCCTCCATCATAACCCAATGGTGCGAGAATATCGCCAAGAAACCTTGTTGTTACGGAAGAAAGGGCCACGAAAAGAAGCAAGTTAAAAATGAAAAAGTTGAAGAACATGTAAAAGGCATCCAACCAGAAGTCTTTTCTGAATGCCTTTTGCTTTTTACGCCACGGGAAAGCTAATTCAAGTCCCCAGACAACAATAGATATGACAATAAGGAAATAGAAAAAATTCAACTCACCTTTTTTGAAAGGTGTTATGATCGTCTTCCAAAGGTACTTGGCATACGATTCATATCCATCCACAAATATTTCCCAATAATCTGCCATCTGTACAAATATACGTCAAATCCTTATCTGCAGATGTAACAGAAGTTGCATAAAAAAAACGCCAGTAAAATTTCTGACGTTTTCAATATTCTTGAGTGAAATTGTATTAATTAGACTTCAATATGCTTATTGATTTATCTCCAAATACATTGTTTGTTCCGTAGGGAGATCCTTCTCCGTCCCATTTTTCCCATTTCTTCAACTCAATGTACTGAGGGTTTCTCGCGATCTGTTCAGCCTCAAGTTTAATCGCCTCAGCTTTAAATTTAGCCGATACGATCAAAGCAGAGTCACCACGAGCTTTTTCGATCTTCGCATTTGCTAAATATTCTTGCTCTTTTTGCTTTTCTTTAGCTGTCAAGTTACGTTGCTTTTGCGTCTCTTTTTCTTCGATCTGATTTGCAATGTTCTCTGGAAGATTTACATCTGCGATCTCAACGTAATTTAGGTGAAGAAAATTTCCATTGAAATCTTTCTCTAAAATAGCCTCGATCTCACCCTCTAGAGCCTCTCTTTTTGATGAGTAAACTTGTTCGTACGTATAACGACCGATCACATCCTTGATTGCACCTCTAGACTTATCATCTATGAAAGTTGTATAATTCTCACGATGCTTTTTGTGAAGATTCGCCACATTTTGAGACTCGATATTGTAGTTTACGGATACATCTAGAGTAACATCTGTACCGTTGATATCCATCACTTTTTGATTGTATTGCTTTGATTTGTTTACTACTTCGTATGTGATCATTTTATTCCATGGAAGAATAAAGTATGTTCCTTCGTCATATACTTCTTCTTCAACAATACTTGGTGAGTTGTAAGGTCGGAAAACGAATCCTTGCTCTCCTGGTTCAACATCTACCCATGAATTGAAAAATATAATGATCACGATCAATGCAACAGCACCAATTGCGACAAGTCTTACCATTTTTTTAGTTTCCATATCGATCTTTTTTTCCTTTTTTGATAATGTAATCTACAGTTAAATAAATGATCGCAATCAATGCTATAAGTACCAACACCTTAATAAAAGGAGGTGATTTAAACAGATACCTAACGGATAAATATATCGAGCCACCTATTATTATTGCAGCAAGGATGATTCGAAATATTTGTCGAGTTCGTATGTTCATTTCACAATGATTGCATCGCAAAAGTAATAAAAACAAGAGGGTTAGCCCAACCTTTTGCTATGTATATAAACCACCGTTAACATTAATTGTTTGCCCCGTGATGTAATCCGATCCATCATTGATCAAATATTCGATCGTATTACATATAGCCTTTGGTTCACCAAGTCTTTTCAAAGGAATATCTTCCTCTATCGCTTTTCGCATGTCATCAGGAACATCTCTTATCATTCCTCGGTTGAAATATCCTAAAGCGAGATTATTTGCGGTTATGCCAGATGTCGAAAGCTCCTTGCTCAATGTCTTTGTTAAACCGATGAGTCCTGCTTTTGAAGCCGTATAGGCTGATGTTCCAATGAAGCCAGCTTGACCTACTACTGAGGATATATTAATGATTCGTCCAAATTGCTGAGAACGCATAGTTGGAATAGAGTGCTTACAAACTAAGAATGGAGCCGTCAAATTTGTTGAAATGGTCTTTTCCCAGCTATCAAGAGTAGTCTTCCAGGAAATATTGCTTTCTGAAATACCAGCATTATTTACAACAATATCAAGTCGGCCAAAGCGAATGAGTATAGCTTCGATCAAGTTTTCTACTTCACTTTCATTTGTCAAGTCAGCTTGATAATGCATGATCTGATCATCAGCTTCTAACAATGGCGAATTTGTATTGTGATGTAATACAAGATTATAATCTTTCGTAGAGAAATACTCGGCAATAGACGATCCTAATCCACCAGATGCACCTGTTATGAGCATTACTTTTTTCTCCATCGATTCATTTTCTTTAGAAGTTTATACCAAACTGGATTATTGTTCCATTCATAGCAAAAATAAGTTTTATCTTGAGCATTGAAGCGTGTATTGAAGAATCTTACACCTTTTACACGCGAACCTCCAAAATCAAATGTTTTTTCCTTTTCGAAGGTGTATTTGATCAACTCATTCATTAGTGCGTACATTCCTCCTTCTTCTTTGGCACTTTCAGCTGTAGTTCCTTTAAGAAATAAAACGGTGCTTTTATACTCCAATGCCAGAAGTCCACCGACTAGATCATTTTCACTTTTTAGTACAGCTGTGATTAACTCTATTTCTTTCGATGGATTTGTGACCAGTCTATCCAATGCGTTTGCTGATTCGCTGGAATAGAGATCCATTTTCTTTGAAAGTTCATCTTTGATCAACTTAAGGACCTGCGATGAACTTTTATTATCAAATTCAATATTAAGTGTTGATGAGTTGAACTTTTTCAACATTCGCTTCGCCTGACTTTTCAACTTAAAGTCATCAGCGGTTAAAACTTGGTGCACATACGCATCAGCGGGCTCAATGCCCTCGAGTTTAGTTTTAGTATGAATGATTCCTCCTTTAAAAGTTTCTTGCATAGAGGTAACGAATTGAGAAATGTCGATTTGTTCACTTTCTCCAATAAACTCAGCATAGCGATGGAAAAATGGCGGGTTTGCATTGTCAACTCCCAATATATTCGTGCTGCCTAAAGCGAAACCAAATGAATAATCGTCTGGCAAAAAAGCATACCAATCCTTGCATGTGGCATTCAAATAATGGGATGTGCTGAAAATAGTGGCGTCATCATCGGCATTAACAAGCTCATCCCATTTAGCTACGTCAATCTGGTTATTATGTATCCACCTTGCTTTCATTCTGCTGATAACGTTAGAAAGCTATTTTTCTTTTGTTGAATACGGATGTATTTTTCGAGTTGCTCAAAAGAGTAACGTGTCATGCTTTTTGGATGTCCAATAATAACGAGGTCAGACCGTCCTTCTTTTGAAAATTTGGAAGTGATGAGGTTTAATTTGGATGAATAATATCCATCGCAACTAACGTGATCCCAGATCGGTTTTTTCAAGGATTCATATTTTTTACCTCCCTGAGCAATAAAGTTCCCATCACCTATCATTTTATGTCTGCGAGGCATTAGTCTTCCAAGAATGTATAGTCTCCAAAAGAATCCAGGTTTGTATCTATAACCTCCAATAGGAAGCTCCAAAAAACTACCGTTTTCTACTTCTTGGCATAGATTATCATCGAACCTGTACCGTCCTTTAGATGGAGCATTAGTAAAGTCGAAGTAATAATGTTTAGTCGACATTTTCCCACCTTGAAAAACTGTGGAATCAATTTTGATCCCGGCTTTTTTGAAGATTTCTACAAACCGGTTAAAAGGTTGCAAGCACCATCCTCCAGCTCGGAATCCATTGACTTTTGACCCAATAATACTTTCAAGTTTACTCTTGTAGCTAGAAACGATTTGTTGAATCTCTTCGTCATTGAAATCTGCTAATTTGTAATGACCATCTAGCTTGAAACTCCATTTGTTATTGGTGTAACTTGCAGTTTCCCAATGCGGATGAATATGAAGCTGAAGGTCATGTCCTTTCTCTTGCAGAGTTTTGATCTGACCAACGACTTTTTTGTATTCTAATGATAAGTTTTCGAATTTGGAAGACCACTTTTCGAGTTGAATGACGTATCCGATGTCGATGAAAAACGTGAATCTTGTTTTTGTTCGCTCACCAATTTCGATCAATCGTTGAGTTGGTTCTAGAATACATTTCTCGGCACTTCCAGTCGGATCACCAAAAAACAACTCGTAATCAAATGTGATAAAAAGATTCATCCCTGCGAAGATAGTGAAAAGCTATTGTTTGCAGAGATGGGTTTTAAATTATTGAATAATCAAAGTAGTCGACAAACCTGTTTTTTCATTAATAACCAGAAATACTCCACGTTGATCAAAATACATTGATTCCTTTCCAGTGCTATTTCCGATCAATTGTCCAGATGTATTATAAATGCTATAATCATCTTTGCTTGGGAATAGAAGTGATGAAGAAATTTCATCATAGAATATTTGCTCCATTTCTACCATAACCGCAATAATCCCTTTATCGTGAACTGTACCATCAAAATCAACAGATTGCAACTTATAGTAATTAATTCCAGCACTAAAATCACGGTGATCTAATTCGTATGATACGGAGTGACTAATTGACCCTGCACCCTGTCGGTTTCCTATTTCATTGAAATTAAATCCATCAAGAGAATGTGAAACTATGTAATAGTCATTGTTCTGTTCGGTGCTACTTTCCCATTTTAATTGTACGATTTCGTTTTGATAAGAACCTTCAAAGAGAACCAGAGTTACAGGTAATGGATTAACAGGGCAAGTTGCAGCATTAGGATCTCTCATTAATCTCAGCCAAGCTTCATTAGCCGCGTTGTTGAACGTACCCGGAGTTTCATCAGCAGGAGCATTACCAGTTGACCAGTTTGCAGGGTCTGTAAAGTCCCCAGAACTAAATAAACCATTCATTCCACCTAATCCTCCAGATGAGATTTTAGTTCCATCTGGACCACCTGTAATTTCAACACCTCCATAAGAAACACCATGAAAATAAGTACCATCAGGTTGTCTGATCTGAACAGCATCTCCACCGTTTGCTATACTTAATGCGGACCAACCTGTACCAGTATATGTTGCCGGAGAATAAGTTGAATCAGGATCTGTTGCATTAGGGATTGTAGTTTCTATTTCAAATAAGGTCGTGTTGTTGTGAGGTATAACGTATAGAGAATCATTGTTTGAATCGAAAGGATCGTCCGCAGGCAAAGATGAATTCGGGTCGGAGTCATTGTAGATAACGATAACTGAACCAACTGGGATATTCGACCATTGCGCATCATTTGTTAACCTAAGGTGTCCGTTCGCTATACCTGAACCTCCAGGAGTTCCAGGTTGAGTATAATCAGTGAAGGTGCCATTGTTATCATCAACAATATATCCTCTAACATCCACAGTTTCTCCACATTGTCCAGCAACAATGAACTCATAAAATTCTCGGTTTCCTGTTGATCCATTAGAAAACTCATTAATTAACATTCCTCCAGATGCAGGTAATGGAGTCGGGCAAGTAGTGTAGATAACTTCGATGTCAGTTCCATTGTCACTACCAACGACAAAAGGGTCATCGGATACAACTCTAACTCTGTATGCTGTACCTGATGGAGTGCCTGCAGGAATCGTAAAGCTGATTGTTCCTGAAGGATCCGTACCATCCAGAGCTAATGTACCTATAACAGTTGATGAGGCAAATGATCCAGATGCATCAGAAAGTTCAGCCGTAAATATATTACCGGCATTGAATGTTCCTGTTGAAGTAAAATCTACAGTCCCAGCTTCACCGGTAGAGCAATCCACATTATAAGTTAGTGGCGAAACAGTTGAGGTGGTAATCGTGTTGGAAGTTGATGGAATCCCAGTGACTTGAAAATTGTCAAACCCTGAAAACCCAGAAGAACCATTATTTGAAATTATTATTTCTAATTCAACTGTTGATGTTCCTGCCGTCACATTGTAGGTGACTGAACCTTCAGCATCATCTCCAGGAGTTGATCCCGTTTGTAGAACGACTCTTCCTTGACCTACACCATCCTCAAAAACTTCGTAGAAGGCTTCATCTGAATTAGCATTATAACCCTCGACATCATAGTCAAATGTAATTTGAACACTAGTATAAGTTGAAACATTCACTGAGGAAAATGTTGTTGTTGCTTCACCAGTTGTACCAAAATCTCCTTCATCATCGAGATCTAATTCTCCAAGAATATTACCTGATAAAGAAGCATAGTCCAAGCCAGTAGCATCAGTGATGTCAATAATTCCATAGAATCCATCTCCAGACCAGCCATCGGGCAAAGGGTATACATCATTCAAAGTATTCGTTCCTTGATGACTGAAATACGCAACATCGGAGCTGTACGTCCAACTAGATGATCCATCAAAATCTTGCTCAGCTATAACTTGAGAATACAAATTTGTTGAACCCAATATAACTGATACAATAAGTAGTAAACACCTTTTAAATTTCATTTTAGCACAAAAAACCTTTAAATCCGCCAACGCTATGACAGGACTCAATGATTCTTGTCTAACCATGGTTTCAGTGTATTGTACACGTCAAGGAGAACATAGTCAGACTTCCATTGCGAAATTAAGGCACAATGAGCAATCTACCTAAAAATTCACTTTAATAAAATATTAACGATATGTTAGTAACTCACGTAAGTCAGTGATGACTGGAGACAACAAAAAAAAGAGCCCTGAGAAGAGCTCTTTTTTTATTGGGTAGAATGTCAATTAATTGATAGCCACTACTTTATCTCCGAATCGTTCATAGTTCACGAGCCAAGCTGCAGCGTTTTTTACATATCTTCCTGTTCCCGCAGTGTCCCAGTTGATATACAAACGAGTAAATCCTCCATCAAAGATCAGTCTTTTGCCATCTTCCTCGTAGGCAGCGGCAACAAGGTTACCTGCTGAACCATAAATGATAGGTGTAAGGTCTTTGTGCTCATCAATCGTTGCAATTGTGATTCCTTCATATACATTCTGAAGCCCAGTTGTGATCAAATGGTTAGGCATGATCCCTGACTTCGAACCTTTAGAAAGGATGTTCACCGTTTGGTTACCCATTGTATTACCTTGCATTGATACACCCAGAAGTTTCTGAGCTATAAAATTGGCATCGGCATAATATGGCTGATTGTCGCCCCAAATGTAAACCCCTTTTCCACTGTCAAAGAACTTCTTGATGACTTTGGCGTGCTCATCGTTTAGTTTTTGAGTGCTACTTGAAATGATCCAAAGTTGACATGATTTTGCAAGTGCAGAATCTAATGCTTCAGGAGTAGGTGGTTGATTCATCCAGCGATACACTGAAAATCCTTTTTGTTTTAATGCTTCTTTAGGCTCGCTAAAATCAAATCCCTCACCCGTGTAAAGATGAAGAACAGCGATCGTCTGACCTTTGAATGCTCCGTCTACAGCAAGATCATATTGACTACCTTCAGCGTTTCCGTAACTATCACCTTTTACCTCCTGTTTTCTTTTAACGATTTTAGTTGATTGTGTTACTTCATCATACACTTCAACTGCCACCTCTTCTTCGATCACATTTTGTTTAGCACATTTGTTATACTGACCATAAGACAATCCTGTTATTGCCAAACCAATTGTAAATAGAAATACTTTTTTCATAACTTTTTTTATTTCCGGTACAACCATGTTTCAAATGGGTTCAAATTATTTTGCCCAATCTTCTCGATCGAGGTTTCTAAACTGTATGGCTTCCGCAATATGATTGGTTTTTATCGATTCAGAATTTTCGAGATCTGCAACTGTTCGAGCAACTTTAAGAATACGATCATATGCCCTTGCTGACAGTCCTAAATTGTCCATAGCCTGTTTTAATATTGTATTCCCTGATTCATCAATTTTGCAAAACTTACGTAGTTCCTTGCTGCTCATTTGAGCATTACAATGGGTCTCCAAACTATCCTTAAATCGATCTTCTTGAATGAGGCGCGCAGCTACTACACGTTCTCTTATATCTATACTTTTCTCTGACGGAATATCATGAGCTAGCTCATCGAAACTAACAGGAGTAACCTCTACATGAAGGTCTATTCGGTCGAGTAGTGGACCGCTGATCTTGTTTAAGTAGTTCTGGACGATTCCTGGTGCACAAACACAGTCTTTCTCTGGATGATTATAATATCCACAAGGACAAGGGTTCATGGCAGCTACTAACATGAATCCAGCTGGGTATTCAACAGTGAATTTTGCTCTTGATATTGTTACATGTCTATCTTCAATGGGTTGGCGCATTACTTCTAAGACCGATCTTTTGTACTCTGGAAGTTCATCAAGGAATAACACGCCATTATGAGCTAAAGAGATCTCTCCGGGTTGAGGATATCCACCTCCTCCGACTAATGCAACATCTGAAATTGTATGATGAGGTTTGCGAAAGGGTCTGTTCGTCACCAGTCCTGCACCTGAGTCAACCTTTCCAACAACAGAATGGATTTTAGTTGTTTCCAAGGATTCTTCAATGCTCATTGGAGGAAGAATTGTAGGTAGTCTTTTAGCAAGCATGGATTTACCTGCTCCAGGAGGTCCGATCAATACAACATTGTGTCCGCCAGATGCAGCTATCTCAAATGCCCTTTTTATATTTTGCTGACCCTTTACATCTTTAAAATCAACTCCAATATCATTTAGTCGATTAAAGAACTCTTGCTTTATATCAACGGTGGTAGGAGTGATACTAATATCATCGTTCAAGAAGTTAATGACCTCAGTGATATCATTCGCACCAATTATTTCGAGCCCTTCTACAATGGCTGCTTCTTTTGCATTTAATTGAGGTAGTATGATTCCTTTGTAGCCTTCTTCTTTTGCTTTTAGCGCTATAGGTAGGATGCCTTTAAGAGGATTCAGTATTCCATCTAATGAAAGTTCTCCCAGCATGACATACTCTTTTAAGTGATCTGTTTTTACTTGTTCACTTGCCGATAGGATCCCGATTGCTATAGGTAGATCGAAAGTAGAACCTTCCTTACGAATATCCGCAGGAGCCATATTGATCGTGATCTCCTTCATCGGATATTTGAATCCATTATTGTTAAGTGCCGCTTTGATTCGTTGTTGACTCTCTTTTACAGCACTGTCTGGAAGACCAACTAAGATAAAGTTAACGCCTTTATCAATATTTACTTCAATTGTGATGGGTGTGGCGTCAATGCCAAATACGGCAGCGCCATATGTTTTTACTAACATAATGATTTAGGTTTAAGGTTACCTAAATTAAGTTAGTGAAAAATATCCTTTGGAAACAAACTTATTTTAAATATTTCTTTCGATGAAATCGATCAGGCTATGGATCACCTTTATATGTATTTCTTGAGCGCGATCTGCATATTGAGAATGAGGAGCACGAATTTCAACGTCGCATATGTTAGCCATTTTACCGCCTGTTTTACCAGTAAGACCTATTACTTTCATGCCTTTTTCTTTTGCTGCAGAAATAGCGTTTATGACGTTCTCAGAATTACCACTTGTTGAAATAGCAAGTAGTACATCTCCCTTTCTTCCAACTCCCTCAACATAGCGAGAGAAAACTTCAGCATACCCAAAGTCATTCGAGACACAGGACATATGAGAAGCGTCTGCAATGGCAATTGCTCCTATTGGTTTTCTGTTGTCCCGAAACCTTCCCGTGAGCTCCTCAGCGAAATGCATTGCATCACAAAGCGAACCGCCATTTCCACAACTCAAAACTTTACCTTCTTTCGATAAGCTGTCAACTAGTATTGCTCCAGCATCCGCGATTTTTTGATGATTTTCTGGTGTGTTAAATTTTTGTAAAACTGAAAGGGCTTCATCAAAATGGTCTGCTATTTGCTCCATGGTCGTTGAATTAAGTTTCAAATTTAAAAATAAAAAAAGAGAATTGAATCTGAATTTGAACAAGTTTACTATATTTGAAAATTAGAGTTCGCTCTACAAACACTTAGAAAGATGAGAAAATTTTTATTACTAAGCGCTACTTCGTTTCTTATGATCTTAGGCTCTTTTGCTTCGGCTCAAGATTTGAATTGTTATGAAAAATTGGAAAAGGCATTTAAGAAAAGAGGAGCCTACACAGTTTCAGATAATATTCACAGAAATGTGATCATTTCATTCTTTGAAGATGATGACGTATACTGTATTAAAGCTAAAGTTCGTGTAGAGAATGGATATATTACTTCGATCTTCTACTATTACGAAGATGGTACTTCTGAGCTTTATGAAAAGAAATTCACCAATGTTAAAAATGAGCCTCCAAGAATCGAAAATGGAATTTCAGAAATGATAACGAATGCGGATGGCGAGCGATTTAAAGTGGTGTTTATTGAAAAGTTAAAGCCAAAACAGAAAAAATTGAAGCGAGTTTCTATTCCAGACGACTTGTAGAATAAAATTATAGAGTATAAGAGAGACGGTGAGAGCCGTCTTTTTTATTTAATATACTTGAACGTAAACGACCTTCTTTGTTTCGAAGAACGGTTGATCAAAATACTCCTCGAGATCAAAGTACTCATGAAACGTTTGGATAGGTTTCATTTCTTCTGAAAGATCTCCGCCCTTTAAATAGAGGATTCCATTAGGCAGACCATTTTGGTGTTTACTTTTAATTAGTTTTTTCACCCAATCATAGAAACGATCCATTCTTGTAACGGCGCGGCTAACGATGAAATCATACTTATTCTTAAGTGATTCCGCTCTTACATGTTCTGCTCTGGCATTATCCAAACCTAATTGCTCTATCACATCATTTACGACTTTTATCTTCTTGTTTCTGGCGTCTATTAAATGAAAATTAGATTCAGGAAACATGATAGCTAATGGTATTCCAGGAAAGCCTCCTCCAGTTCCTACATCTAGTATGGAAGAACCCTTCTTGAAATTGATCACTTTTGCTATGCCCAGTGAATGAAGAACATGGTGCTCATAAAAATTCTCCATGTCTTTTCTACTGATGACATTGATCTGTTCATTCCAATGCTCATACAGATCTTTTAATTGTTCAAATTGCTTGATCTGTTTCTCTGTAAGATCAGGAAAGTATTGTTTTATAAGCTCCATTCTGCAAAAATAACAATCGATACTTAAACGGCGCTTCAACAAGTGTTTTTAGATCGTATCCTTTGTGTTTTTCATAAGGTTTGCCAAGAATTCCCGAGCTCTAAAAAGCTGAGCTTTGACAGTACCTAAAGGCAAATCCATTTCATCACTGATCTCTTCATACGTTAACTCTTCAAAGTATCTTTTCTTGATCAGATCTCTGTAACGTGGTTTAAGTTTTTCAACAACCTTACGCATTGTTTTAACCTTCTGTTGCTTGATAATGGTCTCTTCCGGATCCATTGTTCCTGATTCCACGTCAATTTTGACACTTTCACCATCTTGATTTGAATAGGCGTGGTCCATCGAGGTTAAGTGGACACGTTTCTTTCTAATGAAGTCTATACAGTTATTAGAAGCGATCTTAAAGAGCCATGTACTAAAAGCATAGCTGGGAGAATATTGTTGGATACGATTGAACGCCTTTCCAAATGCCTCGATAGTTAAATCCTCTGCGTCATCTGTGTTTTTCACCATCTTGAGAAGCATGTAGTAAACCGGCTCCCTATACTGATCCATTAATTGAGCAAATGCGGCCTCATCTCCTTCTTTGGCTCTTTCTACTACCTTAAGATCTTTTTTTCCTTTTTCAGAAAGGTTTTTGCCTACTTCCATTTCGATTGTGTTGACTTCTCAGCTGTATAGTACAGAACTGGCATGACAATAGCGTAAATAATATCCCAGATTAGAATAGCTGGTATAAATTTTTGCTCTTTTAAACGCTTGAACACAACTCCAAATATCACCCACTTTAAGATCAAAATGAAGCCCAATGTGCCAAGAGTCAGCCAGTTTAAACTAAAATTTGATAGCAAAATAATAAAAGAAACGTATAGTAAAATCAGTGTTAGTGGATAGATTCCTAACAATAGTTTTTTAATAAGTGTATAACGGCTCGTGGTTGTATAGTGTCTCGTTTTTTGTTTGACCCAATCTTTCCATGTTAATTTGGGCTCAGAATAACAAAATGACTCAGGGTCGACACAAATCCCGTAATTCCTGTTTTTTGCCGCCTCCTGCACGAATAGATCATCATCACCAGATTGCAGCGCATAATGAGATTTGAAACCACTATTCTCATGAAACAATGATTTCGTGTAAGCTAGATTTCTTCCAACACCCATGTATGGTACTCCAGCTTTTGCGAAACTCAAATAATTCATTCCTATCATAGCTGTATCTAAGCGAATGAAGCGGTTAGTAAAACCTTTCTTTTTTAAATAAGGAGCATATCCCAAAATTAACTGCTTCTTATGCGTAAATTGACCACACATTAGGCGAATCCAGTTTTTGGATTTAGGTTTGCAATCCGCATCAGTGAAAAGCAAGTGTTCATACTTCGCCCCTTTAATAGCGACAGTCAAGGGTAATTTTTTTCCATGAGCCAGATGTTTGTTTCGCTCAAGTTCTATTACTTTCAGATGTTTATATTCTCTTTGAAGCGCTTTGAGAATATGCGAAGAATCATCGACCGACTGGTGGTTCACTACAATAACCTCGTATTCTGGATAGTCTTGTGTTAATATTGAGGGAAGTAATTCGAATAGATTATCCTCCTCATTCCTTGCCGCAATAATAACAGTAACATTAGGGGTATAGCCTTTAGCTATTTCTTTATGTATGGCGAGTCGCAAATAAAAAAATATCAGCCAAAAGAATTGGATGAAGGCGATTACCCAAAACCCCAGAGTTGCATAAAATTCGAAAGGATCCTCAAATTGAGGTAAGACTTCCATAAGTAGAACTTTTATACAAATATGATACTCTTCTTCAAATACAATTATCTTTGTACACTTTATTTTTCAACATATTTATGCACTTTGAACTTTTACATCGAGATTCAGCTTCTAATGCTAGGGCTGGAAAACTTCACACCGACCATGGTGTGATCGAGACTCCAATTTTTATGCCTGTTGGAACCGTTGGTTCGGTGAAAGGTGTGCATCAAATGGAGATCGAGAATGAGATCAATGCTCAAATAATTTTAGGTAATACGTATCACCTTTTTCTTAGACCAGGTTTAGAAGTGCTTGAGGGTGCAGGAGGACTCCACAAATTCATCAATTATAAAAGACCTATACTCACCGATAGTGGAGGCTATCAGGTTTATTCATTGGCGAATAGTCGTAAGATAACTGAAGAAGGAGTGAAATTTCAGTCACATGTGGACGGATCATATCACTTTTTCACACCAGAAAGAGCGGTAGACATTCAACGAACAATTGGCGCTGATATCATCATGGCATTTGACGAGTGTACTCCATATCCTTGTGATTATCAATATGCAAAAAGATCAATGCATATGACACATAGATGGCTTAAACGTTGTCAGGAGCAAATGCAGTCTACAACTCCGAAATATGATTACGAGCAAGCATTATTTCCGATCGTTCAGGGAAGCGTATATAAAGATCTCAGAAAAGAATCGGCTAAATTTATTGCTGATACAGATGCTGTAGGTAATGCCATTGGTGGATTGTCCGTAGGTGAACCAGATCATGAGTTATACGAAATGACTGATCATGTCTGTGAAGAATTACCTGTGGAGAAACCTAGATACTTAATGGGGGTTGGAACTCCTGTAAACCTATTAGAATGTATAGCCCTTGGAGTCGATATGTTCGATTGTGTTATGCCTTCAAGAAATGCTCGCCATGGTATGCTTTTCACAAGTCAGGGAATTATTAATATCAAAAATAAGAAGTGGGAAAAGGATTTCTCACCTCTGGATGAAAATGGAACATCATCAGTTGATCATTATTATTCTAAAGCGTATTTAAGGCATTTGATGAAAACCAAAGAAAATCTTGGGATCCAAATTGCGACTATACATAATTTAGCGTTCTATTTATCGTTAATGAAAGAAGCCAGAACTAGAATCCTGGATGGTTCTTTCAAAGAATGGAAAGATAAAATGGTTAAGCAAATGGCTCAAAGACTTTAAGAGTAAGAAATGAAATGCTAAAAATTCTTGATCGATATATCATTAAAAAGTTTCTGGTAACATTCTTTTTTATGTTGGGTGTTATCATGATTCTTGCTGTGGTGTTCGATCTTGCAGAACGTCTTGGAGAGTTTATTGAGAACAGAGCTCCGCTTAGTGCTATTATATTTGACTATTACCTGAATTTCGTTATTCATTTTGGTAACTTGTTTTCTCCTTTGATCGTTTTTGTTTCCGTGATCTGGTTTACCGCGAAAATGGCACAGAATACGGAGATCATACCTATGATCAACAGTGGTAGGCCATTCCGAAGAATCCTTAGACCCTATATGATCGGGGCGACAATTTTGATGCTCATTTCTTTAGTATTGAATCATATTGTTTTACCTGAAGCCAATAAAAAAAGGTTGCATTTTGAGGAGGACTATTATCGAAATACGAGGGTTGTTTCTGACTATTATGCTGAATACCCAGGTAATGAATTCGTGTATTTCGACTATTACAATGCCGATAAAGATCAGGCTCAGGGATTTGTTATCGAAAACAGAGATGACAACAATGAATTGATCTCTATTCTAAAGGCCCGAAAAGCAATTAATCCTGATTCATCAAATCAATGGGAATTATCTGATTACTATATTAGATACATCGGTAAACCACATGATAGTTTACAAATCCCAGAATCTCGGGGTCATACTTTAGATACTGTTTTTCCATTTACGCTTACAGAAATGGCTCAGCGAAAGACCGTTGTTCAGACTCTAGGCTATTATGAGATCCAAGACTTTATTGAGCGAGAAAAAGAGAAGGGATCTGCTAATATCGCGATATACGAGATTGAATTTTATCAACGAACATCTTTTCCTTTCGCAACCTATGTCCTAACATTGATCGGTATGGTTGTTTCTTCTAGAAAATCAAGAGGCGGAATTGGTGCGAACATAGCACTTGGACTTTTGCTTGCTTTCATATACATTTTTGCCATGAAAGTTACATCAGTTGCCGCTGAAAATGTCGGTTTCCCGAGTTATATAGCTGTTTGGATCCCGAACATAATATTCGCAATACTCGGGATATTCCTCTACCGAATGGCTCCGAAGTAGTTGTTCAACTCTAGTTTTCCTATGCTTCCTCTGCTACAACTTCTTTGACCTCAGGAATGTGTTGCATAAGCAATTGTTCGATACCTCCTTTCAATGTTTGAGTAGAAGAGGGGCATCCTGAGCAAGCTCCTCTCAGAACAACGGTTACTTTTCCCTGATCAAAGTTTCTAAACTCAATAGCTCCACCATCACCTTCAACTGCAGGTTTAACATACTCGTCAAGTAAGCCTCTTATTGCATCATCAAACTCCGAAGGAGAATAATTTGAAGTATCTAATTTACTAGAATCTTCAGCTTTTGGTTTTGCTTCTGGAATCTTTGTCAAGATCTCTTTTCCGTCAGCAATGTAATTTCGAATGAAATCTCTCAACTCATTTGTTACGAAGTCCCATGAAAGAGCATCATTTTTAGTCACGGAAACAAAATTAGCAGCGATGAAGACACCTTTCACAAAAGGAAAGTTGAATAGTTCATCGGCTAGCGGAGAATAACCTTTGGTTTCGGCCTGACTCGTAAATTCAGCAGATGCATCGGGTGC
>CEQS01065817.1_pt1 | contig 51405 bp, 48 predicted proteins | sample 530981 | NCBI WGS metagenome assembly CEQS01 (sample SAMEA2621176, study PRJEB7988) | marine metagenome | biome: marine biome (ENVO:00000447); feature: mesopelagic zone (ENVO:00000213); material: "saline water (ENVO:00002010), including plankton (ENVO:xxxxxxxx)" | depth 800 m
GACAAATGTTTCTTCAACATTTCGTCAAGGCTCCCGACCTCAGGGTTTAAAGCATTTTTAAGAATACTTTTCAATGAATTCTTTCAGCCTTTTGCTACCAAGGTTTTTAAGTTTCCGTTCAAGAATGATTGCTTCAGAACGGCTGTTCTTCTCAATAATTAAAGCAACTTTCCATGGTTTATATTTAGCTGTATACTTTTCATAACCATTATTATGCCTATGGATACGGTTTTCCATATTGTTTGTCTGTCCAACATAATATTGGTCGTGATTGACAGATTTAAGAATGTAAGTGAAGTATTTCATAGGTGTTCGGTTAAGTACTAAAAAAAGCCCCTTCGTGAGGAGCTTTTGTGGCGTGAGGGAGATTTGAACTCCCGACCTCAGGGTTATGAATCCTGCGCTCTAACCAACTGAGCTACCACGCCTTTTAATTTTATCTAACCTAAGTTTGTTGGCTTTCGCGGGTGCAAATATAATAGCTTTTTTTAAATCTCAAACGCTATGAACGATCTTCCTCGTATAAAATTTTTGTGTGATGCTTCAACGTTCTCAAGAATAGAGAAATAAATAAGGCAATACCTAAAATAATTACATAATCCCATTTAAAAATAAATGTCATATTCTCGAAAGTATCTCTTAGCACCATTACAAACAAAAAACCTATAATTGTCGCTGTAACACCCGAGTACTCTCTTCTTAAAATAGTTTTCATTGAGAATGGAATAGGAGTAGCCTCGTAATTTTTGAATGAAGGCCAAAATGCAGGTACCTGCTTACTCCATTCTAAATAATCTTCACCGAACTTACGTTCAAGAAAACGCTCTTCAGCAAACATGATCCGTTCATAATAAAGCCAGAAAGCAAGAGAAACTAGTAAGATAAACCAGATGTTACCAGTGAAAACTACAATTCCAATCCACATGAAATAGTTACCAACATATAACGGATGTCGCATCGTTGAATAAATTCCTTTAGTATTTAGGGCTTCAGCAACTTGCTCTTTTGTATTTCTACCTGATGTGTTCTTATTAGAAGTCCCAATTGCAATAGCACGAATGATCTGTCCTAACAATGAAAGTGCTGCTGAAAATCCTAGCAAGATCCAATAGTAAATTGAATTGTCTCGGAAACAACTGAAATCTGTAAAGTAAACGACAGGAACAGCTGCAACAAACAATATAACAGGTATTTGCCCCCTGTATTTAAATAAAATGTTACCCGAATTTTCAAAGGAATGAATGAGCGCCATCGAAAAGTTTTTAGTATATTGCAATTCTTAAATCTCCGCGAAGATAGAAATAATTAATTATACGGCATGTCTGAAAAAATTAAGTTTGAACAAGAGTACTTATTGAAAACTTCACCGAAAGTGTTAAACTCAATGATGATGACTCCGAGTGGTCTCAGCGAGTGGTTTTCAGATGATGTCAATATTAAAGATGATATATATACTTTCTATTGGGATGGAAGTGAGGAGAAAGCTCGTCTTTTAGGTAAGAAAGCGAATGAATATATCAAGCTTCGCTGGTTAGAAGATGAGGAAGATGGACTTGATACGTATCTTGAGATCAGGTTTAAAGTTGATCCGATGACAAAAGCTGTTGTGGTGAATATAACTTCTTTTGCAGAAGAGGATGAGTTGGAAGAGTCCCAATTATACTGGGAAAATACGATTGGTGACCTAAAGCGAGTGATCGGCGCTTAATACCCTTATAAACAATCATGTTTTAATGTTTTATTAGTTGCTCTGCATTTACAGGGAATGTATTATCTATTTTTGATGTAAATATCCTTAAAATGAGTGGTGCACTAATATTGTCCGTAATTCTAGCTTATTTCCTTGTTCTTTTTGGAATTGCCAGATGGACATCGCGAGGAGCTAAGAATGAGACCTTTTTTACGGGTGATCGATCATCAAAATGGTATGTAGTAAGTTTTGGAATGATCGGAGCATCGCTATCTGGGGTTACATTTATCTCTGTGCCTGGATGGGTGGGGAATGAAGCAAATCAATTCAGTTACATGCAGGCCGTTCTGGGATATATGATCGGCTATCTCATTGTTGCCTATGTACTACTTCCTATTTATTATCGAATGAACTTGATTTCGATCTATGAATATCTAAAAGATCGTTTTGGGTTCTGGAGTTATAAAACAGGAGCTTCCTTTTTTCTGATTTCACGAGTGATCGGTGCTTCGGTTAGACTGCTGCTAGTTGCTAATGTTCTGCAAGCTATACTTTTTGAGGATTTGGGTATTCGCTTTGAATATACAGTCGTCATTTCTGTATTGCTGATCTGGATCTACACAAACAGAGGTGGAATTAAAACCATCGTTTGGACGGACACACTTCAAACGGCTTTCATGCTAATCGCTGTTTGTCTAACTGTTTGGTTTGTTTATCAGGGACTTGATATATCCTCAAGTCAAGGAGTTGTTGAAACGGTAAGTACCAGTGGTTATTCTAAAATTTTCTTTTTTGAAGATTTCAATAGTTCAAATCATTTTCTGAAGCATTTTCTCGGTGGTATTTTTATTACTGTTGGAATGACTGGGTTGGATCAGGATATGATGCAGAAAAACTTAACATGTAGAAGTGTAGGGGATGCTCAGAAAAATATGGTTTCTCTTGGTGTGATCTTGATCTTTGTGAACTTGTTATTCCTAGGGCTTGGCGCTTTATTGTACATGTATGCTCAGCAGCAAGGGATCGATTTTGCTAAATCAGACCTGCTTTTCTCTTCTGTTGCTTTAAGTGAATTTGCTGGACCAGCTGTCGGAATCTTTTTCCTACTTGGATTGATCGCTGCTGCATATTCAAGTGCCGACTCTGCCTTGACTTCGCTTACAACTTCTTTTTCTGTTGATTTTATGAATGTCAAGAATAAGGGTGAGCAAAATGAGAGAACTAGGAAGATTGTTCATATCGTTATGTCGGCTGTATTAATACTGGTCGTGCTTTTATTAAAGCGAACAACAGATGAAAGTGCTATAGCTCTGCTAATGAAATTTGCTGGATTTACATACGGTCCTTTGATTGGTGTATTTTTCTTCGGGATCATTTCAAAACGTAAGGTTAATGATCGTTTAATTCCTGTTATTAGCCTAATAGCAATATTAGTTTCCTTTTTACTTTGGTATTTTTCTGCCGGAGCTCCTGGAGGAACAAATGATTCAGGCCTATTTGGTGGTTATAGATTTGGATTTGAGTTGATTATTTTGAACTCATCTTTAACTTTTGTTCTCATGTTAATCGCATCTTTCTTTGGTAGAAGATCAATCAATACGAATTAAAAAAGCTTTTCTGAGTCACTTAAATGTCAATATGGCATTCTATATACGCTCAACATGCCAATATGACACTTTGTAATAGATATTTCTATTCTTTTCCTGACAAATCTTACACTTTCTACAAATGGTATTTCATTTGATTTAGAGCTTATAAACTGAAAAAAAATTAAATCATGGAAATAATTAGAAGAAACAACGGTTTGTTCCCTTCATTTTTTGGGAATATAGAAAATGACTTTTTTGGACACGATGTTGAACAGTTCTCAAAAGTAGCAGTAAATATCAAGGAACGCGAAGACGATTTTGTAATCGAAATGGCTGTTCCAGGAATCGACAAAAAAGATATTCATATTGAGATCGAAGGCAACAAGATGATTGTAAAAGGAGAGGTTTCAAACGAAATTGAGGATAGCTCTGAGAAGTATACAAGAAGAGAGTTCTCTTATGGCTCATTCACAAGGTCATTTACTCTTCCAAAAGAAGTAGATGTTGATAAGATCGAAGCGGATTACAGAGATGGTGTTTTAAATCTATCTATTCCGAAACCTGAAAGCAAAAAGAAGGTTGTTAAGAAAATATCTCTAAAGTAATTCATAAACCGTAGAGATGAAAAGGCTGGAGATTATCCAGCCTTTTTTTCTTTTATGAATTTGTTGATGTCTCTGAATGTTTGATCAAATTCTTTTTTTACGTAATATTCGAAGAACTTAATGTACTGGTTTGTGTCTCTCATTACAGCATATCCAGATCTCAGACTAAAGCTAAATGTTGTTACATGATGCTGTCCTGTTGAAATATAGCCTGGCGATTTTTTTCCTATTTTTTTTCTCAAATATTTTATTTCATCAATAGGTATTCGCCTTTCTTTTTTCAATATACCATTCCATCTGGAAACAAGCTCCCTGTTGACGGGATCGTAGACTACCCAACTAATTTTACCTCTGAATAGGTATATCATACCCATGGTGATAAATAGCACTGACATCAAAAATGTCATCGTCGCACCGATAATTCCTATAACAGAATCATCAAAAGGAACTTTGTCTGAACTGATCAAAAATATCCAGGAAAGATCTTCGCTAGAATATCCAAGGAATTTCCCAAAATAGATGGTAAAAACACTTAACGTAAAAAGCCCAAACAGTGGAAATAGAATGCTATAGACATTTCTGAAAGCATTGTAATCCTTCGAAAAATCCGCTAATAATATCTCCTTATTTGTTTCCTTTTTCATAATCAGCAAGGAACTGTGCTAATCCTTTATCTGTTAATGGATGCTGTGTCAATTGCATTATTGCTTTTAATGGTCCTGTCATAACATCTGCGCCGATCTCTGCACATTCAATAATATGCATAGGATGTCTAACGGATGCCGCTAAGATCTGAGTTTCAAATCCATAATTATCAAAAATTCTGCGGATCTGAGCGATCAATCCAACACCATCAGCTGAGATATCGTCTAATCGTCCAATGAAAGGAGAAACATAAGTAGCTCCTGCCTTAGCTGCAAGTAAAGCCTGACCAGCTGAAAAGATCAACGTACAGTTTGTTCGAATCCCATTGTCTGAGAAATAACGTATAGCTTTGATTCCTTCTGGAGTCATTGGCACCTTTACAACAATATTATCGTGCAGATCAACTAGCTTTTCACCTTCCTTGATCATTCCGTTGTAATGTGTTGATATTACTTCAGCACTTACAGGACCATTCACGATATTACAGATGTCACGGTAATGTTTCTTGATGTTTTCCGCACCTGTAATGTTTTCTTTGGCCATAAGCGATGGGTTAGTGGTAACACCATCCAGAATACCCAGATCATTAGCTTCTTTGATCTCATCTTTGTTTGCTGTATCTATAAAGAATCTCATATTTGATTTTTTTACGAAAATAAGAAATTGAATTTCTGAAACTGACTATATTCCAAATAGAGTTATGAACGAAACACAAATACTTTTTAACGAACTTAGTTGAACAATTTCATTACATCAACCTGGTCCGAGTAGCTATTGATTATAGATTGGTTGTCCTGTACTTCTATCCACTGAATTTGATCAAGGCTGATCACGATCCACATTTCTACATAAAAACCATAAATGGAAAATAGATGTACTCTGTGAACCCCAGTTTGGCGAGCAGCAATATGTTCACCATCTTTTTTTAATAGCTTGTAGCGCTGAGAAAGTGAGCATTTTCTAAATTCTTTTTTTGTAAGTTTATGCATCTGTGTTGAACCGATTTTAAGATCGACTGTACAAGAGTAAAAATAACAATGATGAGGCATTTATTAATAACATTATTCTTGTTTTCTGCGTTTCTGTCTTTTGCGCAAGTTGAGCAAAAGAAGGAAAAAGAGAGAAGAGTAGCTCCTGCAATGAATAATGTGTTGAGGGAAGAGGTGACGATCGATGAAGTGGAAACGGTTAGTAAATCCAAGAAGTCAAATTCTAAGAAACAATTACAAATTCAAACGATCAGTGCAACTATTTCTGCAACGCTTAGTCAAGCTTCTAGAATGCAAACACAACGTTCATTCACAGATCAACAGAAACAGACGATCCAGAATAAAGTAGCTGAACTAAAAGCTATCGACAAACATAGTTTTGAATTTCATCTCTATGACTACCTGAAAACTCCTTATGATTTCGATAATATCTCTTCATTAAAGAAGGCTGAATCGATGAATGCTTATGATTTTACTGTGCTTCGATTGTTTGCCGCGTATTATCACATTCAGAATGATGAAGCAGCATTAAAACAATATTTATCCAAACTGAATCAAGGTAAATATTTTAGAACTGAGCTTGATCTATATGCTGCGCTAACGTTAGAGTCTTTGCCGAAAGGAGCTGTTTTGATCACTCATGGAAATGATGATACTTATCCATTATTAATCCAGCAATACATAAAAAATACACGAACAGATGTGGAAATTATCAGTTTGGATCATCTTTTAAGTGAGGTGTATAGAAATAAGCTAAAAAATAAAGGATATAAAATGCCAGATCGTGAAATAGTCGATACTCGTTTCTTATCCATGTTTGTATCAGCGAATAGTAACAAGAAAATAGTATGTGCTAATTCAATACCTAAACCATATTTGACTGCATTGAAAGGTGATCTCAACATAGTTGGATTTGGATATAGTACGTCGCTGAATGAGAATAACACGAAATTCTACGAATCTCAATTGAAATTTAGACTGATAAAAATGATCAATGCTAATCAAAGAGATCTGATGGCGAATAGCTTACCGATACTATTTGATGTTCGCAATGACTATATCGATAAGAATAAGATTGAAAAAAGAGTAGAGGTAGAGAAGTATTTGCGACTAATTGGAGAGAAGCTAGGTCGTTCTTCACAAATAAACGCGCTATTGAAGTAATGCGATTGTTCAAAGTAAATTATCAAAAGCAGGATGATGAGCAGCTCATGAGAATGGTTGCCAAAGGAGATCAGCGTGCTTTTGATGAAATATATGGACGTTACGCTGCAAAGCTCGCATATTACTTCACGAGTAAGTTGAAACACGATAAAGAAAAAGGAGAAGATTTCGTACATGACCTTTTCGCGAAACTTATTGATCGGCCTGAATTGTTCGATCCTTCGAAGAAATTTAAAACATGGATATACTCTGTTGCAAATAATATGTGTATTAATGAATACAAGAAGATGGCTGTGCGGTCAAATACGACCAATGGGATATCTCAGGACCTACCTGTAGCAAGTCATGAAAAAGCTGTAGAGGAACAGGTTTATGAGCAGGACTTCGCTTCAGACCTGAAAGAAGTGTTGAAAGAATTAGATGATAAACACAGTGAAGTTTTCGTTTTAAGGCATATAGACGGAATGTCTGTCAAAGAAGTGGCTGAAGTACTAGAAGTAAGTCCGGGAACGGTTAAATCTAGATTGTTTTATGCAACAAAAAAAGTAGCAGGACAACTGGAGATGTATAACCCGAAACAAGAAAAATAAGATGGAAAAGAATATTGAAAATATAATTCGTTCGAAACGATTCATAGAATTGACAGATCAAGAACGTGAGCTGATAAAAGAATGGGCTGCATCGGAAGAAGAATTTGATCAATTAAAGCATGTTTTCATAGCTACAGATGTTTTCAATACTGAGCAAGAGGAAACGCTAAATCCAACGATCAAACAGCGTCTTGATGTTCGATTTAAAGATAAATACGATCAGCGTAGATTGGTGTGGTATAATAAGTTATGGCTGTTCTTGTGGCCTGAGGATACAACTATTGTAAGAAAGCCATTAGTTCAACTAGCAGCTATAGGACTGATAACGATCATGGTTACTCCATTCTTGTTCCAGAATGACACGCAAAATAGACACGTGGCCTCAAATGAGAAAACTCCTCAAGAAGAAAGGTTGATTGAGGAAAAAGAGGCTGAAGTACAAGGAGATTTGAAGGAAGATGGGGATCAGTTGAAAGCTAATGTCGTAGATGAGGAAAACGAACAAACTCAAAAATCTCCTGCAGAATCACTACAGACCAGAAGTAATGATCAGTTTTCAGGAACAAAAGATGCTGAACAACAAAATAAGGCAGATAAAGTTATGGATGCAGCACCTACGCCTGATGGAGGGTGGGTTTTAAATGATGAAGTTGCTGAAGCAGAAGAGCCTGCTCTTGAGGAAGTCGTAGTTACAGAAAGTATGACGGATCGTAAGTTGAGTAATGAGATGGATGAGAATCAATCTGTATACGCTGGTTCTATTGCTATGGATATGGATGATTCTGAAATGGAATTAAGTAAAGGTTATGCAAGTTCAGCGAAAAAAGTCTCCGCAGAAAAAACACTAGATCTGATCAGTGCTTTATACTAATTTGAGCTGAAGTCCAGTGGAGATCTGGAAAGAACATCGTATTTCTTTCCTTCCCTTCTCATGAATTTTTGCCAAATATCTTTCACTGTGAAATCCATGATCTCACCCTGGTTAAGAACTGGGGCTACTCTCCATGTGTTTCTACTGATCTCTTCTTCGAGTTGACCTCCTGACCACCCTGAATAACCAAGGAAAAATCGTACTTCTTTTGATGAGACTTGATCCTCGTCGATCATTTGTGTTAAAAGGTCATATTCTCCTCCCATAAAAATACCATCACTAATTTCCATGCTTCCCGGAAGTTTATCTCCCAGAGTGTGCAAGAAATAGATACTTTCTGTCTGCACAGGTCCTCCAATACTAACGTTCGTTTGAATATCAGGGAAATTCTTGGCAAAATCTCCTAAATTAAGATCTAGAAAATTGTTCAATACAAATCCAAAGGTTCCTTTTTCATCATGTTCACACAGGTAAACTACGGAACGACCAAAGTAATCATCATCAGAGAATGGGTCTGATAACAGCACCATGCCTTTCTTAGGCTTTCTTTTATTTGTGAATGAAAAATCCATTTGAACTAGTCCTTCAATTATACCATTTCCTTTTTTAATATCCCATTTTTTTAATTGTTTTTTCAAAAGCAATAGGCATTGAAATTTCAGTGTCCATAGCATCATTTGTAAAAAATGCTTACTTTTAAGCAACTACTACTCAAACACACAATGAATTCGATCAACGCGAAAGAGTTAAATGACTTTGCCATGTCTATTAGGCGAGAACGCCCTGAAGAATGCGCTGATAAGGCGCAAGAAGCTATTGCGTTGGCAATCGAAAATTCACAAAAAGAGGAGCTAGCGCGTGGGTACCATAATTTGGGAGAGGCTTACTTGTGGAGTTCGAATTACGACGATGCCTTGGATGCAACGTATAAGTCGAAAGAACTTTTTACTGAATTAAATGCGTTTGGTCAACTAGGTGATGTTCATTATACCCTCGGAACTACTTTTTTCTATTTATCTGACTTTAATAATGCCCTGGAGGAATACATGAGATCTTATCAACAATTTGATAAGGCCGATGATGAGGGCGGAGTAGCCAAGGGCCTCAACGGAATAGGTAGTGTTTATTATTCGATCGACGAAAATGAGAAGGCGATAGAATATTTGACGTCGAGTAAAGAACTTTGTGAAAAGTTAAATAACAAAACCTTGCTTCAAAAGGTATTAGATGGATTAGGAAAAGCCCATGGAAATATTGGAGAACATGATAAAGCGTTGAAGTATTTAACGCGTTGTGTCGAGTTGATAACAGAGAACAACGATAGTGATCATGTTAAGTCTCATGCTTTAAATAATATTGGACAGATCTATCTTGAAAAAAAGCAGTACGAGAAAGCTATTGAGTTTTTTAGACAAAGCTTAAGAATCAGAGAGAAGATCGGATTTGTCACAGGATGGTCAGGTTGTCTATGTAACATTGGAAAAGCACAGATTGAAATAGGTGATCTAAAAAATGCCAAAGAGTCTTTATTATCTGCGCTTGAATTGTCTAAAACATCAAACTCTAAGAAGTACGAAGCGAGAATTTATGAATTGCTAACTAAACTCTACGAGAAACAAGAAGATCATCAAAACGCATTGGAAGCGTTTAAGAATTTTCATGAAATAAGTAACGTATTAAATGAGCAGAACAATGATCAGGTAGCCAAAAGTCTTCAGATGAAGTTTAAGGCGGAACAAGAGGAGTCCGAAAAGAAGGCGCTTGAGCAAAAAAATAAGCGACTTCGAAAATATTCAGAGGATTTAATAAAGTTAAGTGAGATCGGTAAACGATTAACGGCTATACTTTCTCCGCATAAGATCATTCAGCAAGCTTATGAAGAAGTGAATGAGATCATGGATGCTCCATCATTTGGATTAGGTATTTATGATAAATCTACTCATTCTTTGAACTTCCCGGGTTATTGTGAGGATGGTAAGATATTAGGAGATGTAGCTTATCCTTTAGATGAAAAGGAAAGACTGGCGGCAATTTGCTACAACGAAAATGTTGAGATCGTAACAGGTGAATTTGATAAGGAATATAAGAAATGGTTGAACACAAACATGCCTCCAAAAGCGGGCAGGAGCACTCAGTCTATAGTTTATCTTCCATTTAGTATACCGAATGGTGCATCTGGTGTGATCACAGTTCAGAGCTATGAAAAGAATGCCTACAAGAAGCATCAGGTTAATGTACTCAAGAATTTAGCAGTTTTTATGGCAATTGCCCTGGAGAATGCTCAGCTCTATGTGAACTTGGAACAAAAAGTAGAGGAACGTACCGCAGAAATAAAAGCTCAAAAGGAACAAGTTGAAAAGTCATATAGAATATCTTCGCTTCTCAGCGAAGTGGGCCGTCAATTAACTTCTTCAACTGATTTTGAAGGAATATTTTTAAAGCTTCATAAGAATGTATCTGACCTAATGGATGCCAGTTGTTTTGGTGTTCGTTTATATGACGAGGTCAATCAGCAGATCGAATATAAGTTTGAGATTGAAAATGGAGAAGTGGATAGAGAGCCAATTTTCGTTTCAATGGATGATGACAATAATTACTCTGTAATTTGTGTAAAGAACAATCAGGTTATTCTCATCAATGATAATGAAAAAGAGTTTTCTAAATACACCAGTGAGATAGTTGTCCCAACTGGAGATATGCCGCATTCTTTGATTTTTTATCCAATGACGTTCGGAGGGAAAGTAGTTGGTTTGATTACCGTTCAGAGTTTTGAAAAGAATGTCTATACAGAGGAGCATATAGAGATCTTAAAAACGTTAGCTTCATTTACTGCGGTTTCTCTTGAGAACGTCAATTTAGTCGAGAATTTAGAGCATAAGGTTGAAGAACGTACTTCAGAGATCAGAAAACAAAAAGAAGAAGTTGAGCGAACTCATGAACATACTCAGTTATTGAATGAGATCGGACGAGAAATTACTTCGACACTCTCTGTTGGAGATGTTATCGAAAAAGTCTATGAGAACATTAATAAGTTAATGGATGCTTCGATCATTGGGGTAGGTATAGTTAACGAAGATCAACTTGAGATAAAAGGAGCGATGGAAAATGGTAAAAAACTTCCAGATTTTTCTTTTGATCTGAGTGATGATAATTCACTAGCGATAAAATGCCTAAAGGGACAACGGGAGATATCTATCAAGAATCTAAACGAGGAGATCAGTAATTATGTTGAGAATGATCCCGGAAAAACTAAAGTTGGAGAAACTCCGCTTTCGATAATGTATATACCATTGATCGTGAAGGGTAAGAGCATCGGAACAATTTCCGTACAGTCATTTAAAGCGAACGCTTACAATGAGTATCATCTGAATATTCTTAGAAACCTGGCGGTATACACAGCCACAGCGATAGAAAATGCTAACCTCTATAACCAAATGGAACAGAAGGTTATCGAGCGAACGGAAGAGGTAGTTCAGCAGAAAGAGGAGATAGAGAAGACCTATGAAAATACTAAGGTTTTGAGTAAGATGGGGCAAAGTATCATTTCCACTCATAACCTTGAGCGTATTTTTGATAAAATGCATGAGAATGTTAATCAATTAATGGATGCACCAATATTCTCAATTCGAATTTGCGATTACGATCGACATGAGATCGATTATAAATACACGATTGAGAGTGGCCGAAGATTAGAGTCTATGTCTATTTCAATGGATGATCACGATAATTATTCTGTATGGTGTTTAAGGAATAAAAAAGACATTCATATTAGCGATCATGCAAAGGAGTATCACAAATACACGAATAAGATCGTTGTTGTTGATGGAGAGTTGCCTGAATCTCTGATCTTTTGTCCAATGATGATCGGTTCTAAAGTTATCGGTATTATTTCCGCACAATCCTTTGAAAAGCACGCTTATTCAGAGTATCATTTAGATATTTTGAGAACCATAGCTGCATACTCTGCAATTGCCCTGGAGAATGCTAATTTGATCCAGGATATGGAAAATCAGGTGAAGATCAGAACTGCAGAAGTGGTGCGACAGAAAGAGATTATTGAGGCTAAGAACAAGGATATTACAGATAGTATTCAATATGCCCAACGTATTCAAAATGTAATACTACCGCCACTTACAGAGTTTGAAGATAATTTTGTAGAGAGCTTCGTCATGTTCAGACCAAGAGACATCGTATCTGGAGATTTTTATTGGATCGAAGAGGTAGATGATAAGATCTTCTTTTCTGTAGTGGATTGTACAGGACATGGTGTTCCTGGCGCGCTTGTGAGTGTTGTGGGAGCGAATAGTCTGAATCGTTGTTTAATGGAGTTCGAGTTGAAAGAACCAGGTGAGATCTTGAATAAACTTTCTGAACTAGTAAAAGAAACGTTTGATAAAACAGATTCTGATGTTCGCGATGGAATGGATATGGCGTTATGCTGTATCGATAAGAATACACGCGAATTAACATTCTCTGGAGCATATAATCCTTTGTGGGTGATTCGTGAAGGTGCAGGAAAGATCGCAAAAGATCTGGAAGACTTTAATTTGATCGAAAGAAAAGATAAAACGTTCATTGAAGTGAAGTCAAACAAACAGCCTGTGGGATACTCATACAGAGCTGAACCATTTAGAACCACAACAATACAGCTTGAAGAAAATGATATGGTTTATCTATTCAGTGATGGTTATGCTGACCAATTTGGTGGTACGGATGATGAGGTGATCGCAAAAGGGGGTAAGAAGTTTAAAACGGTAAACTTCAAGGACCTTTTAATGACACTTAGTCATAAGCCACTTGACGATCAATTGCAGATCATAGAAGAGACATTTGACACCTGGAAAGGAGATCTTCCGCAAGTTGATGACGTTTGTGTGATAGGAGTGCGAATCTAAAATCGGCATTTAGTAAAAACCTCCCAATTCCTAATTCCTAATTCCTAATTAATAGAACCTACAAGAATTCTGGCGGCTTACGTAATTCCAGTTTTGCACTTTGGAATAGAGCAGAGGTAGCATTGAAACGAACTAAGAAACTTTGCTGACCTCCAACTGGTGTCCAATAAAATGCAAGTTGCCAGCAATGCATATCTCTATTCAATGAAATCCTCGTTTGTGTTAGCTGAGCTTCGCGCACATCATAACTTGAATTAAATCCAAGCTTCCAACGTTCTGTGAAGCTTACATCTCCCGACATTACGATATTCTGATTTTGTGTATACCTACGTTCTTCAAAGGTTGTTGCATCCGTGTTCAAATTAAAAAACCATGTATGGGTTAAGTTGATCTTCCATGGAATGTCAAAGTCGATGATCTCATGAGGGTTCATGGCGTAATATTGAAAATCTGCACCCCATTGATCACCTATCTCTTGTTGATTCTTCTCAATTTTCTCCTTTGATTTTTTCGAGGCAAATGTATAAGTAGTCGACAGGTTTACACTTCGCAGTCTTCCCGGACCTTGGCCTGTATTGACAGCATAATCATTTATCATCTGACCGTTTACATCCCAGGCATAAGGTGAAAGCGAACCTCTAGAAACAAAACTTAATCCTGTGATCGGCGAAACGCGAAGCTGTAGGGAAATATCAGACAACTGCATGGAGTCTTTGAAAATGTCGTAGTTCCCAGATAAACTCAAGGCATCAATGATACGTGTCTTGGCAAATTCCTCTGTGGTATCACGACGGTTCCTATGTTTCAATTCAAATGTATTGTTCAATGAGAAGGAAATCACTCCTTGTTCACGACCCAATCCTTCACGATATAAACTCTGCTCATAAGGAGAGTAATTGACTTCGATCGTATCCGGACCTAAGGTTTCAGTTATGTAAGAACTAAGATCAGGTTGGTACCTGAATGATAGTCGCGGAGTCATAACGTGTCTCATTTTCATGGTCGGACTCCCAATAAAACTGTAGTATGCATAAAGATTTGTGGAAAGATCTGCCGTCATTGAGAAATCCTGTGAGAATCCAGCTCCGCGCAACGTATCGTTCACAATCTCATCTTCAACTGCATCATATCGCTTTTCTATAGATTGAAAATTGGTTCGCAGATTATAAGAAGCTGACGTATTCAGTGTAAGTATTTGGTTAAATAGCTGAAGCGGATAATTCATGGTCATACTCTGACGAATACCATTCTGAAACTGATTTTGCATGAGATCGAACCTTCTGTCCTCAACAAGAGAATCGTGTATTATTCCTCTGTTTTTGGCTTCGAGGGAATATCGGAATCCGATCTTTTCATAAAACCGTTCTTTTCCTACGCCATTATTCAATCCTTTGAATGGGAAGAAACGATTCACATTAACATTGAAAGTAGGGAGGTCGACATCAATATTGTTTGAAGCAGAGTTTTGTTTCAATGCTGTTTTAAGTCCAATCGTTACAGGTTTTCCCGGAAATGTTCTTACCAAGTTGACGTCTGAGTTAAAATTATTCTGGAAATACTGATTACTCAATGGGTCCAGTGTTGTTTGACCATTGTTATCTGACTGGAAGTTAACGCGTGAATTGAATTGCCAATAAGGATTTGCCTTTGCTCCTTGCTGATGATTCCATCGAACCGTGATCTTCTGCTGTCTGGTACTATCTGGAAATCCTCTTTTGAATGAACTATAACCGAGATTCAAATTCCCTGTGAACTTATATCTCTTCTTATAATCAGTTTGATTTCGCAGCTCAAATGTTCCTGATGAATACAAGCTCCCATACAATGTAGTCTGAATTTTTTCAGATTTCTTGATAGGGAAATAATAACCAAGATCCTGGAAGCCGAATCCAAACTGAGAAACTGGAGAAACGAGTGGAAAGATCCATCCCGATTCCTCTCTGTCTTTTGTAGGTATAACGCTAAAAGGTAAACCTAATGGTGTAGGTATTCCTTTGACGTATAAGTTCATTGGACCTGTTGCGATTCGTTCATCCGGAACCATAACGGCTTTAGATAACTGAAAATGAAAGTGAGGATCATCTAATTCGCAAGTTGTAAACTTACCTTGAGTAAAGTGGATCTGGTCGTTGCTGTGACGTTTTGCAACTCCCATTTGTAAGTACATTTCATCCTGTTGAGTCTTTAACTCTTCAATGTAACCTTTCTCTGTCTCAAAGTTATAACGAATACTGGCTGCGGTGAATGATTCGGAACCGTCAGTGAATTTAGGAATACCAACTCGACTGCTATCTTCGTCATAAGTGTAGATCGCGTACACTTCCTTTTTCTCTATATCCATTTCGATCTTATCCGCAGTTAACGTGATCGTTTCATATTTTACTTCGGCCTCGCCGTAAAGTGTCACGATCTTCGTTTTAAAGTCAGCATATATAGAATCGGTGCATGAGTAATATACCGGGACTTCCATAGCATTACTCTCCCTGTAAATGCGCTTTTTCTGAGCAAAAACATTGGGTATTAATAGGTTTATTAACAATCCAACGAAGATAATTTGCGCTATGGAATATTTTTTGCTCAATGTGAACTTGTAAATTTGTATAGTTCGTCTACAAAACGGATGCAAAACTAAAAAATTACATTGTTGTGTGGTCATTTAAAATAAAAACAGTTGTACTCAGCCTCGCCTTATTGTGGCTGACTCCTGTATTTGGTCAGGACGACATCGACGAAGCTTTGTCGAGTGGGATCAAGACTGTTGTTATAGATCCTGGTCATGGTGGTAAAGACCCTGGATGTCATGGGGCAGTAACCAATGAAAAAACAGTTGTTCTAAAAATCGGTTTAAAGCTCGGTGAATACATCAAGAAGAAGTATCCGCATATCAATGTGATCTACACGCGAAAAAAAGATGAATTCATTGAATTGGATCGAAGAGCAGAAATAGCAAACGAAAACAACGCAGATCTATTTATTTGTATTCATGCAAACGCTGCGGGTTCTTCTGCCCATGGAGCTGAATCATATGTATTAGGTCTTCATAGAACAGAAAGTCAACAAAAGGTAGCTGAACGAGAAAACAGTATCATTCATTTTGAAGAAAATAGTGAAGAGAAATACAAGGATTTTGATCTTTCACCCGATGCCATAATCGCTCGACAGTTGCAGTTGAGTATATTTTTGAATCACAGTATCAACTTTGCCTCTAAGATCCAGAATCAATTTGCGAAATTGGGAAGGTATGATAGAGGGGTAAAACAAGCTGGGTTCCTTGTTCTATACAAAACTACTATGCCGAGTGTTTTGATCGAAACTGGATTCCTGACGAATAAAAAAGAGGAGACTTTCCTTAATGAATCAGTGAATCAAATAAAAATGGCTAACGCTATTTTTAAGGCCTTCCAGGAGTTCAAGAGTGAGATAGAAGGAGTAAACGCTCTAGTAGAAGATGGAGAAGGCTTTAAGGAAGATGTCAAGGATGAAGAGTCGCCATTTAGTGGGAACACTGAAGAAGAGGGTAAGGTTTACTTTAAAGTTCAGATCGAAACTTCAAGAGATAAATTAAAATCTTCTGATGATCGTTTTAAAGGCGTTCAGGTAAGTGAGTATGAGCAAAGCGGCTTGTTTAAGTATACCACAGGATTATTCAAAGAAGATTTTTCATCGGCGAACAATCTTAAAAAGGAAATGAGAGAGAAAGGATTTGAACATGCTTTTGTCGTTGCATTCAAGGATGGGAAAAGAATTCCTATTGGTGATGCACTCAAATTAGTACAGCGTTAATTTCCTTGAATTTCCCACTGCTGTTAGCAATTTAACTATTATTTTAGCACAAAATACAGAGCATTGAAAGTTTCAAAAGAATTTAAGACTGGTTTGGTAGTAGTGCTTGCAACCGCACTGTTGATTTATGGTGTGAACTACCTAAAGGGAAACAGTTTCTTTGGAGGAGATGACGTGTATTACGCTTACTTCCCTACATCTGGAGCACTGACTCCTTCATCATCCGTAACCATGAATGGTGTAGAGATCGGTAAAGTACTTTCAGTAGATCTTGTAGATCCAAACAAATACGTTGATCCAAACAAAAGAGTACTGGTTAAATTCAATGTTCAAAATGAAAGATTGCAACTTGCGAAAGGCTCTGGGATCGAAATCGTTCCTGGTGTATTGAGCACGGGGATTCAATTACAACAAAACTACATAGGAGATAAAGGATTCCATAAAGTAGGGGATACTTTACCAGGAACAGTGAGTGAAGAGATCACTGAACAGATCGAAAAGCAATTACTTCCGGTTAAACGTAAAATGGAAGATTTAATGACATCTGTTGAAGGAATCGTCAATTCGATCACCTCTTTCTGGGATACATCAGCAGCAAATACACTTGATCAAGGTTTGAATGAAGTTAAGATCGCGATTTCAAGATTTGGACGTGTTGCTTATAATGTCGATAACCTTATTCTCGAAGAGAAAGAAAAACTGGGGAGAATTCTGGATAACGTAGAATCGATTTCTTACAACTTCAAAAGGTCAAACGATGAGATCAGAAAAGCGGTCGGTAATGTGACAAAACTATCAGATTCTTTATTGACGATCGACTTTAAAAATGCCATGGATGAAGCTATCTCAACGCTTGAAGGAGTCAATGAATTACTGGATGAGACGAATAAAGGTAATGGTACACTCGGTAAACTTTTACAGGATGAACAGCTCTACAATGAGTTGAATAAAACGAACCAACAGCTTCAGGAACTTGTTGAAGATATACAAGTACATCCGGAGCGTTACATTCATGTGTCCGTCTTTGGATCGAAAACGAAGGGCGTCCCCATTAGTAAAGATGAGGAACGTAAGTTGAAAAAGATATTGGATTCAATACCCTAAAATAAAATAACATACATGGTTGCTATTATTGTTTTTGCAGTTTTACTTGTAGTAGGATTTGGAGCGTTCGCAATGAACGTTGGGAAGATCAGAAGTAACATCCTCATGGGACGTGATGTCGATCGATCAGACCGAAAAGGAGAGCGTTGGAAAGTAATGACTCTTGTTGCTTTTGGTCAAAAGAAGATGTTCAAACGTCCGATCCCGGCAATTCTGCACTTTTGTTTGTATGCTGCTTTTGTGATCACACAGATAGAATTGATCGAGATCATTGCAGACGGAATATCTGGAGAACATCGCTTGTTCAGATCATCTCTAGGTGGATTTTATACATTTATGATCTCTTTTATTGAGATCTTATCTGTTCTTGCATTTATAGCAACATTTATCTTTCTCGCGAGAAGAAACTTGTTGAAGATTCCTCGTTTCAATATGAAGGAAATGAAAGGATGGCCTAAGTTAGATGGTAACTTGATCCTTGTTATGGAATTGGTCCTTATCTGCTTTATTTTTATGATGAATGGAGCTGATGAAGTGCTTTATCAACGTCAACTTTCACATGCTGAGAATTTAGGTGATGGAAGCTTTGGTTTTGCGATCTCTCAATTTGTTGGACCTGCTTTGTTCGGCGGACTTAGTGAAGCAGCTTTACATACTGTTGAAAGAGTAGGTTGGTGGGGACACATTGCTATGGTGTTCGTTTTCTTGAACTACTTACCGTTCTCAAAACACTTTCATATTCTGTTGGCTTTCCCAAATACATTTTATTCTAACCTTGAGAAGAAAGGGAAGTTTACAAACATGGAGTCAGTGACGAAAGAAGTGAAGTTGATGATGGATCCTGACGCTGATCCTTTTGCTGCCCCAGCTCCTGCTGAAGGGGAAGAGGCTCCGGCTCGATTTGGTGCAAAAGATGTGGAAGATCTGACATGGAAGAATTTACTTGATTCATATACGTGTACGGAGTGTGGTAGATGTACTTCAGCTTGTCCGGCAAACCAAACAGGAAAGCTCTTATCTCCTCGTAAGATCATGATGGATACAAGAGATCGTCTTGAAGAAAAAGGAAAAGGAATTCGTAAGAACGGTAAAGACTACGATGATGGTAAATCACTACTTGGAGATTACATCACTGAAGAAGAATTGTGGGCATGTACATCATGTAATGCCTGCGTTGAAGAATGTCCTGTGAATATAGATCCACTTTCGATCATTATGGATATGAGAAGAAACCTGGTAATGGAGGAATCAAAGGTTCCATCGGAATTGGCAGGTATGATCTCAAACATTGAGAATAATGGTGCACCGTGGCAGTTTAGTCAGGATGATCGTTTGAATTGGAAAGACGAAGATTAATCAAAGTACATAAAACTAAGAATGGAATTAAAGGAAACATTCGAGAATGGACAAAAGATAAGTCCAGTTTTACCTGAGGAGGTGAAGAATTACTTGATCGATATCGATGGAACGATATGCGACGATATTCCTAATGAGGAGCCTGAAAGAATGGCTACGGCAAATGTCTATCCAGATGCTTTGAAGATCTTAAATAAGTGGTATGATCAAGGGCATTACATCACGTTCTTTACATCTAGAACAAATGAACATCGTGAAGTAACGACAAAGTGGCTTGATGAGCATGGTTTTAAGTATCACGGATTGTTGATGGATAAGCCTAGAGGTGGTAATTACCACTGGATCGATAATCATATTGTTCGTGCTACACGTTTTAATGGAGAATTTACAGAATTAACAGATAAGAACGCAACTATTCAAGTGTTCGAAAAATAAAAGATTATGAGTGAATTGATGAAAGTACCTACAATGTCAGAAATGACAGCAGCTGGTGAAGTTCCAGAAGTGTTATTTTGGGTAGGATGTGCAGGAAGCTTTGATGATCGTGCGAAAAAGATCACGAAAGCGATCGTTAAAATACTCAATAAATGTAATGTGAAATTCGCCGTACTTGGGGCTGAAGAATCATGTACCGGAGATCCCGCTAAAAGAGCAGGGAACGAGTTTTTATTTCAAATGCAAGCCATGATGAACATTCAGGTTCTTAATGGTTACGAAGTAAAGAAGATCGTCACTGGATGTCCTCACTGCTTCAATACACTTAAAAACGAATATCCTGAACTTGGAGGTAATTATGACGTTGTTCACCATACACAATTGATCCAATCGTTGATCGAGGAAGGAAAGTTGAAAGTAGAAGGAGGAGAAACATTCAAAGGAAAGAAGATCACCTTCCACGATCCTTGTTATTTAGGACGTGCAAATGACGTTTACGAAGCACCTCGACAAATGCTTCAGAATCTTGATGCTGAATTAGCTGAAATGAAGCGTTGTCGTACAAAAGGATTGTGCTGCGGAGCTGGTGGGGCTCAGATGTTTAAAGAAGCAGAGAAAGGAAACAAAGAGGTGAACATCGAACGTACTGAAGATGCACTTGAAGTAAAGCCTGATGTTATTGCTACGGGATGCCCGTTTTGTAATACAATGATGACAGATGGAGTGAAGAACAAGGAAAAAGAAGATAGCATTGAAGTACTCGATGTTGCAGAATTGATAGCAACCGCTGCCGATCTCTAAATCTAGACCAATGAAAGAGCTTGAAACTTTCGCAAATTTTCCGGATGATTCAAGAATCTGGTTGTACCAAACGGATCGAAAACTGACCGAGGAGGAAATGCTGAAAGTGAGTGAACGTCTATCTGTCTTTACAAAAGAATGGGCTGCTCACGGAAATAAGCTTTGGGCTTCTGCAGATGTTATCAATCCATATTTTGTTGTTGTTGCAGTTGATGAATCGAATACGCCACCTTCAGGGTGCTCCATAGATGCTTCAGTGAAGGAGTTACAAGCTTTAGGTAAAGAGCTTAACGTTGACTTTTTTACTCGGTTGAAAGTAACTTATGCGAAGAATGGTCAACTGGACCAAATTGATTTCGCAGATCTATCAAGCCTGGATAAAGATACATTGATTTGTGATCCACTCATCGCAAAACTAGGTGATTTGAGAAGCAAATTTCCAGTCAAACTAGAGAATAGCTCTTTTGCTCATGTTGTTTAGTTATACTTTTTAAGCAAGAGTTGACTAAAAGATCAATTAAAATCGCTTCAAAAACCCTTTTTCAAAACGCCATTCAGGAGTAAGTAGAAACTCTCCAAAATCTTGCGGATACCAAGGACTCATTTCAGAATCATTAGGGTTTATCAAAATTTGAATTTCCTGTGCGGGCATGTAGCTCTGCGCTAACATAAAGCATTTTTCTCCTGTCTCTTCATTCATTGCCATATCAACGATGATCACACCATGACCGGGATGACCGCCCCAAAGAAAGATATCTCCGATCTGCATTTCAGATTCATCAACAGCTGGTAGCTCTTGAGCGAGCGAATGAGTTCCTGCAAATGAGAAAACATACTCGAGGTATTTCCAATAAGATGCCTCACTATCAGAAGGCTGAGTGTCTTTTGTCCAATAAAATTTCTGTCCTGTAAAATGAATGCGATAACCTTTCTTCCATTTTCCGTAATTAGCTACAAACCCCGTATTGAATGTAAACTGGATCTCGTCAAATCGTTTCTGCATTCTTAAATAGTCGGCTCTAAGGCGCATTATGGCATCTGCACATTGATGCAGGTCACGTTTACCGATCTCAAGATCCACTACACCACAATAAACAGAATTATTTCTTTTTACCTCACCGTTGTAATACTTAACGAGACTACCATGAGGTTTTAATGGTAAACTCCTTAAGAATGCACCAAAAGAATCATCTTTAGTTTCTATTCTTTTGAAACCTGTTGGCGGTTCGAAGCGCTCTGCAATAGTCATCCCAGATGTATCGATCAGAAATTTTTGATCTGATGTTGAATTTTCAGACGAACTTTCGCTTTGTACATCTACTGTCGTTTCATCGATCGTACAGAAAGCGAATCCAAGAGTTGATATGAATAGTCCAAGCAATAAATAGTTTTTCATATACTTCATAATTGACACCTTCTGATTTCGTTACAGCTTACTCAATTTTACCCACTCCTTCACGTATAACAACAGGATGATCATCCGTACAATCCAGAATAGTAGAGGCTTCTAATTTTCCATATCCACCATCAATTATTGTCCCAACTTTATCATCAAAACGCTCATAGATTTCATAGGGATCTGTGAAATAGTCCATCAGGTCATCCTCGTTATCATGAAGCGAGGTTGTTACTAACGGGTTTCCAAGTTCTTCGACGATCGATAATACAATATCGTTATCTGGTATCTTTATCCCAATTTCCTTTCTTTTCGCATTGAATAGTCGAGTAACTTCATTCGTTGCATTTAAAATATAGGTGAAAGGTCCTGGTAAAGTTTGCTTCATTAGCTTAAAAGTAGGACGATTTACTTGTTTGACATAGTCTGAAACCTGACTAAGATCTTTGCATATTATTGAAAACTTAGCCTGCTTCAAACGAACCTCTTTAAGCTTAGACAGTTTTTCCAATGCTTTTTTATTCATCAGATCACAACCCATGGCATATACGGTATCCGTAGGATAGATGATGATCTCACCTTTTTTTAATTCCTTTACGATGTCAGTTATGAGTCGTTTATCTATATTGGATTCATTGATTTCTACCAGCATTCGAGATTCTTGGTTTTAATTTTATAAGCTTATTTTTGAATATACTTACAAAGTAAGAACTTTTTGGATATGAAACGAATATTGATTCTTCTTCTTATATCGATGGCTTTTCACCATGTGACAAAAGCAGCGATATTGGATTCTTTATACTTGATTAAAGAGAGCGTTACTTATAATGCAACAACGTTTTACAAAGGAGCATTATCTGATAGCCTCCAACCCATACAATACGACAACGCAGTATTAACTGTTCAAGGCAGTTCAAATGATAGTATAGTGATCATGAATATGGATACAATAGACTATGAGCTCTATTTGAACACAGATAATAATCAAACATGGACGATTACAGCAGAAGATACGTTAACCATTGAATTGCCCTTGCTTGATTGGGGGACACATGCGATATTGAGTACTACTACTGAAGGGAAATTGTTAGGTACAGCTTGTATTTTGCAAGTTGACCTACAAGCAGATCATATTTACAGTTGGGATCAATGGGATATGAACAACGTTTTAAGTCAGGAGATCGCGGCTGGAACTGAAATTTCCATCCCAGCAACATATCGTCCTAATGTCTTTACGATCAATGCAGACCCATTGGCTCCAATGGACACGAGCAATGCGCTTATACACGGTTATGTTGGCGATACGATCCTAATATCAGTTTTGAACTCAGGTAACATGGTTCACAACATTCATTTCCATGGTTATCACTGCACGATTTTAGGAGCTTCAAAGCAATCAGATCGAGTAGGTTGGTCAAAAGATTCTTTCCCAGTTATGATAGGAGAGACCATGACACTTAGACTTGTGCCTGATCAACCGGGTGTTTATCCTGTGCATAATCACAATTTAGCTACGCTGCTTTACAATAATAACTATCCATCAGGAATGATGACCATGATCAAAATTTACGAATGATGAGAAACAAGTTAATCATAATCTTTTCGATTTTATTGACATCTAATTCGTTTAGTCAAGTTCAAGAAATTGATCTCGTTTCCAGAATGGATGGATCTAAGACACTAATTGATGGAACAGTAATTGAATTTTGGGGATACGGTGAAGATGATCCAAATTTGAATAATGACAAAATCTTTATTCCGGGTCCCGTTTTAAGATTCAATGTTGGAGATACAGTAATAATAAATCTTACAAATGACTCTCCAGAGGACCATACCATTCACTGGCATGGTTTGGATGTAGATCAGGCGAATGATGGGGTTCCATCAACCACTGATGCTGTTGGTTCATTTGGTGGTGAATTCACCTATACATTTGTTTGCAAAGAGCCAGGAACATATTTATATCACTGTCATGTGCTTACCACTTTGCATTTAGCCATGGGTATGTACGGATCGTTTATTATAGACCCTGAAGCTGAAGATCAGATCTATGAAAACTCTGGAAAATTCACGAAAGAGTACAATTATTTATTTTCGGAAATGAATACGAGTTGGAATTTAAATCCATTATCTCCTGGACAGTTTTATTTATATGAGGCTGATTACGCCATGGTTAATGGATGGGCTGGATCAGAAATTGAAGATAAAAATCAATCGATTGAAGGAACGATAAATGATTCTATTGGTATGCGTCTTGCCAATGTAGGATACGGAAGAGTTGAGACAATATTTCCAAATGATCTGGAAGTATCAGTTTACGGAAGTGATGGGAGAGAAGTCGCAGAATACACAGCAGATACCATTCAACTATATCCAGGTGAGCGTTTTGGAGTTGTTGGATATCCTCAGACAGCGATCGATGACAGTATTGAAGTCAATTATTATGATCTGAGAAATGAAAATCTTTTGTATACGAATTATATTCCTGTTTCGATCATTGATGATACAGGATTGGAAACTTTTTCAAGTAACAAGTTGTCGATCTATCCTAATCCGTTTAGAGAAGAAATAGTGATTGACAAAGTAAAGAAAAGAGGTTCTGCTTCGATTACTGATCTCAATGGTAAAATTGTTTGGGATGGAACGTTGGAAGAAGGTGAGAATAAAGTTCGTCTAAATTTGGATCAAGGTGTATATGTGCTAACGTATCAATCACAACAATACAAGTTGATAAAACATTGATCAATTGAAGATATTATGACATTAAAAAAGGAGTGCTGAATTCAGCACTCCTTTTTTGTTAGTATTGATATACCAGTCTTTCAACTAGCAAATTATTTCTTTTTATTCTTATTCTTCATTTTCTCTTGCTGAGCTTTTTGCATTTCTTCAAGGCGTTCCTGGAATTTAGACTTTTTCCCTTTTTTTCCGCCTTGAGCTTGCTTAGACTCTTTTCTAGCCGCCATCTTAGCTTTAAGTTTTTCTTCATTCACGAAGAACTTCTTGATCGCTAACATGGTAAGGATAGAGATAAGTGTTGAAACAAAATAGTAGAAACTCAAACCAGATGCGTAGTTATTGAAGAAGAAGATCATCATGATCGGGAAGATGTACATGATCACTTTCATATTAGGCATTCCTGGTTGAGAAGGCTGTTGCATGTTGCTACTATTCATTACAGTATAGAACAAAGTTGTTCCTGCCATCAACAATGTGAATAAACTAATGTGATCTCCGTAGAATGGAATATTGAATCCAAGATCAACGATAGAATCATAACTTGAAAGATCTTCCGCCCATAAGAATCCTTCTTGACGAAGCGTAAAACTACTTGGGAAGAAACGGAATACAGCGAAGAGAATCGGCATCTGAATCAACATAGGAACACATCCAGATAAAGGACTAGCACCAGACTCTCTGTAAAGTGTCATGGTCTCCATTTGCTTCTTCATAGCATCCTCTTTATTAGGATACTTTTTATTGATCTCTTCGATCTCCGGTTTCAGAATTCTCATTTTCGCAGAAGAACTATACATTTTCCACTGAATAGGAGTGAGGACAAGCTTTACGATCAATGTCAGCAATAGAATAGCTAATCCAAGGTTAATTCCAAATCCAGCTAACCAGTTAAAAATTGGTTGTATAGCATAGACGTTGATCCATCTAAATAATCCCCAGCCTAAGTTTATAATATCTTCAGAACCGTTTTCATAAGATGAAAGTAATTCATATTTGTTCGGTCCAAAGAACCAGGTCATTGTTGCTCTGGCATCGTTCGTATTCTCTAGATCAAGGTTCATCATAGACTCATACTGCTTAATGTGCGTTGAATCTTTTTCAGTTCCTTCAGCATATCCTTTGATCTTGAACGTGGTTCCGCTCTTCGCAAAAGGTGTTTTAGGCATCAAAATACTTGAAAAGTAGCTTTGCTTGAAGGCTACCCAATCAACATCTGTTTCTGCTGCGAATTCGTCATCAGAAAATTCAGAAAGGTAATCATAAGATCCACCATTTTCTTTAAAGAACACAGTTGAAGTTCTTCGCTGCTCAGAAAGAAGTCTTTCCGTTTTCAATAGTTCAACACTCCAGTTTAATCTTACATTTTCTGGAGTGACAGCTCCCTCAAATCCTTTCATCTTCACTGTGTACTCCATGTGATATTGACCTGGCTCAATAGAGTAGTGGTGCTCAATGCGCTGATCATCGCCGTAATCCGCAGCGAAAACAACCTTGTCATCAGATGATTCAACTATTTCGAAAGCCTGAGATGCAGTTTCGATCTTTTTACCGTCCTTATTGAATACAAGCTGGTTTGTCGCTTTGTCTGATTCGAAAAGAACAAGTGGCTCGATCTCCTCATTATCATTCTTAGGCTCATAATCTGAATAGGTCTGATATCCTTTTAGGTAAACCTTTTTTACTCCTCCACCTTTATTCGTTAGGATGACCTGTATCTTATCATTCTCTAGTGTGATGATCTTTTCTTCGATCTCATCAGCACTTGCAAGTTGAGCTGCTTCCTTATTTTCAACCAGAACCGTATCTTGATCAGTGATCGTATCGATGTAGATTGTTCTTCCAAGACTATCCATTACCGGATTACCTTCGTCATCTTTCTTTACGATAAAAGGAGTTGCTTCCTCTGTTTGATCCTCAATTACTTGAGTGGAGTCCGTTTTGTCCTCTTCTGATTGATCATTCGCTTCTTTAGATTTTGCCTCTTCTTCCTTTTTCTTTTCAGCTAACTCCTGTTTTTCTTTTTCAGCTGCTAATTCAGCTTCTGTAGGCTGATTGAAATAAGTGAATAAGGCAAGAATAACTCCTATTAAACCTAATCCTATTAATGTATTTCTATCCATTTCTTTTGTTTACTTCTTTTTTAAATCCATCGCAGCTTTCACAAATGCAGTAAAAAGCGGATGTGGTTCTGCAACGGTACTTTTATATTCTGGGTGGAATTGAACACCAACGAACCATGGGTGGTCTGGAAGTTCAACTACTTCAACTAGACCAGTATCAGGGTTAACTCCAGTTGCTTTCATGCCGTGCTTCTCAAATTCTTCAAGGTATTCACTGTTGAATTCAAAACGGTGTCTATGGCGTTCTTTTATTAATTCAGTATTGTATGCGTCGTAGATCTTAGTGTCTGACTTAAGTTCACATTTATAGGCACCCAATCTCATAGTTCCTCCCATGTCAGAGATGTTCTTTTGCTCTTCCATAAGACTGATTACTGGGCGTTTACTTTCAGGAGAGATCTCAACAGTGTGTGCATCATCCCAGCCGATCACGTGACGTGCAAATTCGATCACTGCGCACTGCATTCCAAGACAGATACCTAAGAAAGGTATGTTGTTTTCACGTACATATCGAACTGCATTGATCTTTCCAGTGATTCCACGAGAACCAAAACCTGGTGCTACCAAGACACCATCAAGGTCCTTAAGTTGTTCTGCAACATTCTGTTTGGAGATCTTTTCTGAATGGATCCATTTCAGGTTAACCTTACAAAGGTTTGCTGTACCTCCATGAATAAATGCTTCATTGATTGATTTATATGCATCTTTCAATTCAACATATTTTCCAATGAGCCCAATAGTTACTTCATCCTTTGGATTCTTTAAATTGTGAAGGAACGATTTCCAGTTATCAAGATCTGGATTTGACTTACGAGATAACCCAAGTTTTTTGAGCACAACATCATCTAATTCCTCTTCTTGCATTAATAAAGGAACGTCGTATATCGTTTTTGCATCTCTCGATTCAATAACGGCTTCAGGCATCACGTTACAGAACTGAGCGATCTTTTTACGCAATGGAAGTTCTAGTTCATGCTCTGTACGACAACAAAGAACATCAGGTTGTACACCTAGTTCTAAAAGCTGCTTAACAGCGTGCTGAGTAGGTTTTGTTTTCAACTCTCCAGCTGCTGATAAGTATGGGACTAATGTTAGATGAATGACAATGCAATCATCTTCAAATTCCCAGCGCATTTGACGAATCGCCTCAACAAAAGGTAGAGATTCAATATCTCCTACTGTTCCTCCAATCTCAGTAATGATGATATCGTATTCACCTGATTTTCCAAGTTTCTGTATACTCTCTTTGATCTCATCTGTTATGTGAGGAATAACCTGAACGGTCTTACCAAGGTATTCACCCTTTCGCTCCTTGTTAATAACAGACTGGTAAATTCTTCCCGTTGTAAGGTTGTTTGCCTGAGAAGTTCGAACGTTTAAAAATCGCTCATAATGACCTAGATCAAGATCTGTTTCAGCTCCATCATCCGTTACGTAGCATTCTCCATGTTCGTACGGGTTTAATGTCCCTGGATCAATATTGATGTATGGATCTAGTTTTTGTATCGTAGTTGAGTAACCACGAGCTTGTAATAATTTTGCTAAAGATGCTGATATGATTCCCTTCCCTAATGAGGAAGCAACCCCACCAGTTACAAAGATGTATTTCGTTGAATTCGACATTTATCAAATGATTTGTAACTATGGGAGGCAAAGATACAACAATACTCATGTTTGAGGTGATTCATTAGGATTTTTTTTGATTGATTTTTCAACCAATTGTTATACACGGAATAAAAAGAGATTGTTGTTGATGTAACGAATCAGTTTTGTGTTGTTATTATTAACGAAACCAAAACAACTCAAACATTACGACATGAAAGTAAAATCGATCTCTGGAATATTGATCTGTACAATGCTATTTGGTGCAGCTTTTTCTATTAAGCCTAAGCAATCTAAAATTATTGAAAAACAATTCAAGTTCATTCCATCTGGAAAAGTACTCGTTGAAGAGGATACCTTGACGGTGCAAGCTTTTAAAATGCTAGACCATGAAGTGACGAATCTAGAGTATAGAGAATTTTTAGATGAGATGAAAACTGAACGTCCTGATATATATTCGAAACTTGAAGTAAATGAAAAAGGTTGGTCAGAGCATTACAATCAGGCATACTTAGACCCAATGGTTGAGCATTACTTCAAGCACCCGGCTTATAATAATTATCCTGTAGTTAATATTACTCAGTTTGCCGCAAAGGAATATTGTAAATGGCTCGGAATTAAACTCAACAAAGATCGAGAACAAAAGTTAGTGGTACGTTTACCGAAAAGAGCTGAGTTTATTAGAGCTGGTGCAGGTGATAGAATTGGAGTTCAATTTTCATGGGGTAACAATAATATGCAAAACGTAAAAGGAGATTGGTTATGCAATTTTACGAGAATTCCTCAGAGTCGCATGAGTAAAGAAGGGGATGATATAAAATTGAAGGGTAAGTATTTTACCAGCCACTTAACGAAAAAAGAAGCAATGCTCACTGCTGAAACGAAATCCTATTTCCCTAGTCAATTTGAAATATACAATTTGAATGGAAACGTTGCTGAGTGGATCGATGCTGAGAACAAAGCAGCAGGAGGTTCGTGGCATGATTACGGTTATGACGTACGTTTACAAAGTGTTAAAATCGAAAAAGAATCATCTCCAGAAATTGGGTTCAGACCTGTATTTACCTATGTAGAAAAAGAATAAGATCAGAATCGTATAAAAAACACGAGAGGAACAGACGGGCGTCCATTCCTCTCGCTAATCAACCTAACTTAACCACCTAAATCACTTCAAATATATGTACGCTCAACGGGAACACCAAATTTTTTTTGACTTTTTTACGAAAAAATTACAATCTCTTTCTATTAAATTAACAAACGTCCCTATTTTACTGCATTTAAGGAAAAAGACGAATTTGATACGGATATTTGTCGGGAAGTGAAATTATCGATCAGAATGATTAATTTTAATAAGAATTTTTTGTCCTGTTAAAATCCAAATATGTCGATCTCATTGAAAAAATTAAAAAATCGAGAAAGTATCTCTTCGAATAAACGTTTACATCAGTCGTATGCGAAAACCGTTAAACTGGTAGAGGAGATTCGAGATAAGGATCTTCCAGATGAAACACTCATTCTTTTCAATTCAGAAATAGATAAACTAAATTCATTAGAAAATGAGAATCGAAAATTTAGGAGTCAGTTAAGAAGGTCAAGAAATAAATTGATTCAGCATCTACTTAAAAAACACCAACTGGTCACGAAACGATACTACAGAACAATATGGATGTCAATTGGGGTTGGAGCATTTGGTGTTCCACTCGGAGTTGCAATGGGTTCAAGTGTAGATAATTATGGACTAATTGGAACTGGTTTGCCTATTGGATTGGCAATAGGTCTTTTCATTGGTGTGCAATTAGACAATAAAGCTCATAAGGAGGGCCGCCAACTAGATATTGAATATTAAATCAATTTTCTGAATGAAGACTAGATATTTTTTCACGGGTCTATTTCTCATTTCTTTATACAGCGCTGCTCAGCGAGACTTTCCTCATCTAGCAAACCAAACTTACTTGGAACTTCCGGTACGAAAACAACTGGATTGCTCTAACATACCTGATAGTTTATTTTCAAATTTAACGTTGAGGATCTGCGCAAATCTAAGATTGCAGCGACTGGACTCTATTCAACATCTTTACCTGGATTCATTAAGAAATGAGATCGGTCAGTCGTATGGAGATACAGTATTAGCGAGGTTCGACTCATTGCAGGTGAAATGGGAGGATTTTCGTGATCTACAAGCTGAACTTGTTTATAAAAGTTATGAAGGTTGTGGAGGTTGTCACTCACGGGCAATTGATACAATGGAAACATTGAGTTTATTCACTGAGATGAGAATAGCAAATTTTCGTCAACTATTGAAGTTTTATCGAAGGAGATGGTAGCTTGAATCTGGTCCTTTAAGCTATATGTATTAAAATTACGTCATCTCAATTACATATATCATGTGATTCCTGTCCCGTTATTGTCCCGCTATTTCAATTCATTAACAATGACTTAACACATCAACTGTGCTATTTTTGTCCCGTTCTTGAAAATTGAAAATGTTGCTGAAACGAATCGTGTTTACTTTGATTGTATTGTTGTTGTCGAATACGGCAATGACTCAATCATCTTGTCAGTTTCCATCTATCGAGCTTAAGACAGACGTTTATATTGATTCAGTAATTTTTTACCTTCAAAATCGAAATTACGAGAACTATACTTACAAAGCTGATTGCATCAGAAACGAGATTTCGAAGATAGATCGTTCAAAATATCCTCACAAACTAGCTCAGCTTCATTATGAGATTGGAAGAGTATATAGAGATCAGAACCTAAATCTCGAGGCATTTAATGCTTACTTCGATTGTCAAGTGATTATAGAGGATCATCATCTTCAGGATACTCCAACATATGCTTTACTCTGTGAAGCTATGGGGCAAACCTACTATCATTTCAATGAAGACGAACGTGTGATATTCTTTCTAAAAGAATACTTGAGTAGTAAATATCGCAAGCAACAGGAACTTACAAACGTTAATAATACCATAGGTCTTTCATATCGTAATTTGGGGCAATTGGATTCTTCTGCTTTTTACTTCGAAAGAGCCTTAGAGCTTGCAAGGTTAAATGAGTCTAAAGTATGGATCGGGAATATATCAGGAAATTATGCCGAGATCATTGAAAAGAAGGGAGATAAAGAGAGGGCAGACAAACTCCGTGAGATCGATTTTAAATATAGCATTGAGGGCGGTAATTATAGAAGTGCCGCTAATTTAATGTTGAGAGAGGCACGTTGTTATTTTGAGAAAGGGAATGATGAAATTGCCTTAAAACGTATGACTGAGAGTTTTAATTTGTTCTCTATGTCGGGAGATGAATATGTGCCTTTTCAGTTGTATGAACTTCGAAGTAAGGTGAATTTTAATAAAGGAAACTTTAAAGAAGCAGCCAAAGATGCATTTCTCGCAGATAGAATTAGGGATTCTGTAAACAGAGAGGAGCAACACTTGCTACTTAAACGATTGGAGTTTCAAGCTTTTTCCAACAAGAAACAGTCTCGAATAGATGAGCTGAGGGAAAAGCAAGAGAAACGTAATCAACAAATACTATGGTTATCTTCTGGCGCGATACTTCTTGTATCATTCCTTGTGATCTTATTCTTCCAGCAGCGATCCAAACAACGAAAAGTAAACGAGATCCAACGCATGAAACAAAACCTTTATCACGAACAATTAAACACATCAAAAGAACAGATCAACAGTTTGGTAAAAGATCTTCGAATCAGAAATAAGCATATTCAAGAACTATCTGAACAGGTTGAAAATATCGAAAGCACAAATCAATCTGGAGATCAAGAGGTTATTGAAGAATTAAAAAATAATAAGATCCTTACTGAAGAGGATTGGGTCACGTTTAAACGCCTGTTTGACCAGGTGTACAATGGCTTTTTCGATCGACTACTAGAAATGAACAACGAACTTACCAAGGCTGAACTGAGGTTAGCAGCGTTGATCAAGCTCGACCTATCTCCGATTGAAATGTCTCAGACATTAGGTATATCGAAGGAATCTGTTCGAAAAACCAATTTCAGACTCCGTAAAAAACTGGGTATAGATAAGCCTAATGAACTTCGTGCGACTATCGTAAATACTTAGCTTCCAAAGTTGTCACGTTCTTGTCCTCCCTTTTTTACTGATGTTTTATTGTTCCTAAAGTAGTTTCGTGCAAACCATTAATGCTTTGCTATGAAACGATATCTATTGAGTTGTTTATTGATTATTGGAATCAGTATTTCGAGTTTTGGTCAATGTAGTTTTGATATCCAACTAACTGATACTTATGGTGATGGATGGAACGGCGGATTGATCGATGTTTATGTCGATGGAGTGCTTGTTCATGATGATATAACAATTGCAAGTGGTTCTGGACCTGCTACTTTTGCCTTACCGGCAACGCCTGGTCAAGACATAGAGGTATTCAGAGTTAATCCAGGATCCTGGCCTTCAGAAATGCGAGTGGAGATATATAGCGATGCATCGACTTGCTCACCTATCTATGGACCAGTTGAGCCAAACAGTGCAGGGAGTGGACTTATTGCAGCCGTTTGTTCTAGTGGAAACCCAGAGTTTGCTGTGTCGGGAGATGCTACCTCACCAGCTCCATACGAATGTGTTGAATTAACAGAAGGTTTGAATAATCAAGCCGGTTGTGCTTGGCAGAAGAATGTTGAATTAGATTTCGCATCTGATTTTGTTCATGACATGGTTGTTTATATGGGGAGTGATCCAAATGGTGCTGATGGACTTTGTTTTGTAATTCATAATGATCCTGCTGGTGAGTGCACATGTGGTGGTGCCGGAGGAGGAATTGGAGCGTCAGGAATTCAGAATTCATTGATCGTTGAGATTGATACTTATTTGAATTTTGAGGATAGAGATGATGGAATGGCGGGTATACACTGTACGTCCACTAGTAATCCTGATCATATGGATATTTGGATCAATGGTGATGTTAACCCTGACTTGGATGGAGATTGTAATAGTACAGCAGCAGGAGAGCGAGTGATACCGAATGCTGTTCCTTTTTTAGATAATTTGTCAAATTATTATGAAGTTTCCAATGGTTTGAATCATACGTTGAGAATTACCTGGGTAGCATCAACACAAATGTTTACTGCCGAGCTAATGGATGAAATTCCTGGTGGCCATGTTTATGGAACTGTTTCGTATTCATTCGATCCATTAACGTTGTTCGGAACTAATGAACCTCATTTTGGATACACTGCTTCAACGGGAGGATTATCCAACGATCACACGTTCTGTTTACCTCCGGAATTATTACCAGTGGAGCTGGATTATTTTAATTCTACATGTAGCGATGAAGAAGATCTACTACAATGGAGAACGCTTTCAGAACGAGATGCTAGTCACTTTTACGTTAGAGGAACCGATAACTTCGAGGAAATAGAAGTGGTAAGTACTGTTCAGGCCTCAGGAAACTCAACAGAACCAATTGACTACACTTCAACTCCTTCAAATTCATATGATTATTACCAGTTAGTTCAAGTAGATTTTAACGGTGTAGAAACGGAATATGATTGGATCTCTGCTAAAAAATGTGCTACGGAAGAACCGTTGATCTATCCCAACCCGGCTCAGTCAAATGTTTCGATTAGTTGGAATGGAACAGACTCTTTTAGTTATGAATTGCGTTCTGCTGATGGTAAACTGATCTTGAAGAACACAGACATAAATAGTTACACGAAACTAAACTTGGATCAGTTATCCTCGGGAACTTATTTGATCACGATCTACGACAATTTTTCTCGTTTTACTCGTCGTTTGATCGTGCAGTAGTAGTGTGAAAAGATAAAACGAGACAATTAATGCTAGAGGTACACTTTGTGGTGTGAAAGATCAGAAGGTGTGAACTCCTACTTGTGCTATTCAGTAGTTAGCCGGGTAGGAGTTCTTTTTTTATGTAACTTGTAGGCTGATTTCAAGGTTAAAATTATAATTACAAGTATGATCCCAAACAAAGCATTAGCGTTCCTTAAGAAACTTAAGAATAACAACAACCGCGACTGGTTTGAAAAGAATAAGCCCGATTTCAAGGAACACCAGAAAGAGGTGAAAGCAGTATTTGAATCGATCAAAGAGGGGCTAAATAAAAACGATGAGATCGAGAAGCTAAAAATGTTTAGGATTTACCGAGATGTTCGATTCTCAAAAGATAAAACACCTTACAAGACGCATTTTTCTGGATATTGCTCACGATTAGGTAAAGAAAGAAGAGGAAGTTATTATGTGCATATTCAACCTGGAGAATCTTTTTTAGGCGTAGGTTTTTGGGATCCAAACAAAGACGATCTTCTACGGATCAGAAAAGAGATCGAAATGGACGCTAGTGATTTTTACGAATTTCTTGAGAAACCATCATTCAAAAAGACATGGGGTGATTTCTATGGACCAACACTAAAAACCGCTCCGCGTGGATTTGAAAAGGACCATCCGGATATTGAGCTACTGAGAAGAAAGAACTTTACATTTGTTCATCCATTAACTGATAAGCAGGTCACTTCTCCTGATTTTGTTGAAAAAACGGTGAGCGCTTTCGAAGATGCACGTCCTTTCCTGGATTTGATGAGTGATGTGCTAACGACGGATCTAAATGGAGAGTCGGTAATTTGATCGAAATCATCCAATTCGTATAATCTTAAATATTTAATTTCGATCAACTATTCTAAAACAACTAAAGAATGAATCAGCTCCTTGACCACAAAGAAAAAGAAAAGGCAATCAAGAGTTCTAATTTGCCCAAATACATAACATGGCTTATTGGTGCTTTATTTCTGATCAATGGTTTTGTAGGGTTTGCCGCTTTTTTCTATAAAATGAACACACCTTTGATAAACTTTGGTTTTTCTATTATACAAATTTATATAGGGTTGAGGTATGTATTTAATAGAGCAACAATTGGAGAGTTGATTCTCTCATTTATATTGTTGTCGTTATTGACATTTAGTATTTTAAGTAGCTCGTTTTCCTTGGTCTTAAAAAATGGGATCTTTATGGAGATGGGATCTGGTGAGAAACTATTTAATTCGGGAGTAGAGTATACGTTGTTTTATGATTTTAGTCACTCATCTAGGGCTTTTGAAGCTAAACTAGATGTAATTTATTTAATACTGCTAGTGTTGCAATTATATGTACTGACATCCAGGCTCTTCATCGGTAAATCGAATGCTTGAACCCTTTTTGATAAACCATAGAGTAAAATAGATGTGATCTAATCTTCTTTGATACAACGAACAGCTAATCCACTTCCGCTATCCAGACGAATATTGATCACATCAGACTCGTAATCCATGTATATGGCATCAGCATCAATACCGCTATAAGAATAAATACTTCTTTTTGAGGTCCACCAATACCCAAGTTCTTTAACACTGGAAAAATGACCAGAGTGGTCTCGGTAACCGCCAGGAATCGCTGTAAAACCTGATTCATTAGTACATTCGTCAAAGCTTTCCCAACCTTCTCTCGCTCTTATTTGTTCAGCAGCAACATCACTACCTAGGAATTTAACTAACTGAGACCAATCTTCGCTATTTGCCACTCTCCAACCAGCTGGGGCTAGTCCTCTGCTATCAGCAACAGCATACCAATTGTAAAGCTTGCCTGTAAATGTATGATCGTATCTTTTTTTATTGTTGAAGTAGCACCATGCCGGTTCTTGATTTTTCATTGCTTCTTCCCATTCTGCCTTAGATCTGGCTCTTTTAATGATATCACCATTTCTGAATTTACGAACATTCAAATTATGCTCCATCCAGACTTGTTTACCAATGCGAACTTTCTTTGTAAATAAGTCCTCAGTTGAAATAATTATGATCACGCAAAAGATGAGCGAGATGGTTAGAATTGATAATTTTATTTTCATAGTTGATTTGAAAATAACAAGTAATTGCTTGTTCTTCGTTAAAAGGTTCGACGCTAACTTACGTATAATTTCGATTTTTATAAAACGAATAGAGAATATAGATCTTAATCTAGCTTTGTAACAAATGAATCACTTAATCGTCTTACGTGCAAATTGCATAAAAGATGAAAAAAACACTATTCACTATTGGAATCATTTCGCTTCTCTTTAGTTGCGATAAAGAACTTAAGGATCAACCAGAATCAAATATTATCAACCTTCATCATAATGAACTTGATTTGCCAGATAGTCTCTCAAGCAGAAGAATTCAATTCGCATTACAACTAAAGCAAGATGTCGCTAAAAAGTATTGGCAATGGTTCGGGGCGAGACAAACAGAAGGACCGTTTATTTACTTCAATGGAGATCGTTCTGAAGTGTTTTTTCCAGATCAGCGTGTAATAGATTGTTTAGATGATCACCACGTACATAGTAAAGATTACGTTGTAGCAAATCGTACGGATTCCATACCTTATCACTTTGAATTAATGATCAGTTTTGATAAAGCAGATGAGCATAAACATTTCTACCAACATCCCGTTCAGCAGTTCATTTCTGTAGAAGAAACAGAAACCTTCATTCCTTCTGTGAATTCTACAGAATGGTGGATCACAATGGTTATTCACGAAATGTTTCATCATTTCCAGTACAACACACCAAAGTTTCTGGAATACGCCAAAAATGAAATATCGCTTTTGCCATTCAATCCAAATCACATGATGCAACTTTGCAGGGATGATAAGAACTTCATGTCATTGATACAAAAAGAGAACGCCATTCTAATGAAGGCTCTTGAAGAGAATGATCCATCTAAGATGAATGACTTGATCAGTCAGTTTCTCGATCTGAGAAAAGAACGAATGAAGACGTATCAGGAAGATTATCCATATCTGCAAAAAGTTGAGGATTATTACGTCATCCAAGAAGGTTCTGCGCGGTATTTAGAGTTTCAAAGTATGCAGATCATGAGTGAATATGCAAACAATAAAAGCGATCATAAGATTGCGAATGATCCGATGTTTGACGATTTGGAAGGGTTTAAGAATATAGACCTGACTCATCCGGATTTCAACTATCTAACTTACGCAGGTCCTGGTCAGTATCATTACACACTAGGTTTTAACATGATGCGTCTATTGGATAAGATCGGAGTCGACTATAAAGCAGACTTATTAAACAACCCTGAATATGGATTACATAAATATCTAAGATCTTATTTACAGGGGCAGCAGATATAAATTATTCGTATTTTTCTGATTGATAGTGATTATTATTAACCGTGCTAATATGTTCTAAAATATGAGATTATCATTCGTACTAAGTTGTATTCTTTTGTTTTCCGTCAATATAAATGCACAGGATTGCCCGGATTCTTGTGAGGTTTTTATTCCTAATAATATTACTGCTGATTGCGACGATGTCGATTGCGCGATTCTTACAATTCAAACGAATTGTGTACTACGCGATTTTGAATTTTCACTCTATAACAGATGGGGAGAGATCGTGTTTAACAGCGAAGATCCTAAAATGAGATTTGATACAGCGACTGTTGACGATGCAGTTTACTTCTGGACATTGAAGGCTATGACGTGTAATAACGATGAAATTGATCGAAAAGGAAATATTTATGTCCTGAAGTGAGTTCCTGTTCCGATCTTAATTGAGTTAAGTTGATTCAAATCAGATATTTATATATTTTAGTAGGAAAACAAACTACTAATTATGAAACAACTTAGAAAGAATCTAACCTATGTATCTGTCCTTTCATTTTCGCTGATTTTTGTGAACTGTGGAGGTGAAGCTCAAGATCAGAATTTATCGAATAATGCTCCTGTTGAGGATGAGTCGGTAAATCAAGAACCGGAAGAAATCAATCCCGAGGAACTTGTCGTTATGGTAACTCTCGACTCAGAACGGAAGAATTTCTATGCAACACAAGATGAGGATCCTGTTTTTAATCAAAAGATGTTCGATAAAGCAGAACCATTTGTAGACGGTTTTGCAAGAGTAGGAAAGAAGATCGACGATAGTACAATGCTGTTCACGTTTATCGATGCAGAAGGTGAGGAGTTATTTGATTATAAATATGACGCTGCCGGGAATTTTAGTGATGGAATGGCGTGGGTCGAGAAAGATGGTAAATATGGCTACATCAACACCGAAGGAGAGGAGATCATTCCAGTTGAATATTTAAACAATTGGAATTTCAATAGTGGAAGAGTTCTTTTCAGTAACGAAGAGTTCAACCCGTACATGGATATTTCATATAGTACAGCGAAATATGGGTACTTGAACAAAGAAGGGGATACAGTTATACCTTTACAGTACAAATGGGCACTCTCTTTTAATGGTGGTTTAGCCCCTGTTTATGAAGGAGGTAAGATGATGTTCATTGATCCAGAAGGTAATCAAGCGATCGATAAAAAGTTTGACAATGCGGATGAATTTAGAAAAGGAATAGCTCCTGTAATGTCTGGCGGAAACCTTGGATTCATTAATGAAGAGGGAGAATTCATTGTATCTCCAAAATATGACGAGTACAAATACTTGTATGAATATGATGTTTTCAATTACTCTACAAGAGATGATGACAAGGATAGAAGTAAAGTATATCAGACCGATGAAGGATACTTCATTGTGAGTAAAAATGGAAAATGGGGTGCAATAGATATTGACGAGAATGCAATTGTTCCATTCGAATTTGCCGGTATTGGTATTCCTGATAGCAACATTGTTGAGATCAATAAAGTGAAGAAGCAAGAGCAGTACTCTACGAAATATTATACGGGTCTTTTCGATCTAAATAAAAAGGAAGTTGTGTTACCAGCAAAATATGATGATGTTAGAAAATTCCATGATAAAGGAAATGTTTCATGGTATAAGATCGGATTAAAGACGGATCCAGAAGGTTACTCAACTGATAAACATGGATTCTTCAATGCAGAGACGGGTAAGATCATTGAACCAGAATTCTATGATGTTGAGATATTCCATGAAGGATTAGCAGAAGTTCAAAAAGAAAAAGATGGACTTTGGGGTTATGTGAATGAAGATGGAGAAGTAGTTATTGATTTTCAATTCAAATCAGGAGGTGAATTTGAAGACGGTAAAGCTTTCGTAAATACTGGAAGTGACTACATTTATATCGATAAGAAAGGCAATGAAGTAAAATAATTCAGTAGCTTAAATTTTTTAAAGGTCTTCCATTATGGGAGACCTTTTTTGTTTGTTGTTACTGCATGATTACATTTTATCACATTCAAAATATTTATTGTATTAAGTGATCTTTCAGAGAAACAATCTGAATTAATGCTTATGTAACGATTTTAAGTGAGTTGAGTTATTATTTGTAGAAACACTAAACACTTAAATCATGAAGATTTTATTATTCCTTACAAGTATTTTGATATGTTTTATTTCTCTGGGACAAGATTCACGATTCTCTCATATTCTCTCACATGATGTTAAACTTACTCCCCGTGTTGTCCAATCAAAAGAGTTTAATAAAGTTTGGTTGAAAACTAATTTCGCTTCACCGGACATTCTAAATAAAAGTGAGATAACGAAGATAAAAGGAAAATTAATTACAAAAATTGAACTTGTATTTACAGTATTTAAAGAGATTCCCACTTTTGATCAAAACTCTCTGAACTATAGACGCTTGAGGGAACTAGCTAAATTAGCTCCAGAACTCTTTCAAAACGACCTTACTGAATGGTCAATGGTTGGGCAGACTGCTTGTACTGTTGCTGAAGATGGTGATAAATATTTTCATGGCTTTATTATTACCTACCGACCTGAGTCTAAAAAAGCACACACAAAATTTGAAATGGATTACATTGAGGGAGTGTTTGGACGTTTAGAAAGAGGTTTCGAAAGTTCGAAGCTCGATTTTGACACAAGTGCTCTGCTTTTATCTACTAGAAAATCATTTAAAGATGGAGTTGGTACAGTATGGGTTCCCCGCACTGGTTACCCTTCGTCAAGATTTGTTATCGAAAAGTGGCCTCAGTTCAAAAATGGGGTTGATGATTTTGATGCATATCTTAAGCGTTATATTAATTATCCTGAAAAAGCTATAAAGAATGGCATTGAAGGTTTAGTATATGTGGGTTTTACAGTTTCAAAAAAAGGTAAGGTAACCAATGTGAGGCCGATACAAGGTATCGGATATGGATGTGTTGAAAATGTAGTACACACTATAAGTGGCATGCCTGATTGGGAACCTGGAGTAATCATGAATAAAACAACAACCTATGATCTTCGCGTAATCGTTAGCTTCTCTTTGAATAATAATGTATCAATATCCCTTAAGTCTTGTCGTACCGATTTTAAGTATATGACTGATTCTTCAGTTACCGAGTTTTTGGTCAAGGATAGGTGTATGAGGAGTCTTGGTCCAGATTCAACAATTTTTTCAGTATTTAAAAGAAATAGGAATTGGGATGATATGATGGTTGTGGGTGATTTAACTGGAAGTATGTCACCTTATACCGCTCAGTTATTAGTATGGCATAAATTAAACTATAAAGCAAATAAACATAAGGTGAAACAATTTACTTTTTTTAATGACGGCGATAGTATGGCAGATCGTAGAAAAGTAATCGGCAGAACAGGGGGGATTTATCACGGAAAAGCGAATAGTTTTGAAGCAATCAAAGCACTTGCATTAAAAACTATGACTCGTGGTTCAGGAGGTGATTGTCCAGAGAATAATATCGAAGCCACTTTGTCAGCAATAAACAATTGTTCAGATTTTAAAGATATCATCATGATCGCTGATAATTTTGCAACACCTCGAGATATTAAACTCCTTAAAAAAGTTAATCATCCAATTCACATAATCGTATGCGGTGCTGCATTTGGAATAAATGTTGAATACTTGAATATTGCCCGTGAAACAGGTGGAAGTATACACACAATTGAGGACGATATTAATAATCTAATAGAACTGAATGAAGGAGAGGACTTTGAGATTGGTCGCTTTATCTACCGTATTCAGAATGGGAAATTTGTACGACTATATAAGTCATGATATTACATAATAGATAGATCTATTGACAATCCTCTAAGTGCTTTTCAGAGATCGTCGGTTCTGCATATGAGGCGATCTTCTCACTTTCCAACTCATCCAGTAGCTCTTTTATTGGCGCATAATCTTGATTGTAGTGTACCTCCATAGCGAAATAATTCTCGCTGTATTTTTCAATTCGACAACCTTTCTCAGTAAAGAGATCAATCAATTCCTGTATGCCAGTTTCCTCTTCCAATTTTACTAATTGTACTACTGAACTACCTGAATGTTCGGTAGTTTCTTCGTACGTTATCATTCCTTCCTCTTCGTTGAATTCAGCGTAAATCAAGTCATCGGGAGCAACCACAGATGCATAAAAAGGCACACCATGAACGCGATAGATTCCAGTGTCATGATCAATAACCTCGCAAGTTATCGTCTCAGTGATCTCTTCATCGAATAAATTACTGTGAAATCGGAAAAGAATATCTTCGGTTTTCATATTATTGAATTTTGTCTAAAATAATCACGATTCTGCGGTTAAAGAAATACTCAAAACTATTCTTTAACCTAATTTTAATAAAAACGTATCAGTGTTCAATAGATAATGCTGTTTCCTATGCTATAATCATAAGACTATAACAGTCCGAATAAACAGAATAGCATAAAAAAACGATCACTCAGAAGAATATTAAGGCTTTTAGAAAGAATTTACAGTAACTGAATGAATATTTATGTATTCTTGGATAAACAAAATTAAAATACCATGAAAAAGTCAATTAATTCATTTAAAGCAAAGGTTATTCAATCAAGATCTGTGATCAAGGGTGGTCACACTATTGATCCGAAGAAAGTAACGCGTTTGTGTTTAGAGGCATAATCAGGACTTCCGCAGAGGAATAGATTGTTAATCAAGGTCACTTCAAGGTGACCTTTTTTTATGATCTATTTTCCAACCTATGGTATTTTTGAAACGACAGCTATTTAGCACTGTTGGGTATTATTGATATATTTTTGCTCTTCAGGACTGTACTTTTAGAATTTATTATGAAATATCTAATACTCATAACTAGTTTGTTTCTTGCATTAACAATAGATGCTCAGGTGAAGCACGATCTGGAATCCTGGACAGGCGTCAAGACGGATGTTAAGCTGCACAAGCATTTTGAGATCAAAATAGATGCTCAACTTAGAAGGAATGATTTTTTGTCACAAAGAAAATCGGCTTTAGTAGAAATTGGCTTGGCTTATGATCCTTTTAAATGGTTGACATTTACACCTGCATATCGTTTTACTCATAAAGATAATAGCCGATCATATGGTAGATTGAGTATGGATATGGAGCTAGAATTCGATCTTGGAAAAGATTGGTCTATAGAAAACCGTTCACGTGCACAATATGAATATAGGTATGCGACTGTGAATAGAGAAACAGAACTTAGAAATAAAACACAACTCGATTATAACCTCTCTAAATTATTCGATCCTTACACGAGTGTAGAATTCTTTTATGGAAACGGGAATTTTAGTGATTACCGTTTAAGAATAGGAGGGAGTTGGCGACTTTCTAAGAAGATCGATCTAAACACCTTTTACAGCATGGAAAGCGAGATGGGAAAGAAAACCAATGATAAAGATCATATCGTCGGATTATTCTTAAAGATAAACCTTGATGCTCGCAAAAAAAAGCGCAAGTAGCCCTGTTGAAGCTTGATTTTATCGATTAGCACAATGCTAGTCCTGGAAATACGATTTTACTTCCAATACTGGTTAAGTTCATCTCTATATTGTTTTTTTATTTCATTAACTTTAACGATAGATCTGTAATTCAACACTATGGCTAAAGGTTCTGTATTGATCTTGATTTGTTTAATGTCGTTCATGGCTATTGGACAATCTATGATTCCTGCATCTGAAATGGATTCTCTCAAAAAGATCTGGGACAGCAAGGAAGAATCAGATACCAGTCGTCTAAATGCGCTTAAACATATTGCATATAAAGGATATCTTAGGATTCAACCTGATAGTACACTCATCCTGGCAGAAAAAGGGATCAAGTTTGCTGAATCTAATGGTCAAATGAAATATGTTGCTGATCTGTTTAACCTGAAAGGGTTAGCATACAAGGCTAAATCGCAATTTGATAAATCCATATCATCGTATGAAAAGAGCCTTTCCATAAGTAAAGAAATAGGAGAGAAGAAGATCGAAGGTAAAGCCTATTCAAATATAGCAGTTGTATATTCCATCCAACGTAAGTATGAAAAATCCATTTCGTATTCTAAAAAAGCGATCGAAAGTCATAAGTCAACTGATTACAAACGTGGCGTAGTCGGAGGATACAATGATCTTGGGGCTACATATTTCTCAATGGGGGAATACGACAAAGCAATTGAAAACTTTGATCGTGCTACTGAATTACTCGCTGATGAAGAAGATCAGGAGATGAGGGCGCTGATCACAGGAAATATCGGGATCATTTATCAGGTGAAAGGTGATCTGGCTCATGCCATAGAGTATATCCGAAGAGCTGTTGCTATTTATGAGGCTGCTGAGATTAAGGACAAAATGGCTGGAGGTTTATCAAATATTGGAGTCATCTATCGCAAAATGGAACAAAACGAAAAAGCATTGGAATACTTTCATCAGGCACTTTCAATTTATGAAGAGTACAACAATGAGGTAGGGATGATGGATCTGAATAATAACATTGCCGTTGTTCACTCTGCAAAAGGAGAGTACGATCAAGCCGAGAAATTCTACGAGAAAAGCAGGGAGATCGCTGAAAAGCTGGATGATCCAAATGGAATATCTAACTCACTACATAATATTGGGTTACTCCACATGAGAAAAGGAGATTATGATAAATCACTTAAACTATTACTTGAAGCGAAAAAGATGCGCGAAAAGTATGAATTGAATAGAAACCTGATCTCTTCCTTTACAGCATTGTCTGAAGTCTATTTCAAGCAGAATAATATACAGCAAGCACTAAAATATGGTGAAGAAGGCTATAAAAGGGCAAAAGATAGAGGAGATATAAAAGAAATTAAGTCTGCAGCAAATATTCTGTATCAAGTGCATCAAAAGCTGAATAATTCAGACCGTTCATTGGAAATGTACATGGAGTACATCAAGCTCCGTGACTCCATTAAGAGCGAAGAAAATCAAAAAGAGATCATTCATCAGGAATATAAATATGAATATGAAAAGCAATCGGCTTTGGATTCAGTTGAGAATGCTAAAAAGCAGCGAATAGCTCAATCTATTATTGAAAAAGAGAAAGCTGAAAATGCACGAAAACAGACGATACAGTATGCATTGATCGGTGGTCTGGCATTGGTTCTCGTATTTGCAGGACTTGTTTTAAATCGATTTAGAATTACCTCGAAACAAAAGAAGCTGATCGAAAAACAAAAGCAGCAAGTTGACAGTGCCTACAGTCAGCTGGAAGAGAAGAACTCAGAAATACTGGATTCAATAAATTATGCAAAGCGGATTCAATCGGCTATTCTTCCTCCACCAAAATTGGTAAAAACATATCTAACAGATTCTTTTGTGCTCTACAAGCCAAAAGATATTGTCGCGGGTGATTTCTACTGGATGGAACCAAGAGAAGATGGAGTGATGTTCGCAGCTGCAGACTGCACGGGGCACGGAGTTCCCGGAGCTATGGTGAGTGTAGTGTGTAACAATGGATTAAATCGTTCGGTGAGAGAGCACGGTATAAAAGAACCAGCGAAGATCCTGGATAAGACCAGAGAGATCGTTATACAAGAGTTTGAAAAGAGTGAGGAGGAGGTGAAAGACGGAATGGATATCGCCTTGTGTTCGTTAAAAGAGGTAGATGAAGGAAAGTCAACGTTGGAGTTCGCAGGTGCGCACAATCCACTTTGGATCATAAGAAAAGGGGCTTCAACGATAGAAGAGATCAAAGGTGATAAACAACCGATCGGTAAGTTTGGACTACAAAAGCCTTTTACTAATCATCGCGTAGAGTTGAATGCAGGGGACACGATCTACCTGTTCTCAGATGGATTTGCAGATCAGTTTGGTGGTGAGAACGGAAAGAAATTCAAGTCGAGGAACTTTAAGAACTTATTATTATCGATCGTATCATCTCCAATGAATGAGCAAAAGGAAATGATCGATAAAGCATTTGAGGAGTGGAGGGGAGACAACGAACAACTGGATGATGTCTGTGTGATCGGACTACGTGTATAACTAATTCCACTGCAGTTCTAATATCTCATACGCTTTCTGAATCTCTATGAATCGTTTCTCTGCTATTTCCTGCTGTGCTTCAGATTCATTAGCGAAAACATCCGGGTGATGCAACTTAACAAGTCGACGGTAAGCCTTCTTAACTTCATCCTGTGATGCTCCTTCGGCAACTCCAAGGACTTTGCTGGCTAATTGTTTAGCGGATACTTTGCTGCGTGTATTTTCGTGAGAACGATTTCTTTCTTTTTTCTGCGTATAGATCGCGATGATCGTGTCAAAATCTTTGGTTGAAAGTTTCAGTAAAGTGTTGACCTGCTTCAAAAGATCGATCTCCCTCTTATTCATTGAACCATCTACGGTTGCAAGTCCAGCAAGAAAATACATAACCTGTAAGCGCTGTTTTTTCTGTGGTAGTTTACGTCGCAATCGATTCGAGATCGTTTTTGTTCGTAATGGATTTTTGAGTGATTCGGTGAAAGATCGTCCAAAATCATAGTGGGAGTCTGGAAAATGTTTTGAAAAGTAACTGTTCAAATAGAGTATCTTCTCTCGGTATGAAGCCCTGTCTTTGCGAACCATTAGCGCACCAATGCTTATATAGGCCTCTAATAGCGGATCATGGGAGTAGCCTTCGTCAGATCGTCGCTCCTGCTCAAAAAGGTTATGATTCCAAGCTCTATCGTTGGATACGTTTATTACAGCTCGAATCACGTAAATGGAGCATACAACTAAGAAGGTGAACAAAAAAGACATCTGTAATTTGAATAAGTGTTTAAGTATTTATTTGATGTGCTCAGTTGATTATTTTCAAACGATACATCCAAACTTTAGCTAAAATAGAGAAATTTGGCTTAATCTGATTCAGGCTCTTTGAATATGATGGAATTTATAACTGTAAAAGGTTAATAGTATTCTACAAATTGATTTTTCATTATTTTAGCTCCATGAGTATTACCACCTTTTATATCTTACTGGGCGTAGCACTTGGGTTAGTCATTGGTTATCACAAGATGAAAGTAGCCCAGGAGAAACGGAGAAGAAATCCGGGCAGATCAAGATCGAATAAGAATAAGCCATCCCGACCATTTCCTGAGTTATGGCGTAAAATCCTTATGGATAAAGTTGATTTCTACGGTCGACTCACTTCGCAGGAAAAGGAAGAGTTCGAACGAAAAGTACATGTCTTTCTCTTAAATGTGAGGATAAGAGGTATACAAACAGATGTATCGCATGAAGACAAGATCCTGATCGCAGCAGGAGCTGTAATACCGGTCTTTCGTTTTTCAAGTTGGAACTATGCTGGCTTAAAAGAGGTTCAACTATACCCTGATAAATTCCAGATCCCGGAGTCAGATCAAATGGCGCACGGACTTGTTGGTTGGGGAGCGATGGAAGGTATAGTGATGTTGTCAAAGAAAGCTGTTCATCATGGTTTTCACGATAATACAGACAATAAGAATGTAGTGATCCATGAATTCATTCATATTCTGGATAAGCAAGATGGTAAGATCGATGGTGTTATGGGTAATGCAATGAACGACGTGGATCTCATGCCCTGGTTACACATAATCAATATCAAAATGAATGAGATCGACTTTGGTACTTCAACGATCCGAGATTATGGAGCGGCAAATCGAGCAGAGTTCCTGGCTGTTGTCAGTGAATTCTTCTTTGAGAACCCAGAACGATTAAAATCAGAACATCCCGGTTTGTACAATGCCCTGGATAGCTTTTATGGGGAGAAGTGATCGCAAAACGACATTAACGAAATAAAAAACGAAAAATATGAATACTCAAAAGCTTAATTATACATTGAATAAATTGAGAAATAATACCTTTTATCTTTTGACTGTCCTACTAACTGTTTCATGTTCAGCACCTGATAAACCTGAAGAACCACAATTAACGAAAGCTGAAATACAGGAACAAGAAAAAGAAGAAACAGATTCGTTAATGATCGTATATGATTCGATCATGGAGCTGAGAATAGAAATTCCTCAATTAGTTGATAGTACAATTGTTTCACCAGATTGTCTAAGACAGTTTAATTTTCTTGCTAGAGAAACGAATGGAGGAGTAAAGGTGGTGGCTAATTCGCGATTTGTTGCTAAGGAAATTGCATCTATCGTAGATAATAATGTAATCGACAATACTGACCTGATGATAATCGTTGATAAAACGAGTAGCATGGAAGATGACCTAGACAATATAAAGAAAGGTTTGAATCAAATATTAAATTCACTTAGAGAGAAAGAAAATATCAGGTTATCAGTTTCTACTTATGGTGATAAGAATTTTGATGGTGACTTATGGTATGATTTTCAAAGCTTTGAATCTGATTTTGACAGAACCATGGAATTTATAGAAAGTATTCAAATGACACATGGAGGGGATTTTCCAGAATCTGTTTATGACGGTATTCATGAAGCTTTTCAAGAAGAGTTTTGGAAATCTGATAGTAAGAGGTTAGTTATTCTTTTAGGAGATGCACCAAGTTTAGATTCGACTTATTCTGAATATTCTGAGAACGATATTGTTGAAATTGCAACTCAAGAAAAAATCAACATGAATTTCTATCCAATTGTTCTAAGTCCCTATGATGGACAATTTGGTGATATAAAAAAAATGCAGAACCTATCTTTTATAGAGACAGTTTATCCAAACCCAACGAAGGGTCCGTTAACAATAAAACTAAATCAGTTTGGCGACTTTACGCTTGAAATATTTAATCCGAATGGTAAGTTGATCAATTCCGAAACGATCTCAACAGGAACTTACAAAACTGACTTATATGATCAACCTAGTGGTTTATATACCGTTCGAGTTTCGGATGAAAATAAAAATTACGACACTCGAAAAATCATATTGAATAAATAAAAGATTATGCTTAAGAAATTATTAATTCTCTTGTTTATGGTCCCGTATATTACAGCATGTATTGGTCAAGAAGAATTGTCCGGTTTTATTCCTGATGGATACGTTGAATTCGAAAAGCATTTTGGTGATCTAAACAAAGATGGAGTAGATGACTGCGTGTTGATCATCAAGGACACCGACTCTGCCAATATAGTTGTCAATCGCTTTGACGAAAGAGTAGACCGTAACAGACGAGGAATTATCATTCTATTCAAAACTGCTGACGGATATGAGATCGCAGATAAAAGTCTGGATTGTTTTTCCTCCGAAAATGAAGATGGTGGCGTTTATTTTCCACCAGATTTGAGTTTTGAAATTAAAGATCATAAACTATATATCAGTTACGGCCATGGTAGGTATGGACATTGGAAATATACGTTTCGTTACCAGGATGGTAGTTTTAAACTGATCGGGTTTGATTCAAGTAGCAACCGCGGACCGATCACCATGACTAAAACCAGTATCAATTTCCAATCAAAGAAAAAGCTCGTGAGTCAAAACACCAACGAAAATGCAGACGTTGGAGGAGAGGTGTACAAAGAAACCTGGCACGATATAGAAATTGATAAGCTCATCGAACTAGCCGAGATCGAAGATTTTGATACGTTGGATATGTATGACTATTAGCGAGCGGTTAATGAAAAATGTGAATATCTAATTGAGAACTCAGCGTCTATTTCAAAGAGAATTAATAAGTTTGGAACCAATACATTTTAATTTAAAATCAACTTATATGAAAACCATCAATCAAGTCTTATCGCTTCTAATTGTTTCTTTATTTCTATTCAACTGTGAAAATTCGAGTTCTTCTAATGATGTTAAAGAAGAACAAGTAGAGGAAATAGATTTAAAAGATCAAGTTGAACTGCTGTCTAAATTATATACTCCTGATAATTTGCCAGAGCAAAGTTTCAAAGTAAAACCGAATAAAGACACTTCATTAGTTGGAGAAAATGGTACGGTTATACAGATTTTTAAAAATTCATTCGTGGATGAAAATGGTGAGATTATCACTGAAGCCGTAGAAGTAACTCTGAAAGAAGCTTTAGATCCATTGAGTATTGTGAATGCAGGTCTAACAACTACATCTAATGGTCAAAAACTTCAAACTGGTGGAATGATCTACCTGAATGCTAAATCTGGCAATAAGACGGTAAGTATAGCGGAAAATAGTCCTTTAGGAGTGATGATTCCCAATGATGATATAAATCTAGAAATGAAGATTTTTAAAGGAGAACAAACTGAAAAAGGTATGAACTGGGTGGCACCTGAATCGTTGTTGAACGAGGATATTGAAAAATTGAAAAAGATTAAAAACGAATCGAAACCAAAGCAAGAAGAAGAGAAGGTTGAGGGTAATAGTATAGATGCAATATTCGGATTTGTAGACTCGACAGAAGCAGGAGGATTTGTAAAAGAAGTACCGAGACCAGAGGATGTTCCTCAGTTTGGTAGATTTACAAAATATGTGGAACAGAAAGGAACAAATTATTTCTCTGTCGATCATAAAACAAGCTATATCTTCGAAATGAAAGATTTGGGCTGGGCTAACATTGATCGTTTGTTCAGTGATCCAAGAACTCAGCTTGTAGAATTACTTACAGAAATAAAAAACGCAAGTGAATTCGATAAAGTCTATATCACTATGGTGATTAGTGAAATGTACTTACCAGGTTATCAAATGAAGAACGGTGATTTCTCTTTCACTCATGGGGACACTGAGAAGCCAAAACTACCAGTAGGAGAGAAGGCAGTGATTTTTGCCACTGCATATAAAAACAATAAACCACATTTCGATATTCTCACTACTCAGATCAAGGAGAAAGAAACGATAACTCTTAATTTAGCAGAAACTACTGAAGATGAACTAAGAACTAAACTGAAAGGCAACTTGTAAAGACAGGCTCTACAGTTAGAGCATTAGGTAATACTGGATTTCATATTTTTACTAGAAAAATGAGTCGCCAATAGAGTTTTTTCAAGACCTACAGTTTTTGTTAATATCTAATTATAAACTCAGCGACCTTTCCAAAGAGAAATCCTTAAGTTTGAATTGTACACCTAACTGTTCTTTAGCCAACACCGTATGTTGGATATGTACAGTTTTGTGGTACATATAAAAAAGTTACCCACAACTTGATCATTAAACCCATTGCATGAAAGCTTATTTAGATAATAATGTCATAATTGATATTGAGAAGGGCTTAAAATCACTTGATAAAATCATTGAAAAAATCAATGGTGATATTAATGAAGTATATTATTCATCTGCTCATATTCAAGAACTGGAAGAAATCAAAGGTGAAACTCCAGAGATTAAAGAGAAGAGAACAATAAAAAGGTTAAATACAATTGGGCAGACTACAAAAAATAGATACCTCTATGAGGACATGAATAATCAAGTTTATTATCAAATTGAAAGTCCAAGGTCTGTTATGGAGACTCTTCAAGAAGTTCCTGGTACAAATGAAATAATGAAAGATTTAATGTCATTAATTTCTAGAGAGCAAAAGCATCAAACCAGAGAGTTACTCGGAATTGAATCAAAAAAGCTTAATAATTACGCTCCATCTGAAGTAGTAGGACATTTAAGCAAAAAACTTTCTCAATTTGGAACTGAGATATCTTTTCTTGATATGATTAACACAGGTATAGAAAGTCATCCAGAAGGAAGTTCTTTCGGGTATAGCCATAAATTCGCTGCAATTTTTGAGGTATTGGATATGTTAGGATATTGGAAAGATAAAGAAACAAATAAGTCAAATTATGCCAGACTATGGGATAGTAACCATTCTTATTTTGCTTGTTTTTGTAATTATTTTGTCACAGACGATTTAAGAACTATTAAAAAATCAAAGGTTTTATATGACCTTTATGGTGTTAAAACTGAAATAGTCAATTCAAAGTATTGATGTTGGTAACAGCGCCTATAAAACACTGCTCGATCTCTCTTCGAATGATAAATCATCCTC
>CEQS01033510.1_pt1 | contig 50974 bp, 41 predicted proteins | sample 530981 | NCBI WGS metagenome assembly CEQS01 (sample SAMEA2621176, study PRJEB7988) | marine metagenome | biome: marine biome (ENVO:00000447); feature: mesopelagic zone (ENVO:00000213); material: "saline water (ENVO:00002010), including plankton (ENVO:xxxxxxxx)" | depth 800 m
ATTAACTTCAATCCATGCATAAAATCAAGATTCTGCCCTTTCAACATTCAAAATTCCACGGTTCAAAATTCTGCGGTTCGTTAACGTTGAGCTCCGCTACGCTCCGGTTCGAACCCAAGGGTTCTAATCCCCTAGAATGCGTTTTCTTTAGAAGTTTTCGGGTATAAAAAAAGCCTCATAGTTCTATGAGGCCTTCAGTGGCGGAGAAAGAGGAATTAACTTCAATCCATGCATAAAATCAAGATTCTGCCCTTTCAACATGCGAAATTCCACAGTTCAAAATTCTGCGGTTCATTAACGTTGAGCTCCGCTACGCTCCGGTTCGAACCCAAAGGTTCTCATCCCTCAGAATGCCTTTTCTTAAGAAGTTTTCGGGTATAAAAAAAGCCTCATAGTTCTATGAGGCCTTTGGTGGCGGAGAAAGAGGGATTCGAACCCCCGATACCTCTCGGTATGCCGGTTTTCAAGACCGGTGCATTCAACCGCTCTGCCATTTCTCCGCGACAAAAGTACTAATAGTTATTTTTCTGGCAACAATTTTTTAAAACAAATTTTCGATTTTTTCGAAAAACATTGATTATCAAGATTGACTGAGAGGATACTTTACTCTTGATATGCTACACTTTGCTCAATACCACCTGCGAATTGGGTGAAATCTTCAATTTTCCGTAACTTTATGCTCATATATAGAAGAAATATGAGATTCTCATTTTTATCCATAATTATCTTGCTATCTATTTTTTTGAGCTCAACAGGTTTGGCTCAAGAAAAGAAGATCAAAGCATATCTAAATGAACGTCAATTTTATGCTCCCAATGAAGGAAACTACCTGGAGGTTCAACTTCATTTTGCTGGACATACCTTGAAATATGTGACGAATCAGGGAGAAACCTATGCTGAAGTCGAAGTAACACAAGTTTTTTCGCAAAATGATACAATAGCACAGTTCGATAAGTATGTGCTGAAAGGGCCTTTGGTTGTAGATAGCATTGTCGATGATTTTCATGATATTCAGCGATACTCTTTGGCTCCTGGAACCTATGAATATGAGTTGACGATCAATGATAAGAATAGAGACAATCCTCCGATCAGTGTGCAAAAAGAAATTACGATCGAAGACATGGGTAATAAAGTTGAGGTTTCTAACCTTTCTGCAGCTGAATCCATTCAACCTGCGAAGAAAGAGGCAAACCTATTTACTAAACTTGGTTACGACGTGATACCAATGGTCACAAATTATTACCCAACTGAGTTGATGCATTTGCCATATTACGTGGAGATCTACAATACTGATCGATTTTATGAAGATTCTGTTTACGTTGTTGAGCAGAAGCTGATCAGTGAAGACAGTGAGATGGATCTTTCGCAGTACACACGTTATTTTAGATATGAAGTTTCTCCAATTCAACCGATCGCAAAGTATATAGACATAAGCACACTTCCAACGGGAGCATATAAACTTGAGATCAATGTGTTAAATCGAGATAAGGATAAGATCGCACAAGAAACATTTAATTTCGACAGAAACAACACAACTGAAATGAATGCGATCGCGTATCAGTCATCAGTACTTGATCCTGCCTTTGCAGAGAGTATTCCTGACGACTCAACGGGTTATTATGTGGCTAGTTTAATTCCAATCTCAAGTCCTTCAGAAGTAAAGAATATCATCAAGCTACTAAAGGAAAAAGATGGAGAGAAAAATGAGAAGTATCTTCAATCATATTGGAAAGCAACAAATCCACAGAATCCATTTGAAGGGTGGATGAGGTATAAAGCACAAGTTAAAATGGTGGAACGTTTGTTTGCAACAAATTACCAGGTTGGTTTTGAAACGGATAGAGGTAGAGTTTACTTACAATATGGGCCACCAAGTCAGTTGACAGAGAGACCATCGTCTCCTTCTGAATATCCTTATGAGATCTGGCAATACGATAAGATCGGTCGTTTCTCTAATAAACGTTTTGTTTTCTATAGTCCTACTAATCTGGCGAATGATTATAGATTGTTGCACAGTAACATGGTCGGTGAACTTCAAAATTACAGATGGCGCTATGCTCTGAACAAGCGAAATACACCTGATGAAAACCTGGATAATCCTAATGGAAGTGGGTATCAGCAGCATTTTGGTGGGAATTCATCACTTTATTACAATAGTTACTAATGGCTGAAAAGACCGCTGTAGTTATTCTCAATTGGAACGGTCGTGACTTTTTGAAAAAGTTTCTGCCATCATTGATCGGTAACACAGAAGGTGGTGACATCATTATTGCAGATAATGATTCAACCGACGATAGCATTGATTTCTTGAAACAAAACTATCCTGATCTGGAGATCATTCAGAATAAATCTAATGGAGGTTTTGCAAAAGGCTACAATGACGCTTTGACCGTCTTGCAAGGGCGATATGAATTCTATGTTTTGATCAATTCAGATATTGAAGTAACTGCTGGTTGGTTAACTCCTTTAGTCAATAAAGTGAGTCAGGAAAACGTAGCTGGTGCTCAGCCAAAAGTATTGGCTTACGATCGAAAGGAATATTTCGAACATGCTGGAGCCAGCGGAGGATTCATTGATAAAAATTACTATCCGTTTTGTCGTGGTCGTATTTTCGATGAGGTTGAAAAAGATGAGGGACAGTATGATAACGAAAAAGAGATCTTTTGGACAACTGGAGCTTGCATGATCATTCGATCAGAAGTGTACCATGATCTTGGTGGTTTAGATGCTGATTTCTTTGCCCACATGGAAGAGATCGATCTGTGCTGGAGAGCAAAAAAGAAAGGGTACTCATTTTATGTTGTTCCTGACTCAAAAGTATATCATGTTGGAGGAGGGACATTGAACTACGAGAACCCACGAAAGACCTTCCTGAATTTCCGAAATAGTTTATTCATGATCCACAAGAATCATGATGGTTGGTTGTTTGGAAAGATCATTTATCGAATGATACTCGATGGAGTAGCAGGCATGAAGTATTTAGCTTCACTCCAAGGAAAACACTTTATCGCTATACTTAAGGCACATTTTGCTTATTATGGTAGTTTAGGTACATTAGTCAAGAAGCGTAAAACGATCAAAGCTGAATCCACTACTTTCAATAAAACAGGATTCTATAAAGCATCATTACTTTGGGCGTATTTCTTTAAAGGGATTAAATCGTTTAAGGGCTTGAACAAAAGGTTCTTTGTAGATTAATCCTTCTTTCTGTAATTACAAAGATAGTCTATAGCCAGCTCGTAGCTCGTTAAACCAAATCCGAAAATACAACCTTCAACAACTGGACTGATCAATGATTCATGTCTGAAGGATTCTCTCCCGGCAATATTTGAAATATGTACTTCAACCACTGGTTTGTGGATTGCAGCAATTGCATCTCTAATAGCCACCGAGGTGTGTGTATACCCCCCTGCATTAATGATGATTCCATCGGCATCATTTTCGTGCAATTGATCGATGATCTCTCCTTCAACATTTGACTGAAAATAATTCAGATCGTGATCTTTCTCTTTCAATTGTTCAAGGAAATATTCAAACGTAACCTCACCATAAATAGTAGGCTGTCGCTTTCCAAGTAGATTTAAATTCGGTCCGTTAATGATCAAGATCTTCATAGGCTTAGATTTCTTTTTGAAAAATAGCAAAAATAACGATACAAAACATGTACGTATTAATACTTAAAACGTACGTATAAACACGTAAAAGACTGATAATTAACACTTTAAAAACCTATTTTGTTATGTGATTTTAAAATAAAAATTTACTTTAGCGACAAATTAATATTATCATGAATTTATTTTACCAATCTTTCTTAATCACTTTCTGCTTCATCGGATCAACATTGTATGGACAATCAAATCAATTCTATTTATCAGAATCTTGGGTTGGAAATGGTGGAAATCTTGCTGCTTTCTACGAAAATCATGTAGAAACAGATCCTTACAGTAATGTTTTTGTTTCAGGAACAACCATTAATTCTAATGGAGACCACGATATGTTACTTCAAAAGTTTAATAGAAAAGGAGATCTTTTATGGGAAAGATCAATTGATGGTTCTGCTGGAGTTGATGACTTTTCGGCAAAGTTTTTCCTAGATAATGATCAAAACATCTATTTAACCGGCTCAATAACCAATTCAGTCAATGATTTGAATGATTTAATCGTTTTAAAATTTGACAGTGATGGGAATGAATTATGGCAATACACTTATGATAATCCGAATGTAAATGGCGGCGAAGATTTCGGAGTAGACATAACAAGTAACGGGCAGGTTGTAGTAGTAACAGGAGCAAGTAAAGGAGCAAATACTGAATACGACTATTTAACAATAGGTCTGAATGCAAGTACTGGAGCCTTTGTATGGCGAAACTCTTATGATTATTCTAACCTAAATGACATAGCAAGTGTTGTTAAACTTGGTTCTTCTAGTGTCTATGTCTCTGGAGGTAGTCAATCTTCTTCGTCACCCATAAAGTATGACGTTGCATCGGTAGAGTATTCCATCAATACTGGGACTCAATTGAATTTAAAAAGAAGTTCAGGTGGTGCAGTCGCAGGTGTTAATGAGATCAATGATATCTCAATCGATAATAATGATAATATCTATTTGACGGGTAGAGTAGTAAATACCAGTACTGGATTTGATATCGTAACATATAAGTTGAATAGTCAATTGTCACTAGAGTGGGAAAAGCATTTCGATTTCGATGGTTTAAATGATGTAGGAAATGGAATTAAGATAAATAGTCAGGGAGATATTATTGTTGCCGGTTATGTGACGGACTCCCTGGAGCACGAAAACTTTTGTGTGTTGAAGTATTCTACGGCTGGAAATCTAATTTGGACTAAAACTTATAACGGAAAAGTAAACAGTAATGATAGAGCAGAACAGTTGGTCGTTGGAGAGAATGATGATATTTTTGTTACAGGATCATCTATGAATCAAAGTAATACTGATTTCTTGACAATAATGCTGGATGAATCGGGAAGTTTATTAAGTGAAGTCAAATTTAATGGTCAATTTGATCTGAATGATAAACCGAACTCAATTGCGATTGATAATGATGATAACCTAATTGTTGTTGGACAAAGTGAGTATTCAGGTAATAATTTTAAGAATATTACTGTAAAATATTCATTTATAAAAAAAACACGTACTTCATTGCAACCCTCTAATGGAGATGATCCTCACTTGGATAACAATATAATCGTGAAATTTGATAAATCTAAACTCAATTTAGTAAAAATTGACAAAAAAGGTTTCGTTGCTGGTGAATTGAGTGATTTTGTGGATTCTATTTTTATTGTAGAGATGAATAATTTAACAAATTTCAGCTGGGATAGGCTTCACACTTTTAAAGTATATCCAGATTTAACTACCAACGACACAATCTCGGTTTCCAGGCATCACGATACTATCCCATTGCCTGACCTTTGGGCTTCATTAATAATTGAAATTCCTGATGGCTATAACGAGCAGGATATTTGCGACACCCTAATTTCGATTTTTGGAATCCATAGAGCTCAGTTAGAATACTTGTATTATGAAAATAGCTACCCTAATGATGATTTTTATGTAAATGGATACCAGATTGGTCTTTACCCTAATTCAGCTGTTAATGAAGGTTCTATAGACGTGGAAGGTGCGTGGGACCTAATTGGGAATTCAGGAGGATTTAAAGGAGATATGGATGTCAAAGTTGGTATTTATGATCATTTAATTGATTATTCCCATTTCGAATTTGGTCATGGTGGATCACTAATCGGATCTAAAATTATTAGTGGATATAACTATCATATTGGTTCAGGAAGTACAGATATTTCTTATGCAAATAGTCTTTCAGATAGTCACGGAACGAGAGTTGCAGGGATAATAGGTGCACAAAATAACGAAGCAGCTGGAATAGCTGGAATAGCTGGAGGAGATATAGGTTTAGATCCTATATCTGATAGAGGGGTTTCATTATATTCTATGGGTATATTCTATTTAAATAATAATCCGTCGACTTCACAAGTTGCAAACGCTTTCGTAATGGGTTCTTCGAGTACAAACTCTAACTTTGGATATGGACTAGAGATTGCGAATCATAGTTACGGCAGAGTAGGGAATTCTGATCCTGAGGTACTCGAAGCATTGAAAGTAAGTTGGAAAAATGGAACTATAAACATAGCCGCACGAGGCAAATCTGGTGCTAACAACTTGCTCGAATTTCCAGGTTGTTATTTAGATGATTATTTGATTACTGTTGTAGCCAGTGGTGAAGATGGTAATAGAATGGATGGGTCAAATGGACCTGGAAACTGGGTTTCTCCATATGGAATAGCAAATTCAGGTAATACTCAAGCTTGCGACGTAGATGTTATGGCTCCCGGTGTTTCCTCATTGATTACAACAACGACTAATCAGTTTGATGTAAGTGGTTCTCTTACTGGCTGTGTTTCACCAACTCAACAAAATAGCAGCAGATATGCATGTTTTAATGGGACAAGTGCCGCAGCTCCTCACGTTGCTGGAGTAACTGCTCTAATGTATAGTACTCACGATCCAGATGATCATTGGGAGTATAAGAATAATTTAGCAATTGAGGATGTTGAGCATATTGTTGAAAAAACTACATTTAATTCCCCTAATTCATACGATTTAGAATCTGGTTATGGATTAATAAATGCAAAAGAGGCAGTGCAAAATGTAATGAGACCTTACACTGTTAAGCATCAGCAGCATTGGGGTGACGACGCAAATATTGTATTTGTTGGAGAAACTGAGGGCTTGAATAATAATGGAATAGATTTGTGGTTGTTTGAAGAAGATTGGGGAATTCAGAATGGCTCTAGCATGCATAAAATTGAAAAGTATAGACTAATATGGGATTTAGATTACACTCCTTCTGGTGACAATGAAATTATTGATTGGTGGGAAACCAAATCCAGACAATTAGGAGGGGCTAGTAGTAAATCTATCTCATCAACGATACAACAATTTTATAATTATGGTAATGGTATTGATGAAGATTATTTTGATTTGAACATTTGGGTTAATTATAATAATAATGAGGTTACCGGAACACTTCAAACATATTGTTACAAGATATATCCAAATAGCAATTCGTCAAGTTTCTTCTGGTATCCTGTAAATCCTGAGTATGTCCACTTTACTTATTCGTTACATCTATTTAATAATACTCTTGGAATGAATTCATACGATGAAAATACAGAAGAAAATATATCGATTTACCCGAATCCTTCAAGTGGTTTGTTAACTTTAGTATGGAAAGAAGAACTTAATGTAACTCAACTTTCAGTATTTGATACTCAGGGTAAATTATGTTTGGATCGAAATATATCCTATGGGAACTCAAAGGAAATAGATATTTCTAACTTAGATGATGGTGTTTATTATGTTAAAGTATTTTCGGAAAAAGAAATTTACACTAAAAGAATTGTTAAAAAGCATTGAGAAGTTTACTATTTTTAATAACATCATCGCTATTCATTCATGATTCAATGAGTCAAGAGAATGAATTGTTCAAAGTTTCCCTGAATGGTGACTTTATAAGCGCCAATATGAAACTACTTAATGATCGTATCAATGATAAGGACTACATTGACACTAGTTTTTACAATGAATTGGATCCTCTTTCATTTTCAGAAGTTTTTGATTTTGGAATATCTATAACTCATCAACCATTCAAATGTTTAGATTTCGGGATTTACGGAAGTTGTCAGTTAGGTTCTGTCTTCAGAGAAATACGGTTGATCAATTATTCAAGTAATCCTAATCTACCAAATGACACAACGTTCGGTAAACGGCATTTTGACGTTCGTTCCTTACATGTTGGTGTTACATCAGATTTAATTATACATCAAATGGATTTTTGGAAGAATACTGTCCCGTATAAGAAATTGGAATTATCCTGGAATTTTCGAATGGGTTGTGGTTCTTCATATTTATATTATTATGACAGATTTGAATCAGGACTTCAGAATGATAAAAAATCAGTATATAACTCAAATGGCATTCAATTAGCTTCTGGAATTAAACTCGGTTTTATTATCACGAATAGGGATTATTTCTCAAGCTTCGGAATTAAATTCGGTTATCAGTACTACAGAACTGAAAGTTTCATTTTTCCCTACGAAGAAAAAATTGATTTAGATTTTTCTGGGTTTACAGTTGGACTCTATTTAAGTATTGGAAGATGATAAAAGGCGTTATCTACATATTTTTTCTATTATTTTCTTTTTCGCTTTTCGGCCAGGAAAAAGGGTCTATCGGGTTTGAAGCAGATGTTACTTATCATCAGTTTTCGATGTCTGAATTTAATAGAGCAGTTTCATTGCGAAGAGGAAATTTTGATCCCTCCTTCAATATTACAAAAACAACTGATGTCGAAGAAGGAATTGGTTTTGGACTTGTGTTAAACTACCAGTTGCTTAAAGTGGTAAGTATAGGCGTATATACAACGTACAGTTCGGGAAGTTCAAGAACCGAATACAATTATGAAACTGGAGGAGATTTTGGTGCTCCAATCGTAACAAATTATTTTGTAGAACACCATGATGTACATAATTTATCCCTCGGACTTAAACCTCAGTTCTATTTAAACAAACTAGATTTTTGTAGTAAATCAGGTTTTCTAAATAGAGTTGAAACCGTGTTTGCTTTAGAAGGTGGATATAGTTTCGGACGAGCAGATTTTTATAGAATAAATCCTGAAGTACAAACTCCAGGACAAGGAAAAGAATTTAATATGGTTTCAGGAACTCATCTAAAGACAGACCTGAAAGTTGGCTATAAACTCGTTGACAACAATTTGTTCTCGGTCATTGGATTTTCATTTGGTTATCAGTACCTAACGACGAAAGAATTACGTGGTGATGACAATAACAATTATTTCTTTTCAGCTGAAAATACTCCAGAACTAGATTTCTCTGGGTTTTGTGCAGGAATTTACTTAACTTTTGGGAAGTGAAAAACCTAATTTACATATCGATTGTTGGGCTTCTAAGCATGCTTTTTGCTTGTAGGAAAGATAAGGTCCTAGTTCCTTATATAGGTGAAAATGTAAATACGGATAGCTGTGTATGTGAATCTGCTTTTGAATCGGAAGGGTATTCTACTGGCTTTGTTTATGATTATGATTCTGTTAATTACAAGCATCCTAAATATAATCCGAACAATGAAAATGAAATTATTTTCACTGAACAAGGTCCAGGAACTGATATTCTACTGTACAAGTTCAACTTAACAACCCAATCTAAATCTTTGGTATATCAAGGACCGCTTTTTGGTCCACCACAATGGGGTAAAAATGACTGGATTATCTTTACTAGAGGTTACCATGGGGTTTATCGCATTCGACCAGACGGAACAAACCTTTCACTTTTAATCGCTAGTGGAACACAATTTCACCCCGTTTACAATCAAACAGGAGATAAGATTTTAACATATCATGGATTTACTCCCACTAATGATTTTTTTCAGGCCAAAATATGGAATACTGAAGGGATCCTTATTGACTCTTTGAATTATGATATTTCGTATCCATTTAGATGGGATAATCAGTATAATATTGCCTCATTAGTTGGAGGCTCACTTTTGATTATTGATCCAATTGGTAAGAACGTAATCCGGGAATATCCAAGTTATTTTGATGTTCAGGATAACATGATAATTCATGATTTTATTTGGCTGAACGAAGATGAGGCACTTGTGAGTAAAAATGGACTCTATAGGTTTGATGTATGGTCGGGTCAAAAGGAAAAACTTGCTTGTGGATGTTCATCATTGATTTATAAAAACGGTGATGCTAATGAAAATGGTACTGAAGTTTTATTTAATAAAGTGAAATATGATAGAATTTCAAACGACACAATTAATGTAAGATCCTCTATTGTCATCTTTAACGTAGAATCAAATACCTTCAAAAAGATCGATGTACCATAGTTAGTTTTTATAATTCTTCTTCGTATTATTAGCTAAATTTACACCATGTCTGCATGGGATCATCAAGAAAAAGCGTTCGTAAACTATCTTCGATTGGAGAGGGGTTTGGCGGAAAATTCAATTTTTGCATATCAACGGGATGTTGAGAAACTAAAGGGGTATTGTGCTCCTCGCAACATTAGCCCAACGCAGGTTTCTTTAGATGATCTGAAACAGTTTTTAGCTGGTCTTTATGATATGGGAATCAGTGCTCGATCTCAAGCAAGAGTCATCAGCGGAGTCAAACAGTTTTTCGAGTTTTTGATACTTGAAGGAGAACGACAAGACGATCCAAGTGAGTTATTAGAACTTCCGAAGATCGGAAAGAAACTACCAGTTTTTCTAACTATTGAGGAGATTGACCAGTTGATCGGAGCAATTGACTTAAGTAAACCAGAGGGACATAGGAATAAAGCCATTTTGGAAACACTTTATAGTTGTGGTCTGCGTGTTAGTGAATTGATCAACCTTCGTTTTTCAAACTTGTTTTTAAAAGAAGGATTTGTGCGTGTTACTGGAAAAGGAGATAAGGAAAGACTGGTTCCAATTAGTCCTAGTGTGGAAAAGGAGATCAATTTTTACGTTGAAGGAACTCGCAATCACATGAACGTCCAAAAAGGACATGAAGATTTTATTTTTCTCAACCGGCGCGGAAAACAATTGACACGCGTAATGATCTTTACCATCATTAAAAATCTGGCAGAATCTATCGGACTTCAAAAGAACATTAGTCCACATACATTTCGTCATTCTTTTGCTACCCATCTGATCGAAGGAGGCGCAAACCTACGTGCAGTTCAAGAAATGTTAGGTCATGAATCAATCACGACTACGGAGATCTATACGCATTTGGATAACGCATATATCAGGGAGGCGATTATTAGTTATCATCCGCGTAATAATTAGTGACGAGTTAGTAGTGACATAATTTCGCGAGGCGAAATCTAGTGACGAATCTAAGCCCCCCACGCCTGCACATTTGTCACCAAGACAAGATACGCAGTCAGCATCATTCGTCACTACACTATCTTTCTAGATGTCTTTATCGATGAGGTTAGTATGCGCATAATTTCATCGCATTGCTTCAATAACTTGTCGACTTCCAATTCCTCGAGAAACTTAGAATGTTTTAATAGTTTCAACCAGTAAATACTTTCGTTTGCTTCTTTCCTCGAAATTGTCAATTTATGTACAAAGTCCTTTTTGCTGAAAGCATAGTTTGCTTCAAAAATATTCGCTCCTATTGATGTTCCGGAACGCAATAGCTGTTTTGAGATCACGAACTCTTTCTTGTCTGTAAGTTCCTTGTATAGAGCTATTACTTCTATGGAAAAGTCAAATGATTTAGTCGATAAAACATTATTATTCATAAAGGTTGATTTTTAAGTTAGGTAATTTAAGATAAGAAAAATCATGAAAGTGACGAGTGATTAGTGACATCATTTCACCGGGTGAGATTTACGGACGAATCAGGGGAGTGATACAGAGGTTTAATCATTAACTCTCTTGATCGTAGACCTTAACGTCTTATATATCCGTCACTAAAACAAGCTAGCGAGTTGACGTCACTCGTCACTATCCAACTAAGACAAGCTTGCGCAGTCGATGTCACCAACAAAAAAAGAACATTCACCTAACCCCAAACGTTTCTATCTTTGAAAAAATGTACATTTTTGCTTTATGAAATTAAAGGCATGGCTTCACGCAGCTAGATTGAGAACATTACCACTCTCACTTTCCGGGATAATTGTGGGTAGTTTTGCAGCTTATGCCAATGGTTTTTGGGATGCGAGGATCTTTACGTTAGCAATGCTCACTACCTTGTTCCTGCAAGTTTTATCGAATTTCGCGAACGATCTAGGAGATAGTTATAAAGGTGCAGACAACGCTTATCGTGTAGGGCCTGAAAGAGCAATTCAGTCTGGTCAGATCTCACAAGTTGCGATGGGGATCGCGGTTGTGATCATGTCGCTCCTATCTCTTGGTACAGCTATTCCATTGATCTATATCGGTACTTCTGAAATGTTGGAAGAAGTGCTATGGACATACGTTTTCTTAGCGATTGCTTGTGTACTTGCTGCGATCACCTATACCATGGGCAAGAAGGCTTATGGTTATCTTGGACTAGGAGACTTGATGGTATTCATCTTTTTTGGACTAGTCAGTGTCTTGGGAGTATATACGTTATATGCGAAGACATTTGACACCAGTATTATTGGTCTTGCACTTACAGTAGGCTTTTTAAGTGTGGCTGTGCTTAATTTGAATAACATGAGAGACCATGAAAATGATGCGAATGTTGGTAAGAACACCCTTGTTGTTAAAATTGGTTTCAAAAATGCCAAACGCTATCACACCATTATAGTTCTGGCTGCCTTTGTTGGATTGACAACTACACTTTATTTAAATGAGTGGTGGATTGGATTTATATCCACAGCACCTTTCATAATTCTATTTCTTCATTTGAAAAAAGTTTGGTCTACGATTGAACCAAAGGACTTAGATCCAGAGTTAAAAAAAGTGGCACTGTCAACATTTGCGATCTCAATTTTATTTCTAATCTCAACATTGTTATGAATCTGAAAGCGTCATTCGAAAAGAAGATTTTTGAGTTCAAGCGACCTGGAGGGACAAGCCGGGGAGTCATGACACAAAAGAAAGCGTGGTTTATTTCGGTATGGGATATTGAGAATCCAAATGTGGTTGGAGTAGGAGAGTGCAGCATTATAGAAGGCTTATCTCCCGATTATGACAATGATGAGCAGTACGAAAATCAGATTCAACGAGTAGTGCGAGATATCAACGATTTTGCAATTGATCTGACACGTCTTAAACATGAACCATCTATTTTATTTGGACTAGAGATGGCTTTATTGGATCTCCAAAATGGAGGGAAAAGATTGTTTTTTGATACAGATTTCTTCCACGGTAAAGAAGCGATTCCTATCAATGGCTTAATTTGGATGGGAGAGCCAACCTTCATGTCTGATCAGATCGATGAAAAGCTTGCTCAAGGATTTTCATGCATCAAAATGAAGATTGGAGCGATAGATTTTGATAAAGAAATTGAATTACTAGAAGGAATTCGAAAGGAATATTCAAAAGAACAGATCACCTTACGAGTTGATGCTAATGGAGCATTTTCACCTGTCAGTTCACCGGAAAAACTTAGGAGATTATCCCAATTGGATATTCACTCAATTGAGCAACCTATTAAGCCAAAACATTGGGCCGAAATGCATGAATTATGTTCGAATAATTATCTGCCAATCGCCTTGGATGAAGAACTTATTGGAGTCAATGAAAAGAGTGAAAAAATTAATTTACTCGACACCATAAAACCTCAATATATTATTTTAAAACCTAGTTTGATGGGAGGTTTCAGAGGTACATCTGAGTGGATAGCTTTAGCAGAAGAACGAAATATTCCATGGTGGATCACAAGTGCACTTGAATCGAATATTGGCTTAGATGCTATTGCCCAATTTACGAGTCAGTATAAGGTAACGTTGCCACAAGGTTTAGGAACAGGAGCATTGTACACAAATAATATCGAAAGTACGTTGAAAGTAGAGCTTGGTGAGATCAAACACGAACGCCCATAACAAGAATGTCGTCAAGATTTTCACGACCATCTTTCCATTCCTCTAGGGTATTAGAAATTTTGTTGTATTGCTCATCCATCGAGGAGTTACATATCTCTAATAGTAGTCGCTTGAATCTTTTTGTTCCGAACTTTTTATTTCTAGGTCCTCCAAACTGGTCGATATATCCATCAGAATATGAATAGATCAGATCACCTTTATGTATTGGCAAAACATGAGTTGTAAAGTGCTCATCAGAAAATTTACCATACAAGCCAATTGGTCTCCTATCACCTTTGACTTCAATTAGAATTTTCCCTTCTTCGATTGATTCGGTCATGATCTTTTTCTCTGCGTCAACATTTTCCCACTCTTCCAGATTCTTGGCATCAGTAATAATAAGAATAGGGTTTTTAGCACCGGAGAAATATAATTTCTGAGCAGTATGATTTATACCAGATAGAGTTAGATCCATTCCGTCTCTGATCGGAACTCCTCGCTTTACATATTCCTCGATCCTTAATGATTTAAAGATCCCTTGATTCAGAAAATCAAGCGCTTCACCGGTTGTATTAATATGATCGATTTTCGTGCTTTGCATTAGGTAGTTGTTACCAAGGAAACTCATGAAAGCACCTGGAACTCCGTGTCCTGTGCAGTCAACAGCAGCAAATAATGAAACTTTATCACCTCGTTTTGTAGTAACATTCTCCACAAAGTAAAAATCACCACTCACAATATCTCGTGGCTGATAATAAATAAAGGATTCTGGAATTACTTCCTTCACATGCTCTTCAGTAGGAAGAATCGCACCTTGAATACGTTGTGCGTATTTAATACTGTCCAGCATATCTTTGTGTTGCTCTTCAATTTTTTCTCGCTGTTCTTCGATCTTTTCAGTTCGTTGAGCAACGATTGTCTCAAGATTTTCCAAGGCTTTTTCTTGAGCTTTCTCTTTTTCCTCCTGCAGTTCTTTATATTTCCCTGCCATTGAAATACTCAATGCCAAGATCTCAAGTCCAGAACTGATCTTCAACGACATCTGAGAGATGTTCGCATCTCCGAAAACACCCAAATTTCCTAGTATGAAAATTACCGCTCCAGCAATGAGAATGATGAAACCAAGCGAGAAGGCATTATTTACAGCATAACCTTTTCGTCTAAAATAGAAGATGGCAATGATGATGGAAACTGTTCCAACAAGACTCAATAGGTTGATGATTGGGTAAGATATCGCTTTTGTCACCCCCGGAATCAGGACCATGACAGTAATTATTGATAAACCTAAAAGGATGTAATTGAAGTAATTATTCCACCCTTTACTGCGCTCTTTGATCTTAAGGAATGAAGTAGCGTAAAGTATGACAAAAAATACTGTTCCCGCTGCTGAGAGTAGCACAGATGCATTTGTAAGATAAAGCTGATTTGGGAAAAAATATTGATGCGTAAATCCTTCTAAACTAAACTGTAATAAGAACTGGAAAGCAACATAGAGTATATAGTAAAGGAACGAAATCTCTTTTAAAAGCAGGTAGAAGAAAAAGAATATGAATACGACCAGTGCTAAGACGCCAAAGTAAAACCCATGAAAGAGATTGTTTCTGTAATCAGTTTGATAGAATTTTTCTTTTTCCCAAAATATCATAGGCAGATTGATCACCTCTCCATCGCTTTCAAGGAAAAGATAAAATGATTTGGTTTCACCTTTTTCAAAGTCTAATTTAAATAAGTTCTTTCGATGTTCTTTGCTTTTTTCATCAAATGGGATCATGTCTCCATTGTTCCATCGCTGAACAACTTTATTTTCATCAACCTCATAGAGATCAGCTCTATCTGTAATTGGCCGAGCTGTTTCGAACAATAAACTGCGTGCCTCTCCTGGATTCTGAACTTCGAATTTTATGATCCATCTTGAAGAGGTGAAATCGATAATATCAAGTGGCTTATCGATTTGACTGTAATTGAGATCATCACTTTTTATGATCTCTTCAATCGTCGAACTATAATCAGGGTCTTCAGCTTTTTTTGCTTTATCCGAAACGGAAGTATTAAGGTTGCTATTATCTAGAATAATTTGAGATTGAGATACACCTATCCAGCAGAAAGACAATAGCACAATGGCAATTCGAGTCAGTAAATTTTTGTTTCTAAGAATGCTTGATGTATCCTTTTCCATGAGTTAAATATACGTTCTTCCTAACAATGTTTAACTCAAATATGTTTTTAAGTTTCTTTTTACAAGTATTTATCCAAGAGATAGATCAGGCTGCAGATACTTCCTGCCCCCATGTGAAGTTCACGTTTATTGACGTTTTCGAATACATCATTATGGTTGTGATGAAAGTCGAAGTATCGCTGGCTGTCAGGAACAAAACCGTATAACGCGATCGAATCAAACTCATCTTTTAAAGGACCAATATCAACTCCACCATATCCTTTTTCGAAATGATGTAAATAGTATGGCTTTAATAACTTAGTAAATGATTGAAGTAATTCGAGATGCTCGGAGGATCCGTCGACATCGAAACCCCGAGGAGCGAATCCACCACGATCACTTTCAATTGCTGCAATGTGTTTCTGACCACTTTCCTTGGCGTACTTTGCATATGATTTCCCTCCTTTGTTTCCATTTTCTTCATTCATAAAGAAAACTACCCGCAACGTGTTTTTGGGTTGATAATTTAATTCTTTTAAGATTCTCAGTGCTTCCATCGAGTGAACAATACCAGCTCCATCATCATGCGCTCCTTCACCAACATCCCATGAATCAAGGTGACCACCAACCGTAATTATCTGCTCAGGATTCTCTGCTCCTTTTATTTCTGCAATTACGTTGTATGAGGTCATGTCAGGGTACTTTTGGCAATCCATTTCCATCACGAAACGAAAAGGTTCATCGGACTCAGTGATCATTTTTTCGAGCTTCGTTGCATCTTTTGTAGAAATTGCAGCAGCAGGAATTTTGGTTACTCCATCCTCATAACGCATAGTTCCTGTGTGAGCATGTTCATGTTCGCTGATACTTAAGGAGCGAATGATCACGCCAACTGCACCTTTTTTACCGGCATCTGCCGCACCATGACCACGGACTGGATAACAACCTCCGTATGCTCTGAAGGTATTGATCAGTTTTTGATTCATTGGTTGAGCAATGAAAACGATCTTACCTTCAATTTCTGATTGGTCAGCTGCTAATAAAGCATCTCTATCCTTAAACATTATGATCTCGCTTTCTAAGACTCCCTCAGTTCCTATTGATCCACCCAGTGCGAGCAGATTGACTTTGTTCAATTCTCCTTCTGGAGTTTTAAACCATCCTTGTTCGGTTGTTCCTCTTTCCCAGTGTGGAACTTGAATTTCTTGTTTGTAAACAGTATCAAATCCATAGTTTTGAAGACGTTGCACACCCCAATGAATAGCCACTTCAGCAGACGCAGAACCAGTTAGTCGCGGACCAACATCTTTACATAAACTTCTAAGATTTTCGTATGCCTCTCCACGCACCAAAGCTTCATCGAATATTGCTCGAATGAAAGTGCTGTCTTCATTAAACTCTATCTTATCTTGAGCAGAAGATATTCCGGAAATCATCAAAAGCGCAAAAACGAGAGGTGTATATATATTCTTCATGGTCTTAAATTCTTGATCGGAAAAATAATGATTATTTGATTAACAGTATCTTCCTTATGTGTCTCTAACCTAAAGTTGTCATCCTTGAATTAATTAAGTTCAATACATTACCTTTGGCACAAAGAATTACGTGATGAAATCAAAATTTAATCGTGCGATCCATATTATCTCAACAGTCTTATTGCTGGTAATAGCCATAATGATAACGGGTTATTACTTGTTTGCAGACTCATATGATGATTTAAAAAATGTACCAACTACATTGTATATTGCAGCAATCGTGTACATTCTTATTCAGTTGATCAAAAGAAACGTAACCAAAAAAATGCCTTGGTATGATTGGTTGTATTATTTGGGTCTTGGTGCGATTATTCTCCCGTTTGTTTTGCCCGAAAAAGAATGGATGTTCAGCTTAGCGATCTACGGTTCAATCGCATTGGTTGTTCCGCCATTGTTTGAGTTGATTCAAATACTTAGAAGCAAGTAACTCACTAGTTTTCAATATTAATTATTTTAATTGGTCTGTTGAATTGATTGCACAGAGACCACAGAGGAAAGTGAAAGTGGTGAGATCATAGAGCATGAGGTGCGTGGATGCAAAGTCTAGTGAATTAGATTTTAATGCTTTTTCATATTTAAAGGAGATTTTTTATTAATTTAAATAGAAAATCAACAACTTATGAACCACGATGAATTAACCGATCAGATTATTAAATGTGCAATTGATATACATAAAGAACTAGGTCCTGGCTTATTGGAGTCTGCTTACCAAGAGTGCCTTGAATATGATCTTGTCAATGCAGGTCTTCGAGTAGAGAGAGAAAAAGTTCTACCGATTTCCTATAAAGATATTGAACTCAAGAAGGGTTATAGAGTTGACTTATTGATTGAAGATGAATTGGTTTTAGAATTGAAAACTGTTGAATCAATAAATCAGTCACACGTTGCACAAACATTGACGTATATGAAACTTGGAAAATACAAGACTGGTCTGATAATTAATTTTAATGCTCGCCTGTTGAAGTTCGGTTTGAAGCGATTGATTTTGTAAAAAAAAGATTCTGATTAGATTCATCCCACGCCCTACATGCTCCGTGTTCTCCTACTACGCCCTATAAAAAAAACTCCATGCACTCAGTGAAATTAATATTACACAGAGACCATAGAGATGTAAGGTTTTATTGAGCTCACCGAGCATGAGTGGTGTAAGTACGGCGTCTATATTTTCTATGTAATTGTTTGATATATCCCACGCCCTGCATGCTCCGTGTTCTCATACTACGCCCTTTTTTTAAAAAAAACTCCGTGCACTCAGTGAAATTTAATATCACACAGAGACCATAGAGGTATAATGTTTTTTTAGAGTTCATCGAGCATGAGCGGCGTAAGTACGGCGTCTATTATCTTCCATGTGATTTTTGATTCAATTCCACGCCTTGCATGCTCTGCGTTCTCATACTACGCCCTATGAAAGAAAACTCTGTGAGCTCAGTGAAATAGCAATCAACCTTTGATATCATGTTTTTTTATATCCCAACAACTTTAAATACTGATCTGAATTCTGTTCTTCTGCAAAGAGCCGTGTTCTGATCTCTCCTTTTTCATCTCTATCAATTAAGATATGTCTGGGTTCTGGAATTAGACAATGTTTTAACCCACCAAATCCACCAATCGTTTCTTGATATGCCCCTGTATTAAAGAAACCAATGTACAGAGGATTCTCTTGGTCAAATTTTGGCAGATATATTGCATTTGCATGCTGCTCGGAATTATAGTAATCATCACTGTCGCATGTCAGACCTCCAAGCAATACGCGCTCATACTCATCATCCCAACGATTTATCGGGAGCATAATAAAACGCTGATTGATCGCCCATGTGTCGGGAAGGTTGGTCATGAAGGAAGAATCGATCATATTCCATTTTTCTCGATCATTTTGTTGCTTCTGATCAATAATGGAAAAAATAGCACCTCCACTTTCTCCAACTGTGAAGGAACCGAATTCAGTATAAATATCGGGATGTTTCAAATTGTGGTCATCGCACATTCCTTTGATCTGCAGAATAATTTCTTCAACCATGTATTCGTAATCATAGTCGAATCCAAGTGACTTCTTTATGGGAAATCCTCCACCAATATTCAGCGCGATTAGTGATTCACAAACTTTAGCCAATTTGCTGTACACGCGAAGAGATTTTGAAAGCTCATTCCAATAGTAGGCATTGTCCTTTATACCAGTATTGATGAAAAAGTGCAGCATTTTAAGTGAAACACGATCATTTGAAGCGATCCTTTCTTCATAAAATGGAAGGATCTCTTTATAACGAATACCTAAACGAGAAGTGTAAAATTCGAATTTTGGATCCTCTTCAGATGCAATGCGAATTCCGATTTCAATGTCGCGGTCACACAATTCTAATATTCGATCAAGTTCACCTTTATTATCGATCACAGGTATTACTTTGACGAAATCACGATCGATCAGTTCAGCGATTCTTTCAATGTATCGATCTTGCTTAAAGCCATTGCAAATAATAACCTCATTGCCAGTTAGTTTGCCGTTATCGATGAGATGATTAATGATATCAATATCATACGACGAAGAAGTTTCTAAATGAACTTCATTCTTCAATACTTCATCCAGTACAAAAGAGAAATGAGAACTCTTGGTACAATAGGCAAACTCGTATTTCCCTTGATATCCTGTTTTTGTTATCGCTTGATTAAACCAGCGTTTACTTTTTTGAATATTTTCAGAGATCTTTGGTAAATAGTTAAACTTTAAAGGAGTCCCGTATTCTTTAACCAACTCCATAAGATCAATACCATGAAATGTCAAAGATCTACTTTCACTTAAATTGAATTCTTCCTGAGGAAAGTCAAAGGTTTGGTCGATGAGGTCAAAATATCGTTTACGCATTTAAGGTTCCGTTTTTAATCGATAAAGAGCCATTAACAAAACTCCGAACAATGCCGATGCAAAAAGCAAATGAGCTGTTTGAACAAGTCCTGGCATCTCGAAGTGAGCAAGTAGCACGCCACTTAACAATTCAATTGCTAAGATAATAAATGCCCAATGGATAATGCGTAATTCTCTTACTTTCCATTTAATGAAGAACATATAGGTGATCAGTACAAGAACAGCCCAGGAGAAGCTTCTGTGGATAAAGAATATTGTTCCGAAATTTTCAGCCCAACCTTCGCGACCAATTCCGGATTTCCTCAAATAATCAATTTCTTCTCTTACTTGAGTTCCCAAAAACATTTGACCGAAAGTGACGATAAAAATGAAAAAGACCAACCAGTAAAAGGTTCGATTTACCTGAATGTTCTTTTGTTGAGAAGGAGCGACCAAGCGAATCATATATAGTTGTATTCCAATGATGACCAGCGCTAACAACATGTGAATCGTAATCGTCCAGGGAACAAGGTTCGTGGCTACAACAATAGAACCAAACCAAGCTTGAAAGGCAAGGACAATAAGATTGACAGTTCCTAGAATTACCAATTTTCGCTTACGATACTTTAGCATTATCCAAAGAAAGATCAGTAATACACCGTTACCAGCTAAAAAACCTACAAGTCTATTTACATATTCAGTCCAAGTTTTACCTGCATTGAAATCTTCCTCAATATATACACTTGGATCATTCTTGATCTTTTCAGCAGTTTCAGAAAGACCAACTGAGTTGAGTAGATTGCAGAACTTTTCAACCTTCTTTCTTCTCTTTTCACTATAAATCAATTTATAATCTTCAGGTAATTCAGCTTTGTCAGTTGGTGGTACCCATTGACCAAAACATTTTGGCCAGTCTGGGCATCCCATTCCACTTCCAGTTATTCGAACAAAACTTCCTGCAATAACTACAAGATATATCAAGATCAGTGTGATCCAATTGAGTCGAACAAACCATCGATTGAACTTCATGATATACTTTGTTTTATTTTATTACCTGTTGCTACAAAATTACAGCGACAAAAGTAAATCAAATTATCATGTATCAATAGGTTTAAAAGAAATTTAGAAATTGTCTTTTACGTTATTCGGAATCAGCGTCATTGTTAAAAAAAACATAAAATGAATCTCTCAATTGACATATAATTTTAATCAGTGTATATTCGTAGGCATACTAATACTATAAAACATGAAGTTGAACCTGTTCGTAATGCTGTTTGCATTGGTTTATTGTATAAACTACTCCGTTGCTCAGCAAGATTCTGTGAAGATGGTCGTTGCAAAAAATGCGGATGTCGATTCCTCCGGAATTGATCCAAAAGCCCAGGAAGCATACAATGAAGGGATATCTGCTTTTGAATCTAAAAAATACGATCAAGCGATTTCTAATTTTGAAAAGGCGCTTTCGATTGCTCCGGATTTCAAGAAGGCTCAAAAGAACCTGGCGTACACTTACCTCTCTGCTGGAAAAAATGAAAAGGCTGCAAAGGCATTTGAAAAATTGACTTCTGACGAAGAAATTGCTCATCTGGCATATTTTGAATTAGCTGTTCTCGCAACGAAAAGAGATAGTCTAGATCAGGCAATTGGGTATTACTCAAAAGCAATTGAAGCGAACCCAGCTGAGTCAAAATATCATCACCAGAGAGGGATCCAATACTTCAAGAAAGAAGATTATGAATCTGCTGTAAAAGATTTTACCAAAGGTTTGGCGATAAATACAACTTCTGCAGAAATGTATAATGACAGAGGGAGTGCTTTCCGAAAAATGGAGAAACTAGATCGAGCAGAAGCAGATTATAAAAAAGCGATCGCCAATGATCCTCGATTCGTAGTCGCTTATAATAATTTGGGGAGTACCTTGCGTGAGGCAGGACAACACGATCGAGCAATTAAAACCTTCAATAAGGCGATTGCTATTGATGGTGATTTTCACTTAGCTCTGAATAATAGAGGATATGCCTTTTTTGAATCAGGGGATTATAAATCAGCATTGAAGGATTTTATGAAAGTTACTCAATTAGAACCTTCATATGCTTCGGCTTATAATAATCTAGCAGCTGTTTATCTTAAAATGAAGGACTACGATAAAGTTGTTGATTATGCAACAAAAGCAATTAATAAAAATGAACAGCTTGGTTCAGCTTATTATAATCGAGCTGCAGCGTATGAAATGTTGAGAAAATTGGATAAGGCCTGTGAAGATTGGAGTAATGCTTCTGCTTATGGAGTAAGTGTTGCTGACCGCTATTACGGACAGACCGGATGTGCTAACCTAATTGAGAAGTAAGATGAAGAAGATAATTGTACTAGCGATATTATGTTTTAGCGTTTCCGCTTTAGCGCAGAAGGAAGTTGTTTTTGACAAAAAGAACTTTAAGGATAATAAAAAAGCCTATAAAGAAGCCGAGGATTATTTAGAAGAAGCCGATGAACTGATGATCCCAAACCCTTTCCCGCGATATGCACAGGCTTTGGAATTATATAAAAAGGCAAATGACTTTAATGACAAGAGTTCTCACGTAAATTTCCAACTTGGACTATGTTACATGAATACTGCTGAGAAGTTTAAGTCACTGGAGTATTTTGAAAAGTCTTTTAAGCTCAATCCAAATAAACATGTTGATATTCACTATTACCTTGGACGTGGTCATCATTTGAAATCAGAGTGGGACGAAGCAATTCAGCATTATGAGGCTCATAAAAAGAGATTGAATGCAAAGGAACAGCTTCAGGATATGATGAAAGTAAACAAACTGATCTTTGAATGTAAATCTGGAAAAGAGCTGGTTAAAGACCCAACACGTGTCTGGATCGATAACATGGGAGGAATGATCAATTCAGAATATCCTGAGTACGGTATGATCATGACAGCAGATGCCTCTGAGATCTACTTTACAAGTAGAAGACCTTCAACTTTAGGTGGTGGAAAGGATCTAATGATCGATCAATATTTCGAAGATGTTTATACGTCTAATAAGTTTGAAGGAAATTCATGGATCAAAGCTAAAAATATTGGTGATCCAGTAAATACTAAAGGTCATGATGCTGCAGTCGCTTTAAGTCCGGACGGTAGTAAAATGATTGTTTACATCGATGACAAAGGAGATGGTAACCTTTATGAAAGTGTTCGTGAAGGAAATGAGTGGTCAAAACCAAAGAAGTTCGATGAGCCAATAAATAGTGACTATCACGAAGCTTCGGCCTGGTATACCTCTGATGGTAAAAGAATATTCTTTATCAGTGAGCGACCATTGGAAAAGAGAGGAAACCCAAAAGATCGAGATATTTACGTTGCTGAATGGGACGCTGAAGAGGAAGAGTGGATCGATCCACAACGACTTCCAGAAGAAGTAAATACAAAGTATGATGAGGATGGTATTTATGTGCATCCTGATGGTAAAACAATATACTTCTCCTCGAAAGGTCATAACACGATGGGAGGGTATGACGTTTTCAAATCGGTACTGCAAGAAGATGGATCATGGTCAAAGGCGGAAAATATGGGTTATCCGATAAATACTCCAGACGATGATGTGTTTTTCTTAGTTGCGGCAAATGGACGAGATGCATACATGACATCCTACCGTGAAGATGGTTTTGGAGATAAAGACCTTTATAAGGTTACATTGCTAGGGGATGAAAAAGAACCGATCTTAATGGCAGAAGACCTTCTCCTTGCTAATGCAGAAGCACCAAGTTCTGCTGTAGTGATTGAGCCAAAAGTTGAGGTTAAGGATCAATTGGCCATCTTAAAAGGTATCGTGCGCGATGATAAAACGAAAGAACCATTGAAAGCCAATATCGAGCTAGTTGACAACGAAACGAACGAAGTTGTTGCTGAATTTACATCAGATGCCAAAACAGGACGATTCCTGGTTTCTCTACCGGGTGGAAAGAATTACGGAATTGCGGTGAAAGCAGAAGGCTATTTATTCCATTCAGAAAACTTCAACGTAAAGCAAAATGAAGCGTATAAAGAAGTCGAAAAGAATGTGGACTTGAAAAAAGTGGATGTTGGCCAGTCGATTGTCTTAAGAAATATCTTCTTCGACCTGAACAAATACACGTTGCGTGATGAGTCCGAAAAAGAGTTGATGCGACTGACGAAATTATTGAATGATAATCCATCATTAAAGATCGAGATCAGTGGACACACAGATTCACGTGGTTCGGCAGCATACAATAAAGAACTGTCTAAAAATCGTGCGAAAGCAGTTGTTGATTATCTTGTAGGTAAAGGAATCAGTAAGGACCGTTTGGAATATGCGGGTTACGGTGAAGAACAACCGATAAACTCAGATGCAGAAATTTCAAAATTGAAACGTCGTGCTGAAATAGAAGATGCACATCAGGAAAACAGACGAACAGAGTTTAAGATCTTAGAGAATTAAGGTGAGGAACGACTATTTACGTTGTTCCCATTCCTCTTTAGAGTAGAACTTCATCGAAACTGAGTTCACACAGTGCCGCGTGTTTTTAACAGTGAATCCTTCACCTAGAAAAACATGTCCTAAGTGACCTTTACAGTTCGCGCATACGATTTCTGTTCTTCGACCGTCAGGATCTGGAACGCGCTCAACAGCACCTTCGATCTCATCATCAAATGAAGGCCAACCACACATAGAGTTAAACTTAGACTCAGATGTGTAGAGAGGAGCTTCACATTGCTTGCATACGTATATCCCTTCAGCTTTATTGTCTAAAAGATCTCCTGTAAAAGGTCGTTCTGTTCCTTTGTGAAGAATAACTCTTTTTTCCTCGGCAGTTAACTCGTTATATTTTTCCTTGTCTTCCATAGAATTCGTTGCTCAGGTCTCTTAACACCTTATCAGAACATATGTTCCGTGAAAGTAAAATTTTTTAGGAAAATGATAAGGAAACGTCAATTTATGACATCCTTATTTAAAATGATTCTAAAATACCTAATTTATGGTATTGTGAAACGCGCGTTCCTGCCGTTACTTTGTCCCCAAATAATTAATAGAATTAAAAATGCTTAAGAAAACGTTATTCATATCAATACTACTAATGGGAGCAGTTGCCTGTAAGAAAGAAGGTTGTACAGATCCAAAAGCGTCTAATTACAATGAAGAGGCTGATAAGGACGATGGAAGTTGTACATATGCCAATGATGATTCATATATCATACCGTCAACATATGCATTTGAAGATGGAAATGGAAACTCTACTGTAAGTTACACAGGTCAAACGGATCGTTTAAACCAGTTGCGTGAGATGACAACATTAATGAAAACAGGGAACTCTACAACAGTTTCTGCTCAGGTTTTAAAGGACATGTTTGCTAACGTAGGAGACAACGGGAATGGGAATTTCTCTTTTTCTTCAACTAAACAACTAGAGAATAAGTGTTTTAGTGCTGATGTAACACTATTTAAAGAATGGATGGATAGTCTTGCGGTTTCAAGCCAGTCTAACGCGATGACAGCTTCGAATGGTCAGGCTGGAACGTTAACAGCTCAATCAGGTTCTACTTACTTTTTCAATGGTAACGGTGTAGAATATGTTCAATTGATAGAAAAAGGATTGATGGGGGCAGTGTTCATGCATCAGGCGTTGAACGTTTATTTCGGATCAGGTAAGATGGATGTAGACAATACAACAGCTGAAGACCCAGCTAATGGAAAGTACTATACGGCTATGGAGCATCACTTTGACGAGGCTTTTGGTTACTTCGGAGTCGATGTAGATTTCCCTACAAGCATTCCTTCTGATCTTTGGGGTAAATATTGTAATAGCCAGGATCCAATCTTAAACTGTAATGCAGATATGATGGATAACTTCCTTAAAGGACGTGCAGCTATCTCGAATGATGTACTAGCAGATAGAGATGAAGCAATTCAGGCGATAAGAACTGAATGGGAAGAAATTTCAGCTTATCAAGCGATCGATTATATTGATGGTGCAATTGCAGCATTTGGTTCTGACAATGCACAGTATCTTCATGAATTGGCAGAAGCTTATGCATTTGCATGGAACTTAAGATATGCTCCTACAGAAACAAGAAGAATGACACAAACAGAGCATGCAGCTTTAATGGCTCAGTTTAAAACAAATTTCTGGGACATGACGATCAGTGATCTGAACGGAATTAAAACTACAATCGAATCAAAATACTAAAACCATGAATTGGAGCAAACTAATTTGGATTACTGCTTTACTTGGTGTTGCATTGTCATCGTGTAAAAAAGACGATGATGATACGGAAGACTTTGACAAAGCAGCATTGTTATCGAATCTTTCGGGGAACATCATCGTACCTTCGCTGAATCAATTCGAATCAGATCTGAATGTACTTTCAACAGCAGTTGCTGATCTTAGTCAAAACAGTTCTGCTCAAGATCTGGAAACGGCAAGAGATGCATGGAAAAATGCTTACTTGACTTGGCAAACAGTGAAGATCTTTGATTTCGGTCCGATTCGCGATAATGCATTCAAAAGTGCAACAGGAACTTACCCTGTGGATACAACTGATATCAATGGGAATATAGCGTCTGGTTCTTATACACTGGGTACGGCTGCAAATGCCGATGCAATAGGCCTTCCGTCTCTTGATTATTTGTTTTACAGAGCGGGAGCATTAGATTCGATCCAGTCGAATCCAAATTGTAGTGCTTATATAACAGATGTTGTAAATAAAATGGTGAACGAAACGAACGTTGTGGTAAATGGATGGTCAACGTATCAAGCAACATTCAATACATCAACAGGAACATCTTCTACTTCTGGTTTTTCTCTGTTCATTAATGAGTTTAATCGTGACTATGAACTTGCAAAGAATGCCAAAGTTGGTATTCCACTTGGAAAGCAGAGCTTGGATATCCAAATGCCTGAATTTATCGAGGCGAGATACAGTGGTATTTCTTTCGATCTACTGCGTGAAAGCATGGTTGCTTTGCAAAAAGTTTACAACGGAAACAGCTTTTCAACTGGTGCAGCTGGAGTAGGATGTGACGATTATCTTCTTCATCTGGAACGTTCATCACTGAATAACACAATTGACGGAAACTTCTCACAGATCATCTCGACTGTGGATGGATTTTCTACAACGTTTGAAAATGCAATGCAGGAAGATGTTCAGGCATGTAACGACTTATATCTGCAGCTTCAGCAACAGGTGGTTAATATCAAAACGGATATGACTTCAGCATTTGGAGTGTTGATCACATATCAAGACAACGATGGTGACTAGCCATAATAAAAACGGCATATCAAAGGCGCTGTTTAAGAGCGTGAATATAGCCCCTCTAATTATTTTCAGAATAATTTTTGGGGCTTTGCTCTTGTATGGCTCTATACGCTTTGTAGCCAAAGGATGGGTCAATTCTCTTTACATTGAACCTGATCATTATTTTGGTTATTTAGGTTTTGAATGGATCAAACCTTTATCGGGTGAATGGATGTATCTGCCGTTCGTTTTAATGATCGTTGCGGCACTTTTCATTTTAGTCGGATTCAAATATCGAGTTGCAGCGATCACGTATTTTCTTGCCTTTACTTATGTTGAGTTACTTGACAAATCGAATTATCTGAATCATTACTATTTTGTAAGTCTGATGAGCTTTTTAATGATATGGGTTCCTGCAAACCGCCAGTTTTCTATCGACGCTTATCTTCGCCCATCGATTCGGTGGAAAAGATCGCCGGCCTGGACTATAAATATTCTCAAATTTCAATTAGCTGTCGTTTACGTTTTTGCTGGAATAGCTAAGTTGAACTCAGATTGGTTATTTGAAGCCTTGCCTCTGAAGATCTGGCTTCAAGCTCATCATAATGTTCCGTTGTTTGGAAGTCTTCTTGAAGCAGAATGGGTTGCTTATTTCTTTAGTTGGTTCGGGTGTATTTATGATCTTTTCATTGTTTTCTTTTTATTGTCAAAACGAACAAGACCGATAGCATATGTTGCGGTCATTGTTTTTCATTTTGTAACATGGTTATTATTCCCAATAGGTGTTTTTCCTTGGGTTATGATATTTTCAACGTTGATCTTCTTTAGCGCCAATTTTCATGAAAAGATCCTTCATATTTTACGATCATTTTTTAGTTCGTTCTCTGCAAGACCACCGTTCAATCCTTCGGTACTTAGATATTCCTCGTTCAGTCGCAAAATGATAACGTTTTTGATTGGGACATATGTCTTTATTCAGATCGTGGTGCCATTTCGATATGTTTTATATCCTGGTAATTTGTTCTGGAATGAAGAAGGATTCCGTTTCTCATGGCGGGTAATGTTAATGCATAAAGAAGGCTATGCAACTTTTTATGTTGAAGATCGCTCAACAGGTCGAATGTCTGAAATTCAGAACCTGGATTATCTAACAGAAACTCAAGAGGACCAAATGGCGACACAACCAGATATGATTCTTCAATTTGCTGATATAATTCATGATAAATACAAAGGAAAAACAGTTACCTATCAAGGTCAAAGCTTTACCTTTGAGGATCCTGCCGTGAGGGCAGAAATATATGTTAGTTTAAATGGTCGCCCATCACAATTGTTTGTGAGTAAAGAGCACGATTTAACGGCATTAAAATATGATTTGAGACATAGAAACTGGATTGAACCTTTTAAGGATTGAAAACATTAATTTCCATATTATTTATAGTTCTGAGCTTTAGCTTGTTAAGTCAGCAAAATTTGCTGGTCGGTAAGCTTGTTGACAGTGACAAAGACCCTGTGCCTGCTGTTAAAGTATGGAACTTAAAATCGGACGATAAAGTCCGTTCTGATCAATATGGTGAATTCAAAATAAAAACCGAAATCGGAGATAGTATCCAATTTACATCGATATTGTTCGATACGGTAATAGTGATTACCGACGAAAAATTGCTTCGTAAGCCGATCGAGATCATGCTCGATTATAAAACACAGGAAATTGAAGAGGTCGATATCATTCAAAAAAGACTTGAGAATTTTAACGTTGGTTTTCTTCCCCCAATTAAAGGAGTTCGATTAAACAATGGAACGAATTCGATCATTAAATTGAAAGGATTAAATGGAGCGAAGTCTTTAGGTAATCCAAGAGAAATGTACGCCAAGATCCCTGGTTTGAATATATGGGAAAACGATGGAGCAGGTATACAAGTAGGAATTGGGGGCAGAGGTTTAAGTCCGAAGAGAACAGCGAACTTTAATACACGTCAAAATGGTTATGACATCAGTGCCGACGCATTAGGATATCCAGAAAGTTACTACACACCACCCATAGAAGCGCTGGATAACATTGAGATCGTCCGCGGTTCTGCCGCTCTTCAATTTGGAACACAGTTCGGAGGATTATTGAATTTTGTGATTCGAGATCCAGTTGAGCATTCACCATTCGAATTTACAACACGGAATACTGTTGGAGGATATGGATATTTGAGCACATTTAATAGGATCTCTGGTTCGCATAAACGCATGTATTATCAGGCTTATCACTTATATAAGCGTGGAGATGGATATCGGGAGAATAGCTCTTTTTATCAGCATCAGGCATTCGCTGAATTCGGTTATTACCTGAATGAGAACTGGACGGTTGGGATCGAATATACCCATATGAATTATTTGTCTGAACAACCAGGTGGTTTAACAGACCTAGGATTCGAAGAAAACCCGAGACAGAGTATTAGAGATCGAAATTGGTTTGGAGTCGATTGGAATTTGTTAGCCGTCACATCAAATTATGAGTTTAAGAATAACAGCAGGCTTAATTTCAGAGCATTTGGTATGATCTCGGACCGAAAATCACTTGGTTTTCTGGGTAAAGTCACACAAACAGATAATGGTGGGGCAAGAGAAATGATCTATTCTGATTTCCAAAATATGGGAATGGAACTTCGCTACTTAAAGAAATATCAACTGCGCTCTTCTACTAGTGAAAGAGCTGGTATTCGAGGGGCATTGGTGATCGGAGGAAGACTATACCAAGGGGAAACTCAGACAGAGCAAGGTAAAGCCGCCTATGGAGACGACGCTGATTTTAGCTTTTTAAATCCTAATGATCTAGAGATCTCATCATTTACATATCCTTCACAGAACGCTGCTTTCTTTTTAGAGAATATCTTATTCCTGGGTGAGAAGTGGAGATTAAATTTCGGAGCTCGAATTGAACATATCGCGAGTAGTTCTGAAGGTTTTTATAAGCAGTATAGTATTCACCCGATCAATAACGATACGATACAAACCACGACAGTTAGAGATGCAAATGAAGTGGTTAGAACAGTTCCATTGTTCGGCCTGGGGACAGCATACAAAGTCAATAAACGTTCTACAGCTTACATGAATTTCACTCAGAATTATAGAGCGATAAACTTCACAGATATTCGCGTGAACAATCCAAATATTCAGGTGGATACAAATATTCGTGATGAATATGGATTTACGGGAGAAGTTGGTTTTAGAGGTTTGGTCAAGGACTATTTGATATATGATCTTTCCGCATTTTATATTTTTTATGGAGACAAGATCGGGCTAGCACCTTTACCAAACTCTATTCGTAAACAACGAACGAATATTGGAGATGCTCAAAATTATGGTCTGGAAGCTTTTTCAGAACTTGATTGGATCAAGTTGACAGGTGTGGATGGATCTTGGCAGTTAAAGACATTTGTGAATGCATCTTATATAAATGCAAATTACATTACCTCAAAAGAACCTAATTATGTTGGTAATAAAGTGGAGTATGTGAGTTCGTACATGTTTCGATCAGGTTTAACATTCGGTAAAGATAGATGGGAGATCAAGTTCCAATTCAATTATAATTCCGAGCAATTTTCTGATGCTTCCAATGCTGTAGAACCTTCAGGAGATGCAGTGATCGGATTGGTTCCTGCATATCACGTATTTGATTTTTCTGGAAAGTATCGATTTAAGAAGCACTTTCAGATCGAATTCGGGGTGAACAACTTTACAAATCAAAAGTATTTTACAAGAAGAGCTACTGGGTATCCCGGTCCTGGTATATTGCCATCTGACGGGATCAATCCTTACATCACACTTCAATATAAGTTTACCAAATAGGGTTTATTTAACGTAGTCTTGCTTATGGACAAGCATGTATTGATTGTTATCTAGCTTCAAGTAACCACGGTCATAGCAGAAAACGTATTCACTTCCTTTTTTTGTGGTATAGATATTTGTGAAATAGTGAAAATTAAACCCTTCTTCTGCTAGAGTGATGGCATCAACTGTCGTTTTACCTTCGGGATTCAATCGATCCATTATACGACGATTCTTTCGTAAGATGTTGTTGATACGACGCATGTAGTTATTTGCGTCTTCGTTTAACTTGTTGTTGTAAGAATTTCTGCAGTAATCACTACAGAATTTTTGGTCTTTTCTTCCGTTTAATTGCGCCCCACACTCTAAACACTTTCTATTCTCGTTCGCGTAATTCATCGGTTTCGATTTGGTGATTAATTCCTTATCAGGTGCATAAAAATACAAAAAAAATTAAACCAACAAATTGTTGAGAATTCATCAAAATGTGATGATTCTAATCTAACTGTGTGATTAACATAAATTAACAGCGGTCTATAATAGGTATGGGATTACAATGGACATCTTTGTAAGAACTACAATGCAATAAGAATGGAAGAAAACAGTGCATCGATTTCACCAGCAGAAAAGATTCGACAATTATCCGAAAAGATAAAGGAAGAGATTCCTATGATCCAAATGGTTAATAATGAACTGTCCAAAGTGATCATTGGTCAGGATAGAATGATGGAACGACTCATGATCGCACTTTTAGCTGATGGTCATATCCTTTTGGAAGGTGTTCCTGGACTAGCGAAAACATTGGCAATTAATACACTTTCCAAGGTGATTGGAGGAGAATTTAGTAGAATTCAATTTACGCCTGACCTTCTTCCAGCCGATGTTACAGGTACCTTAATTTACAATCAAAAGAATCAAGAGTTTTCGGTGACTAAAGGACCGATCTTCGCTAACTTCATATTAGCAGATGAGATCAACCGTGCTCCAGCAAAAGTTCAATCGGCATTGTTAGAGGCCATGCAAGAACGTCAAGTAACAATTGGTGATGAGACGTTTAAACTTCCCACACCATTCCTGGTTATGGCAACTCAAAACCCTATTGAACAGGAAGGAACTTATCCTTTACCTGAAGCTCAGGTCGACCGTTTCATGCTGAAAGTAACCCTTGATTACCCGAAAGAACAAGAGGAAATGCTCATCCTCCGGAATAATGTTCGTAAGGAAGGGCTTGTAAAACCAAGTGCTGTTATTAAACCTGCTGATATTCTCAGAATTCGCGAGTTAGTCCGTGAAGTATATCTGGATGAAAAGATCGAGAAGTACATTATTGATATTGTTTTTGCAACACGTTTCCCGAAGAAATATGAATTAGCGAATTTATCGCCGTTGATCTCCTTTGGAGCATCTCCTAGAGCAAGTATAAACCTGGCATTAGCAGGAAAAGCCAATGCATTCCTGAATGGAAGAGCTTATGTTATCCCCGATGATATCAGAGCGATTGCTCCAGATGTAATTCAACACAGACTTGGACTTACTTACGAAGCAGAAGCAGAGGGAATTGATGCAAAGGCTATTGTAGAGAAAGTATTGGGTCGCGTTGATGTCCCATAATTAAACCTTATTCATGGACACGAAAGAGCTACTGAAAAAAGTTCGTGAGATCGAGATCAAAACTCGTAGTCTTACGAAGCAAGTCTTTTCAGGGGAGTATCATTCTGCCTTTAAGGGAAGAGGTATGGCTTTTTCAGAAGTAAAGAACTATCAGTTTGGCGATGATGTCCGAAATATTGATTGGAATGTTACAGCCAGATTTAACGAACCTTTTGTAAAGGTTTTCGAAGAGGAACGCGAATTATCGGTCTTCTTATTACTGGATATTTCTGGATCCTCATCATTTGGTACAGTTCAACGTTCCAAGAGAGAATTGATGCTTGAAGTTGCAGCTGTACTTGCTTTTTCTGCTGTAATGAACAACGATAAAGTCGGAGCAATTTTCGTTACCGATCGAATGGAGAAATATATACCTCCTAAAAAGGGAAGATCTCATGCATTAATGATCTTAAGAGAATTGATCGACTACAAACCAAAAGGAAGAGAAACAGACTTGAATGAAGGCTTAAAATATTTTAGAAATGTAGTGAAGAAAAGAAGTATCTGTTTTGTCATTTCTGATTTCTATGATGAAAATGATTTCATGGATGGTTTGAAGATCGCAAACAATAAACATGATATGGTTGCACTCAGATTATTTGATCCTTCAGAAAAGGAATTGCCTAATCTTGGTTTGATCAAAATGTATGATGCTGAAAAGAACACAGTGAAATGGGTGAACTCGTCTTCTCGACATGTTCGAGAAAAATACAAACGAAAATATGAGCGATTCGAAGAAGAGATGAATGACGCATTTCGCAAGTCAGGTGTTGACTTTGCCACGCTGGCGACGAATGGAAAATATTTAGCAGCACTTAACCAATTGTTTTTGACAAGAGCGTGAGGATGATCTGCTTACATATCGCGTTTCTCTTTTCGACTTTCCTTTCAATTGGTCAGACGTTAAATACTCAACTGAGTAAACCAGAGATCAATATTGGTGAAAGGGTGACAATTACCTTTTCAATTCAGTCTGAAAAGCCGTTTGATAGTATCCGCTACCTACCAAAGTCGGGTGTTTTTGAAGCTAGAAATAGTGCGAGCGGTGATACGAATTCAATTTCAACACGTTATGAGTTGGAGATCATGAAACCATTTTTTGATACAACGTATCAAGAGGGAGAAAATATAATTTGGAAAGGTAAATATGAGGTTACAGCTTGGGATAGTGCTTATGTTGTTATACCTCGGGAACAAGTCGTGATCGATGACAGTGTAATGTATTTTCCGGCAGCTTTATTAGAGGTTGCTACTCCCAATGCGGATCCAAGTAAACCAATTCGAGACATCAATGAAGAATTTACAGAAGTCGGAAAGGAGGAAGGGTTTATTGCCTTTATACAAAAGCACTGGCCTTGGATGGCTGGGGTATTATTGTTGATCATTGTTTTGGTCGTACTTAGACTTCGAGGGAAAAAGAAGATTGAAAAGGAATTACCACTGCGTATTAAAACATTAAAAGAGATCGATAAACTGGAAAAGTCAAAATCCTATGAGCAGAATCTCAAGGAATATTATTTTGATCTTTCTATCATTCTTAGAAAGTTCTTCTCCAATCATTACGGTGAGCGAATGATGGATAAAACCACAGGAGAAATAGAAGAGTTATTGGCGAAAAAGGGTCTTGAAGGTTCAACCATAGCTGTTATCAGAAAGATCTTGACACAATCAGATATGGTGAAGTTTGCGAAATCAGAGCCTCCGGTTTCAGAGGTCTTTGTGATCACAAATGATGCAAGGAGAGTTGTAAATGAAGTCGCTTCCTTGGAATTAACAGATGAATAGTTTTATGCTTCTAAATATTGAATTCTGGGGATATCAATTCCACGCGTCACATTGGATGTGGGGCATACTTTTGATCCCAGTACTTTTGTTTTTGAGGTATTTACAGCTGGAAAAGAGTAGTGGAGTATTCAAATTCTCCCGTCCGTCATCTGACTTGAAAGACATTGCGTTTTCGCCGATCAAATACCTTGTGCTTGCTATTTATTTAACGATGGGCGCAGGAGCAGTATCACTGATCTTAGCGATGTCATTACCATTTCAACCCTACTCTGAGGATGTAGCTGAAGAATTCGGTCAAGGGATCGATATCATGATCGCTATGGATGTTTCGGGAAGTATGATGGCAACCGATTTTCTTCCTAACAGACTAGAAGCTGCTAAAGAAGTGGCAAAGGAGTTTATTGATGGTCGAAGTCAAGATAGGATAGGGTTTGTTGTTTTTGAGGGTGAAGCCTATACCGCTTGTCCAGCAACTCGAAACTATGGATATTTAAAGAAGTCGATTGACGGTATTCAAAGTGGACGGATCGATCCAGGAACAGCTATAGGTACAGGGCTAGGTACAGCAGTTGCTAGATTAAGAAGTGATTCTCTTAAGTCAAAAGTTATAATTCTACTTACCGATGGAGAATCAAACAAAGGAGAGATCACACCAATGGCCGCGGCAGAATTGGCTAAGAATAAAGATATCACAGTTTATACCATCGGGGTTGGTAAAGAAGGGTTTGCCAGTATGCCAGTCAATACTCCTTTTGGAAAGATCGTCCAGAATACGCAGGTTACCATCGATGAAGATTTACTTACTGAAATGGCAGAAATGACCAATGGAAAATATTTTAGAGCGACTGATAAAAGCTCATTAAGAGATATTTATAAGAAGATCGACAAAATGGAGAAGACCAAGATCATTGATAATTCAATCAAACGAGAACCTCCATATCGTCCGGAAAAGTTTCTCATTTGGGGGATTGTATTACTTGCGCTAGGGTTGTCCGTTGAGCAATTATTGTTAAAGAAGAATGGCTAAGCAAGGGAAGTACAAATATCGTCAACGTAATATTCTCATCGGAATCATCTCCTGGGAGGTCATATTTTGGTTGATCACCTATCAACTATTTAATGTGCTAGGAGTGTTCTCTGAGGAATTTGCAGGAGAGAAAGTGGTCTTTTTAAAGCCTCACTATGCCTGGTTTTTAATCATTGTCCCGCTTTTTATTTTCTTGCAGTGGTACATCCAATATTCTCGTAATAAAGTTGTTGATGGACTCGGAAGTAAAAATTTGGTATCAACTTTATTGCGACCGATATCATCAACTCGTGCTTTTGTGCGGTTCTTTTTGGTTAGAAACGTTATCGTATTTGCAATACTTGCTCTTATGCAACCTGCATTCGGGAATAAAAAGGTGAATGCTACCACAAATGGGGTGGAACTCATTTTTGCTACGGATATTTCTAACTCAATGAATACGCGTGATTGCGAAGGAGAAGAATCGAGATTAACAGTTGCGAAAAGAGCGATGAATCAGTTCATTAATCAGGCACCTGCCGCGAAAGTTGGACTTCTTGTGTTTGCTGGAAGTGTATATCCTCAGCTTCCACTTACTGCCGATAAATCAGCGGCAAAAATGCACGTGGATGAACTCTCAACCACTTTCATTTCCAATCAGGGAACGAATATTTCAGCTGCAATTGAGGAATCGAGTGTATTCTTTTCAGAAGAGAAAACAGCCAAAGTGCTCGTGCTCATAACGGATGGAGAGAATCATGAAGGAGGAATAGATGGTTCTCTCAAACTGCTCAAGGAGAAGAATATTCAGTTATTGGTCTTGGGAATAGGTTCTCCAAAGGGTGGATTAGTTCCTGCGTCACCTGATGTAAAAGGAAAATATTTGAAAGACGATCTAGGAAGGACAGTGATCTCCAAGATCAATGAGAATATGATCGCAGATCTCGCGACTAAGGCCAAAGGTGATTATTTAATTTCGTCTTCTGCATTTCCGAATATCAATCCACTTTTAACTCAAATTAACAGCTCAGAAACAACGAACGAAGTAGATTTGGAGTTTGAAGTGAAAGAGAACCGTTATCAATGGCCTCTTTTCCTTTCAGTTGTATTTTTAATTGCTCTCTGGGTTTGGGAGTCATTGCCGCTTAATCAAAGAAAAGAAGAGTAAATGAAAGTTGTATTGCTCATATTAAGTGTTGTCTTTGTTGCAGGTTCTGCCTGTGCTCAGTCATGGCGCGATTCTTTAGAACATGGCAAGCAACTTTACAATGAAGGAAAATACGAAGAGGCCTATAACTCTTTGATCCAGGCTCAGAAATTAGCCCCTGAAGACGTGGACCTATCAAAAGATATCGGAAACGCGGCTTATCGAAAAGGAGATTACGAAATGGCGGAGAAAGCTTATCGTTCTGTTGCCTCCTCCGCTGAAGATTCAGAGCAATCATCAAAACAATGGCACAACATTGGAAACGCACAACTCCAGAAAAAGGATTATCAAGCAGCCATAGAAAGTTACAAACAAGCACTTCGAGAGAATCCAGGAAATGAAGACGCTCGATATAATCTTGCAGAGGCGAAGAGAAGATTGAAGAAACAAAAGCAGGAACAGCAGAAAAAGAACAACGACAAGAATCAAGATAAGAATCAGGATCAGAAGAACCAGGATCAAAATCAAAACCAGGGTGACGATCAGCAGAATAAGAATCAATCCGGAGATAACAACAAAGAAAATGACGGTCAACAAAAAAGTCAATCAAACGATTCTGGTAAAAACGGCAAATCTCAACAGCAAAAAGGAGCTGAAAAGCTTTCAAGTAAGAAGACTGAAAGAATGTTGGACGAACTCTTGAAAAAAGAAATGAGTACCAAGCGGAAAGCAGTTGGAACAAAATCTTCCTCTTCTGAAGAGGTGAAATCAGGTAAGAAGTGGTGATGAAGATCTTGTTTGCAAATATCGCCGTTTTGATCTGTTCAACGATCCTGTTGGGTCAGAAGGAATTTGTTTCTATCGAAGCAACCCCAAATCCGGTTGAAAAAGATCAGCAGCTGATCATTACGATCAAGTCAAATGTCGAAGGACAAATGGATTTTGAATTACCCGATGAGTTTGAGCAATCAGGTCCAACACAGTCTGGAATGTCTTCTTCTGTGAAGTACTCGAATGGTAGAGGTAAAGTTGTTAGGTTCAGCTATCAGAAGTTGTCGGGGCATTTCGAAGATGAAGGTAGATATCGGGTTGGTCCGGCTAAGATTCACGGAAAGAATGGAGTTGTTACCTCAAATGTGGTTGAGATAAAAGTCATGGAACGACAGTACATGATCAGTGAGAATCCTGCTGATAACATGAATAGAGCAATCTTCGGTATTATTGAGCAATCAAGTAAAGAGATTTATGAAGGTCAGCCTTTAATACTTGAAGGAAAAGTTTATTCTCAAGTAGACATCTTACAAGTTGAGCGATACGTACCATTCGAATTAGAAGGTCCATGTGAAACTCATGATCTACAGCAATCAAATCAAGTGACGAGAACATTTGAGCAGGTAGCAGGTAGGAATGTTATGACTTTTCGAATTGGGAAAATGTTGGTATTCCCTGAAAAGACAGGAACTTTTGAAATTGATGCCTTTGAGACGATCTTATTTTACGATGATCAAAGAAGTCTTTTTCCAGAACGGACAAAGATACTTTCTAATGAATCAAAAGTTAAGGTAAAACCATTGCCCGATGGCGTTCCTCCAAGCTTTATCGAAGGTGTTGGTCAGTTTAAACTCGAAGCTTCTCTGGATACAAATCAACTCAAACAAGGCGAAGTACTCACCTTGAGAATCTATGTTATGGGACACGGTAACCTTCACAATATTGAAGCTCCTGAATTAAAACTTCCGAAAGGAATGATACTCTATGGAGATCCTGAAATTGATGATTCAGTAACCTATACAGCTCGTGGTGCAGAAGGGATGAAATCCTTTACTTACTTTATTCAGGCAAACAAAGCCGGATCAATTGAAATACCAGTGATCGAGGCGGGCTACTTTGACTTGAAAACAGAAGAGTATCAAGTTCTTGAAGCTAAATTGCCGCCAGTTGAGGTGACGCCATCTGATAAAGCAATTGCTGCAGTATCGAATAGTCAAGACAATAAAAAAGAGGAGGTTCAGAAATTATTACCACCGATCGATCAAGATGAAATTACAGGATTTGAAGGTTCTAGTTTGACAGGTATTAAGGGTGTTCTTTGGACATGTACTCCGGTTGCCCTTGCTTTCATATTAGGATTTGTTGTAAGAACAAGACAGAGTTCTGAAGGTGTCAGAGCGATGAAACAAGAGCAATTGAGCTATAAACAAAAAGCATTAGATGAGCTCGAGAAGTTAAGTGGGAATACAATTGACCCTTCAAATCTTCAGGCGATCAAAAATGCCGTGAGTAATTACCTCGCGCTGCGATTTGATGTGACCGCTGCACAAGTGAACACCGCATTTATAATGTCGAATGAGGTGCTCTCCGATAATGTTAAGAAAGAACTGGCAGATCTATTTAATAGTATAGATGAATTACGTTACAGTGGTGGAGCCATGAAGGCAGATGGTGAGCACATTGCGGAAACAGCAAAACGAGTCATAAACGAAATATGATACGTTCACTATTGACATATTTATTTCTATTTGTGCTGTTGGGCGTAACTGCTCAAACCGATTCAACAGAAATTGATGTAAAAAAGCTGTTGATTGAGAAAGAATATAAAAGCGTTGTTCAACATTTAGAGCCTCAATTAGATGAGAACCCTAGTTTTTCTGATTTTTACAATTTAGGTATTGCATATACTGAATTGAATGAGCTCCGCAAAGGACTGTGGTCATTTGAATCTGCACTAAAGATTGATCCATTGAATGAAAAAGCTCAACACAATGCAGCGTTTGTGTATTCAAAATTGGTTGAAGATGGTGTATGGAAGAATCCTTTTAGCTGGGTTGATCGAATAGCAGTTGAATTAAAAGCGATCTGGATCCCGATGTTGATCGTTGCAGGTTTATTACTTACGATATCTACTTTTTTAAGTGTCGGAAACATCAAGCTAAAAAGAAATGGTCTTAAAAAGTTAATGTTTCCAAGTCTATTACTTGTGATAATCTCGCTTGTTGGACTTAACTTATTAAATGAGCATGCTACGAACAATTCAGTTGTCATTCCTATTCATAATGGAGTAGAGTTGTTTTTAAACCCACAAGGTACACCTATTGACGGACAGATCAACTTACCAATTAAAAATCAGCTCGTTAAGTACAGTAAAGACTCAGTCTGGGTATGTCTTTCAAATAATCAAGACCGCTTTTGGTTAATGACTAAAGAGGCTTTTATTTATTAACAAACCACTTCGGTAATCACTTGTAATACAGTGGTTTGCGTAATGTTAAGTCATTGTTAACAAGAATGTAAAATCCACAAATCCTTTTATTTATAAGCATTTGAGAAGTTTTTCGTTGAATCTACTTCTTAATATAAACTTTACCTACTCATAAGTTTTTCAAAACATCTTAATCGGAGAAAGTGCTGCACCTTTGCCCCAACAAAACGTAAAAAAACGAATTAAAACAAAAGAGATGAAAAGATCTACAATTAAATTAGGAGCGATGCTTTTGACAGCATCTTTAACAATGACAGCAGTGTCTTGTAAAAAAGAAGGATGTACAGATCCAACTGCTACTAACTACAATGACGAAGCAGACAAGGATGATGGTTCTTGTACTTATGCTGCTGACCCAGTTGATGAGTCAGAAGTAATGGTTTCTTCAAACATTACAGAAAACACAACTTGGACAGCGGATAAGACTTATATCCTTACTACACGTGTTGCAGTAACTGCTGGAAACACTTTGACAATTGAGCCAGGTACAGTAATTAAAGGTGAGGTTGGTTCAGGACCAAACGCTACAGCGTTGATTATTGCGAGAGATGCAACATTGATTGCTGATGGAGAGGATCCGTCAACACCAATTATCTTCACTACAGTTGCTGATGAAATAGAATCAGGAGAAATTGCAAGTCCAAACATGGATCCTACTTTAAGTGGTCTTTGGGGTGGTTTGATCGTTCTAGGTAACGCTCCAATCTCAGCTGATGCTGCTGCAGTGCAAATTGAAGGTATTCCTGCTTCTGACCAAAATGGTCTTTACGGTGGTTCTGATCCAGCAGATAATTCGGGAGTAATTCGTTATGTATCTATTCGTCACGGTGGTTCAAACATCGGTGAAGGAAACGAGATCAATGGATTGACACTTGGTGGTGTTGGTACAGGAACAACTGTTGAAAACATTGAGGTTGTTGCTAACCAGGATGATGGAATCGAGTGGTTCGGTGGAACTGTTAACGTAACAAACGCTGTTGTTTGGAATGCTGGTGATGATGCACTAGATACTGACCAGGCATGGGCAGGAACATTGGATAACTTTGCTGTTGTATGTGGTGCTAACACTGACCACGGTACTGAGATCGATGGACCAGAAGGAACAGCTTTAGCTGCACACACGCTGAGAAACGGTACGATCAAAGGAGCTTCTGATTCTGAGTTAGGAGATTTCAGAGATGGTGCAAGAGCAACTATCGAGAATGTATACTACTTCGGATTCCCTGATCCAGCAACTGATGGAAGAGGTGATCTAGAATTGGATGATGTTGATACTCAAACAAACTTCACAAACGGAGATTTAACTTTCTCTAACCTTGAGGTGACGCTTCCAACAGGAGTTGTATTGACAGATGTATTCAAAAACGGAACTGACGCTCACGCAACAAGTGTTGCTGCAGGTGCTAACACAGTAGGAGCTACAGTAAGTGCTTTTGCTGGATGGTCTTGGGCTGATGCAGCTGGAGGACTTAACTTCTAAGAATATAAGTTAACAATAATTATAGAATCCAGAACCTGCTGAAAGTAGGTTCTGGATTTTAAAGTAAAAAGTAAAAACAAGATAAACTTACGAGAAGATGCGCTTTACAAGTTTAACATTAACATTGATTTTGTCCCTTATTACTGCTACACTATTCGGACAAAATGGAAACATCAGAGGGGGAGTCCTCGATGCAAACACTGGAGAATTCATTCCTGGTGTAAAAGTAAAAGTTGAAGACCAGAAGAAAGGAGCTTACTCTGATATTGATGGTCGATTTGACATTAGTATTGAACCTGGATCTTATAACCTGGTTGTAACATTTATGTCTTATGACACGGTTCGTGTTGAAAACGTGACAGTAGTATCAGGAGAAGTAAATGTTCTCGACGACATTCTTCTTGGAGAAGCTAAGATTAACGATTACGATGGAGTTACAGTAACTGCAACACGTAAGACAAATACTGAAGTTGCGATCAATATGTTGAAAAAGAAATCTTCCAACATGATCGATGGTGTTTCTGCTGCAAGTATTCGTAAAAGTGGTGACTCTGATGCGGCTGCAGCAATGAAGCGTGTACCAGGTGTGTCACTTGCAGGTGGTAAATATGTTTACGTTCGTGGATTAGGAGACCGTTACAACAAAACAGTATTAAATGGAATGGATATTCCAGGTCTTGATCCAGATCGAAACACGATCCAAATGGATATTTTCCCTACGAGTGTTATTGATAACCTGATCGTAAATAAATCATTCGTTGCGAGTTTACCTGCTGATTTCACAGGAGGTATTATCGATATCAAATTGAAAAGTTTCCCAACTGAAAAGATTCGTTCATTTTCTATTGGAACGGCTTACAATCCGAACTACCATTTGAGAAACGATTATCTTTCTTATCAGGGAGGTAAGACGGACTTCTTAGGTTTTGATGATGGAACTAGAGAAATACCGGTAGTAAATAATATCCCATTTTTTGCTGAGGCGATTTCTGATCCGAATGGACAGGAGGGAACACGATACAAAGAGATTCTTGGGATGTTCAACCCAAACCTTGCTGCTATGCGATCTTCAAGTTTGATGGACCTTTCTTTAGGTGCAACAGTTGGAAATCAGCATAAATTGAAGAACTACACATTAGGATATAATGTGGTATTATCATACAGCAACAGTACTCAGTATTATGAAGACGCGATTTACGGTCGTTATGGATTATCAGGAGATGCCTCTGTTACAGAGATGGAGACAAGAGAGTATCAAGAAGGTGACTTCGGTGTGAATAATGTTTTTGCAAGTGCAATGGCTGGTTTTGCATTGAAATCGAATACGGCTAAATATACGTTCAACGTAATGCACCTTCAGAATGGAGAATCTAAAGCTGGTATTTTTGACTTCTTTAATAGTGATCAAGGAGCAGTTTTTGAAGGATTCCAGCATAACTTGGAATACAGCGAGCGTTCGTTGACTACAGCTCAAATAACAGGTTCTTATAACTTCCAGGAAACAGGATGGTCTTGGGACTGGAGAGTAGCTCCAACATTATCTTCTATTGAAGATCCAGACATTCGTTTCACGCGTTATGAAGATAGAGGTATGAATTACGAAATCTCATCTGAGTCAGGATTCCCAATGCGAATATGGAGAGACTTGAATGAGCAAAACGTTGCCAGTCAGTTAAACGCTAAGAAAGAATTTGAACTTTGGGGAAGAGAAGCAGATGTGAAATTTGGATCTGGATATACATTCAAGCAGCGTGACTTCAACATTCGTTCTTTTATGTTGAACATTAGAAACCTTGATTTAACTGGTGATCCTGATGAGTTATTCGCAGTTGATAATTTATGGGGGAATACGGGAGATATCACTTCAGGAACGACATATGAGGCATCTTTTGTTCCAAATAACCCAAATCAATTCAATGCAAGTGTAAATAACTTCGCAGGATACATATCAACTCAGATCAGCCCTATTCAAAACTTGAAAGCTATCATCGGTGTTAGAACTGAATATTACACACAGCGATACACTGGTCAGGATCAGTTAGGAACAAATGTTCTGAACAACGATAAAGTATTAGAAGACCTTGGTATTTTCCCTTCTGCAAACCTAGTTTATGCAGTGAATGAGAATCAAAACCTACGTTTTTCATACGGTAAAACGACTGCACGTCCTTCATTCAAAGAGTTATCTTATGCAGAGATCTTCGATCCATTGACTGGGCGTACATTCATCGGAGGATTGTTCCGTGATGCAGATGACGGTCAAGGAGTAGTATACTGGGACGGACAGTTAACAAGTACAGATATCCACAACTTTGATGCTCGATGGGAAATTTACCCAACACCTGCACAAGTGATCTCTTTCAGTGCTTTCTACAAGAAATTCATCAATCCGATCGAGATCATTCAGTTCGCAACACAAGCTGGAGCATTCCAACCACGTAACGTTGGTGATGGTCAGGTGATTGGAGGTGAGATTGAAGTTAGACAATCAATGAACTTTATCAGTGAGTCACTTAAGAACTTTAGCGTTGCCGTGAACTTCACAATGACGAACTCTAGAATTGAGTTGAGTAGAACAGAATACGAAAGTAGAGTAGCTAATGCTCGTGAAGGTCAGGTAATTGATCGTTACCGTGATATGGCTGGACAAGCACCTTACATCATAAACGGAGGTTTCATGTTCAATGGAGCTGATGAAGGATTCTTCAAAACGTTAGAGGCTGCTGTTTTCTATAATATGCAAGGTCAAACACTTCAATACGCTGGAATCGTTGACCGCCCAGATATCTACACAGTTCCTTTCCACAGCTTGAACTTGAATGCTTCTAAGAAATTCGGAGCAGACGACGATATGAAGATCGGACTGAAAGTATCGAACTTATTAAATGATAAAAGAGAATCTGTATTCAGATCTTACGGTGCAGAAGACCAATATTTCCAATCACTTGGAATCGGAACAACTGTAAGCCTGAAGTTTAGCATGAACTTTTAACTTAAGAGCGCATATCGTAAGTTAAATTGAAACGTCCGTCGTAGCAGCGGGCGTTTTTTCTTTTTACAGAATAGTGCCTTAAAACTTGTGTTATTTTACAATTTTCGATTATTTTGTGAAAAACACGAACAAAACAACTTGCTTGTTAAATTATCCAAGAGGTCATATTACAAGCATGATTTAATTTATTCAGACCATGAAAAACATTTTAATCCTCGGAGCCGGTTTGTCTGCATCCACCCTAATTCGTTACCTTTTACAGAATGCAGAAGAGCAAGATTGGCATGTTACTATTGTCGATCAAGATAAGAAGGCTATAGAAAATAAGATCAATGGATCATCAAGAGCTACAGCGAAAGTGTTCAACGCTTTGGATCCTGCGGAAAGACAGCCAGAAATAGAAAAAGCAGATCTAGTGATCAGTATGTTGCCAGCAAGGTTTCATCCTGATGTTGCAGAAGACTGTATCAAGTATAAAAAGAATATGATCACTCCTTCATATGTGAGCCCACGAATGAAGGAACTGAATCAGGCAGCACTTGATGCGGGCATCACGATCATGAATGAGATCGGAGTTGATCCAGGAATTGACCACATGAGTGCAATGCGAGTGATCGATGAGATTAGAGATGCAGGTGGAAAAATGCACATTTTTGAATCTTTCTGTGGTGGGCTCGTTGCTCCTGAGAGTGATGATAACCCTTGGAATTACAAGTTTACCTGGAACCCAAGAAATGTTGTCCTGGCAGGTCAAGGTGGAGCAGCTCAATTCATTCAGGAAGGACGCTATAAATACATTCCATACAACAAGCTTTTCAGAAGAACAGAGATCATTGAAATGGAAGATTACGGAACGTTCGAAGGTTATGCGAACCGTAATTCATTGATGTATCGTGAAGTTTATGGACTGGATAATATTCCAACGATCTACCGAGGTACATTGCGTAGAAAAGGATTCTCCAGAGCATGGGATGTTTTCGTTCAATTGGGAGCAACAGATGATACTTACCAATTAGAAGGTAGCGAAGACATGACTCCACGTGACTTTATCAATTCATTCTTGCCATATAATGAGAATGATTCTGTAGAGTTGAAATTGAGACACTACATGAAGATCGATCTTGACGATACACTTTGGGACAAATTAGTGTGGTTAGGTATTTTCGATGATACGAAAAAGATCGGCTTGAAAAATGCTACACCAGCACAGATGATGCAGAAGATCCTTGAGGAGAAGTGGGCGTTGAAACCAGAAGACAAAGATATGATCGCCATGTATCACAAATTTGTATACAAAATGGGAGATGAATTCAGAGAGATCACTTCTGAAATGGTTAGTATCGGAGAAGATCAGACATATACTGCGATGAGTAATACCGTTGGTTTACCATTAGGTATTTGTGTGAAGAATATCTTAAATGGTTCGATCACGATCAAAGGTGTTCATGTACCAACAATGCGTGAAGTGTACAATCCAATTTTAGATGAATTGGAAGAACACGGGATCATCTTTAAAGAAAAACAGATCAATCCACCACGTCTTTATACAGAAGAAGAATCTTGGAGATAATCGAAAAATAAATTAGAAGAGAAGGGGTGGAGTTTTCCATCCCTTTTTCTTTTATAATACTACCTGTAATAGATCGGGTAATTCATTTGAATATTTTCTATTCGTGTTGTAGGTCGTTGTTTACCATTACTGAGCTCTTTCACGTTTTGATAAACATACTTTCTCATTTCATCTACATCGATCTGCTGATCATGATTGAGATCAGCCTTACCCGTTTTGATTCCCTCGAGCATGCAATAGGTAAATAACCCGTTCTTCCATTGATCACTTTCCATAGCGAATTCAGCTCCTCCAGCTGAAGAAATAACCGTAGCGCCCGAACCTTGACGAATATCAGAAAATAAGCTCTCAACCATTTCTCTTGAGTTTTCTAAACCGAATGCATTTTCTTCTTTGTAACCAGTTGCTACTGAACGGAATTCAATATCGCCATCTTCTTCATCGTCATCAGGAGTGGTAACTTCTTTGATCTCATCTTTATCGACTTCTCCACTGTGACAAGTGTCCATGATCAATAGTTTTTTGATCGCTTTAATTTGAGTGAGGAGTTCCTCAATGCTTTCATAAGCCAACCCTTTTTCGGTGGGATTTGTGAAATCCATATCATAAGTTCCAAAGTAGTAGTTGTAATTTTCGTCAAGAACACCATGTCCGGCAATGAAGATGACGACAACATCATTAATCGTGACATCTTCAAGGAAGCCCTCTAACTGAGAAATATTCTGCTTTGTCGCTTCTTCATTAGTGAGTGTTTTTACAAATATGTTTTTGTAGATCTCTTCATTTTGTTTCATTTGATCAACAAAATCATTGACATCCTTAGTTGGATAGGTCAGATTGAACGCTTCATCTTGATATTCTGCAACTCCGACTCCAATCACGTATAAATTATGCTTGATGAGTTGTTTGGGTTCATGAATGACCTGGAAAGACTCTTTCAATGAATTAGCTCCGTCTGCATTGATACTCATCACGGTAATTTTATTCATCCCTTGTATGAGTCCAATGGTGATGTCCTTTTGGACTGAATGAACTTTTTCATCCCGTAAGGAAATTCCTTCATTTCCATAGTAGGGTACACCATTTAAATAGACTTGAATACGGTCCAGGAACGATACACTATCACTCGATGAAACCGAAAAGGTAACCTCGTTTTTTTCGCTGATGTAGGGAAGATCATCTCGGTTAATAGTGATCTCAGGTGTGTTGAATCGTACGTTTAATTCATCTTCTTCAAAGCCCATTTTCTTCACTCGCTTTTGATGAATGTATTCATAGGCTCGAATCAAATTCTCGGGTGTTTTTCCTATCGTATTGGCAACAATATCAGGTCGATTAAAGATCAAATCGAATTGCTCAAACGGATATAAACGATCGTCGATCTTAAAGGCAATACCCTGAAGGGCATCTTTGGTTCCGGTGTAATAAAAGTCCTTATTAAAAATGATATAGTCGGTTTCAGCCGCTGCAGTGAATGTAGCCTCTATCCCACAAAGATCTGGATTCCATAATTTCAATGTTCCATCATTTGAACATGAATAAACGCGATTTGTGTTGGGCTCAAATTCCACCTTGTTTATACCGTCGAGATGACCATTGAATGTACAGACTAAATTTCCTGATCTTGGTTCCCAGACTTTAACTGTATTATCTGCTTCCCATACCGCATTATTAGTAGCTCCGGAAGTAAGGTGTTTGGAGTCATCGCTGAATGCTATACTTGTGATCGAATTATCATGAGCAACAAATGCGTTTAAACTATCATACGTTTGAGCATCTCTAATGTAAATCGTTTTGTCCCAGGCAGAAGAAGCCAGCAGTTTCCCATCTGGACTGAATGCCACTCCGCTGGTCATTGTTGTTTGATCAGTTAAAGCAATCAGTTCTTTCTCTTTTTTCCAGTCCCAGACGCGAACATGAGCATCATATCCACAACTTGCCAGTCTACCATCTGGACTAAAACTTAAGTCACTAATGCCTCCTTCGTGAGCTTGAAAAGATTTGATCAATTCTTGTTTTTCCAGATCCCAAATTCTGATTTTTCCCTGATATCCAGCCCCAGCTAAGTATTTTCCATCAGTGCTAATCGCTAATGTTTGTTGAACTTCGTATTCCGTGTTCATCTGGCTCAACATTTCACCAGTTTTCATGTCCCAGATCCCGATTTGCATGGTTCTGCCTACAGCGTAGAGTTTTCCATCTTTTCCAAATTGACAGGGGAACATACCACTTAATGTCCGTTCGATCTTGTTTTGCTTTAAGTTCCACACGGTTAAATTCAATTTTCCATTAGCCGCAACAACATAATCTCCTTTTGGAGCAACAGTCATATTGTACATTTTACTGATTAGCGGTTGAAAGATCTTGATCGGTTGAAGATCTTTTAGATTATAGAATACAATCCGTTTCATATGAATTGTAGCGAGAATTTCATTGTTGTGAAATACTTTGAAATGCGTTGGATAGAATGTTTCGCTCTCTTCCAATGTCTTAAATGATTCCTTTTTTAAATCATAGATCTGTAATTTCTGACCATGAATCGTGATATAAACCAGTTCATTATCCTCATCTAAATGAACACCTTGTATTTTTGAAGATACTGGGATACTCCATTTCTTTTCACCTGATGAAAGATCAAAAATGTGAACGTTATCATCATTGAATCCACTGTAGAAATACTGGCCTGATGCACTGATCTTAGAAGGACAAAATGGAAAGTTAAACGTATCAAATAACGTTAGCGTTTGCTTTTCATCTGAGTCTATTTTGATGATATGCAGTTTACCTTTATGGTCCAGCAATGTGAGCTGATCCGTATTCGGGATCTTATTAAGGTGCATGGCGTATTGATCCGTTATCTGCTCAGGTTGACTGTCTTTTGAAAGTTGCACTTTGGATGCATAGCCATTTTCATTGATGTAATACATGAACTTACTGTCATCAGAAAAAGCAATTCCATTTGCGTTGTAATCAGCGGGAACTTCCAACACTAACTCATTCGTTACAAAGTCCCATACTTTAATACTTCCATGATTGATTAGTGCTGCGATTAATTTATTGTTCGGCGTAAACTTCAAACTGTTGATGCGACCATCATTCGGACCAAGTGTTGTAAATTCTCGCGAAGATGGAATATCCCAGATCTTAACGATCTTACTATTACTTCCTGACGCCATCCAACGTTCATTGGGAGAAATATCAATCGAATTGATCTGATCGGTGTGTCCCTGAGTAAGCACAACTTCGGGATCTTGAGCAAATAACAGAAAAGATAAAACGAATGATAATATGAACAGGATGAATTTCATCGGGAATTATTTGTCTTGCTTAAAGATAAACAAACTATGGGAATGGGTGAGGGGAGGATGGAAAATGGAGAAGATAACGGTCTCGGGTTAAACTTCGCCTCCTCCACCCTTAAACTTCCTCACAAGATACATAAGTTGAATAAACCCTTAATATAAATACAGTGCAGTACCCCAGCGGTGAAACCTAGGCCGTTTACAGGTATTTAAGTCAGCCATTTATCAATGTCCACGCTTTTGTGCAAAACTCGAATGATCTCTAGTTTTTGCTCGTCAATGACTTTATAAAAGATGATATGAGATTTAACAAAGGATACTCGATAACCGGGTCGAATATACTCTGCAGATTTACCAGTATAATAATTTGAGCGTAAGAATTCGATTTCATCGATTAAAAGTGAATAGTAGCGATCTGCTTGCTCTTTTGACCATTTATCAACAGTATATGTCCAAATGTTTTCTATATCTAAAATAGCTTTGGGGCTAATGCTTAACGAGAGTCTCTTCATAGGTGTTTCTTGTGAAGCCTTTGTAAGAATTCTTTTGAATCAAAGTCTTCTACAAATCCACTTTCTTCACCTGATTTTAAAGCACTGCGTATATCTTTTAATTTCTGTTCTTCAGTCTCAAGCAGTCTCAAGGCCGTGCGTACGACTTCACTTACAGAGCTATATCTTCCCGATTTAATTTCCTGATTGATGAAATCTTCAAAATGATCTCCTAATGATATTGACGTATTTCGACCCATGATTATTACTTCTTTACAGTAAATGTACCAAAAATTGGTAACACATCCAAATACGAGTGATCGCATTACCTATAACGTTTTGCAGCTATGCAACAATGCATCCCCAAGATAAATGAAATTTAGCGAAAGGACGATTGAGCGAGAACGATTTATCGTCCGAAGTGAGATTTGGCAGTGGGGCATAGGTGCTGTTCTACTCATTCTTTCTTACCTTCTCGCCTTAATATTTCGAACTCATTTTCATATGCCTCACGAGAGTTTCCATCGCCAGGCTGCTCAAAATCTCTTATTAGTGGCTCCTTATATTCATTAGCTTCCCAAAGCTCTTTCGGGTAGTAGATATGGTTTTCTTCCGGGAAATAGGCATTTAAGATATTAATAATGGACAAAGCGGTTGAGTCAAATGTATTTGTCATAGAAAACTCCGTTATAAGCCCGTTGTTATTGATTAGTAGTTTATACATACCACCACTTCTAACAAAAGGATTGGAGCAGATGACCTTTTTATTACTTAGGGTATCAATAAGCTTACCTATACTATCTATATCTGCTCTTCTAAAATCAAAAATATATTGATAAATAAGAGTGTTATAGTAACCTACAGTATCGGGGATTTGGTATACCTGAATTGTACTATCAGATATTTTATGAGGAGTGCGTAATATCATGTGTTCATTATCAATACTAACTTCCGTATCAGCTGGGGTGCCATGATTACTGCCTAATCCAATGTCTGCATAAAACAGCTTGAAGTTTTGTCCAAACAAGAGGTTTGAAAATATTATTAAGGCTATGGTTAGAAAGAATTTCATTGAGTATAACGTTCCTCAGCTAAAAAATCGCTGCTATCCTTAAAATTAAGCAATAATTTGAAA
>CEQS01163082.1_pt1 | contig 50147 bp, 42 predicted proteins | sample 530981 | NCBI WGS metagenome assembly CEQS01 (sample SAMEA2621176, study PRJEB7988) | marine metagenome | biome: marine biome (ENVO:00000447); feature: mesopelagic zone (ENVO:00000213); material: "saline water (ENVO:00002010), including plankton (ENVO:xxxxxxxx)" | depth 800 m
TCAGGTTTTCATCCTGGAAACAGGAGTTCGATTCTCCTATGGGCTACAATTAAAAATTTAATAGAGTAAGATTATGGCGAATCATAAGTCAGCATTAAAAAGAGTAAGATCAGACGAAGCGAAGAGAGTTCGCAATAAGTATCAGCACAAAACGACGCGTAACGCGATTCGTGATTTGCGTGCTACGACTAGCAAAAAGGAGGCTGAGAAGCAATTTCCTAAGGTTGCTAGTATGCTTGATAAATTAGCTAAGAGAAACATTATTCACAAGAATAAGGCAGCTAACCTTAAGTCAGGTTTGGCAGCTCACATCGCTAAGCTGTAAGCTAACTTACTTTAGAATTATTGAGGGAGTCCATCAGGGCTCCCTTTTTTCGTTTATGCATATCTGAAAAACATGTTAAGAATAAATATCTTTTAATAACGAAAACGTATCTTTGCCCCATGGAATTACAGAATGATCTTTTATTAAGAGCGGCTAGAGGAGAGGATATTGAACGATACCCTGTATGGTTGATGAGACAGGCAGGTAGAATCCTTCCAGAATATAGAGCGGTTAGAAATTCATTGAGCGGTTTTAAGGAATTAGTTGAAACTCCGGAATTAGCAGCAGAAGTTACAATTCAACCTGTTGATCTTTTAGGAGTCGATGCAGCGATCATCTTTTCAGATATTTTGGTAATTCCTGAAGCTATGGGGCTCGAGTATCAAATGATCGAAAAACGTGGACCATATTTTGAGAAAACAATAAAGTCAGAAGCTGATCTTGAAAAACATGCGAATACATCTTTTGACGTCGAAGATCGTCTTGGATACGTAAAAGAAGCTATAGAGATCACGGTGAAAGAACTTAATGGAAGAGTTCCAACGATTGGATTTGCTGGTGCTCCATGGACTATATTCTGCTATATGATAGAAGGAAGTGGTTCGAAAACGTTCTCAAAATCACGCAAAATATTGTATACCAACCCGACTTTGGCACACGACTTGTTAAATCGTATAACAGAAGTGACAATACGTTATTTGAAAATGCAGATCAAAGCTGGAGCAGATATTGTTCAAGTTTTTGATTCTTGGGCGGGAATACTAGGCAAAGATCAATATACTGAGTTTGGACTTAAGTATTTGAATAAGATTGCTAGTGCTATTAATGAAGTGCCTGTAACCTTGTTTGCTAAAGGTGCGTATGCTTCTCTGCCAGATCTTGCTTTATCTGATTGCAATACATTAGGTTTAGATTGGAATATGAATCCAATGCAAGTAAGAGAAATTGTAGGAGAGAATAAGACTTTACAAGGTAATTTAGACCCTTGTGCACTGTATTCCAGTCATAAAGAAGTTGAAGAATTGACAAATAACATGTTGAATACCTTCAAAAGTAAAAGACATATTGTAAATTTGGGTCATGGAGTTTATCCTGATATTGACCCTGAAAAAGTTAGAACTTTTATAAAAACGGTTAAGAACTATGAAATTAAATAGTATGAATACAAGAAAATTTTTAGTGGCATTGCCTGCCTTGTTTTTGTCGTTGACTGTCCTTGCACAGGAAGGCGAGAATATGGTGGATAACCCAGGTTTTGAAGATGCCAAAAACAAAAAATTAAGAAGGATTGGGGATCTGACTCGTGCTGAATCATGGGTTTCACCAACTGGTAACTCTGCAGACCTTTTCTCTGGCGAAGCGAAAATGCCTGATGTGATGACTCCAGAAAATATTTACGGTAAAGAGGAGCCGAAAGAAGGTATTAATTATGCAGGTATCATCGCTTACTCTTATCGTGAGAAGGAAGATAGAACATATTTAACTGCAAAGTTGAATACTCCAATGAAAAAAGGAATGCGTTATAAAGTTCAGTTTTATGCGTCTCGTGCTGAATTGGCGAAATATTCTACAAACCGATTAGGTGCTCATTTTTCTAAAAGAGCTCCTGGAACAGATGATAAAGTTCCAGCGTTAATCCTTGAAACGCATGTTGAACATCCAAAGAATGCTGTTTTCGATGGAGATTTTGGTTGGGATCTTGTATGTGGAGAATACACTGCGGAAGGGAATGAGAAATATATAACGATCGGTAACTTCTATTCTGATAATGAGGTTAAGGAGCAAAGAAATAGAAAGCCTAGAGATTTCAGAGGAAAACAAATCATAGCGGCTTATTATTACATCGATGATATCTCTGTTCAGTTGTTAGGACCAAATGAGCAATGTGAGTGTAATTATGCTGATGAGGCTCAAACAGAGGCATCAACTGTATATCAAAGATCTCCTCAGATCACTAAAGAAATGTCATTGGAAGATCAAGTGAAGGAGTATAATGTATTTTATGCTGAAGGAAGATATGACGTACGTGTGGATGGAGACAAAACGTTGGATAAAATAGCAGAGTTAATGAAGGCTAATCCTGACATGAAGATCCAGCTGACTGGACACGCTGATGCTGCTGAATTGGAAAATCCAGAGAATAGCGGTATTGCTTTAAAGAGAGCTGAATATATTCGTACGCTTATGGTGAATAAAGATGTAAGTGCGGATCGATTCGTAATTGAAGATGCCGGTTCGAACGAAGCTTCACCTTACATTAAGGATGAAGATGATGACAAGACGAAAGCGGCTAAGAACAGAAGAGTTTCTTTCCGTGTGATCTAAGTCGGATAAAAAAAAATTGAAAATGCGTTATTCGAAAGAGTAACGCATTTTTTTATTGGCTTACTCCCCATTCTGAATAGAACTGTTCGAGGAAATTCTCCATGAACTTAACACGATTTTTGGCAAGACTTTTACCTGTCATTGTATTCATCAGATCAGGAAGAAGTAGAAGTTTTTCGTAAAAATGATTGATCGTGTGTGTTCGGTCTGAAATGTACTGCTCCTTGGTTTGATTTTTACTAGGTTCAATTGCCGGGTCATAGATAGGTTGCCCGATAGATCCTCCGTAGGCAAAGGTTCTGGCAATCCCTATGGCGCCTAATGCATCTAGTCGGTCTGCGTCTTGTACTATCTTTCCTTCAAGGGAATTCATTTCATCTTTCTCTCCACTTCCTTTAAAAGAGATCGTTCTAACAATATCAACTATGTTTTGCTTTTGTGATTCATCAAGCGGATGATCTTTGATAAGAATTTCTGTTTTTCGAGCACCAGACTCAAAGTCACCTCCATTAAATTTGTGGTCGTCAATATCATGGAGAAGAGCAGCATAGGATATCACCTCTTTATCACCTCCTTCTTTGGAATGAATGAATCGCGCCTGGCGCATTACACGCTGAATATGAAACCAGTCATGACCAGTGCCCTCATTCTCAAACTTCTTTTTTATTTCATCTACAAGTCTTTCAAACATTTCTTTCGAGTTATTCATCTGAATTCTTAAACAAAGGTTAGAAAATTTAGGGGATATTTTTAATTTTAGAGAAAGCAAAAACTGACGGTCAAATGAAATATCAAGTTAAAGATCTACCACATTATTTTAAATACCAGAAACACGCAACAAAACACCCTAAGAAATTTTGGAAAAAAATTGCAAAACAGTTCAGATGGATAGAGAAGTTCGACAATGTCTTAGACTACGACTTGGAGAAAGCAGAGGTTTCCTGGTTTGAAGGAGGAAAGTTGAATATTACTGAGAATTGCATTGACCGACATGTTGAGAATGATCCAGAAAAAACCGCGATTATTTTCGAGCCTAATGATCCGAAGGATAAAGAACAGCATATCACATATTCACAGCTGTCTAAAGAAGTGAATCGAATGGCGAATGTGCTTAAGTCAAAAGGTATTGAAAAAGGCGATAGAGTATGTATTTACTTGCCAATGATCCCCGAGCTGGCTTATACTGTTTTGGCTTGTGCCAGAATTGGAGCTATACATTCCGTTGTTTTTGCTGGCTTTTCTTCTTCCGCTCTTTCATCACGTATCAATGATGCCTCATGTAAGATGTTAGTGACTGCAGACGGATCGTATAGGGGAAGTAAAACTATTGATCTGAAAGGAATAGCAGATCAAGCTTTAGTTGATTGTCCTTCTGTTGAGAATGTGCTTGTTGTTAAAAGGATAAATAGCGATATCGAAATGAGAAAAGGTCGTGATTACTGGGTAGAGGATCTGCTTAACGACCAAAGTGATGAATGTCCGGCAGAAATCATGAGTAGTGAGGATCCATTGTTCATACTCTATACTTCTGGTTCGACTGGTAAGCCGAAAGGAATGGTACATACAACTGCTGGGTATATGCTATATTCTGCTTACACATTTAAAAATGTTTTCCAGTATGAGGATAATGATGTTTATTGGTGTACAGCCGATATCGGTTGGATAACAGGGCATTCTTATATAGTTTATGGACCATTGCTGAATGGTGCTACGACTCTTATGTTTGAGGGAGTTCCTTCATATCCTGACTTCAATCGTTTTTGGGAGATCGTTGAGAAATACAAAGTGAATCAATTCTATACAGCTCCTACCGCTATTCGATCCTTAGCGAAACAAGGTGCGGAACATGTAGAAAAACATGATCTTAGCTCTCTAAAGGTACTCGGAACCGTTGGTGAACCGATCAATGAGGAAGCCTGGAACTGGTATAACCATCATGTCGGAAAGGAAAGATGCCCTATTGTGGATACGTGGTGGCAAACAGAAACTGGAGGAATTATGATCTCTCCAATTCCATTTTCAACACCAACTAAAGCAACTTTTGCAACTTTCCCTTTACCTGGGGTTCAACCTGCTCTTATGGATGATGAAGGAAATGAGTTGGAAGGGAATAATGTGAAAGGAAATTTATGCATTAAGTACCCATGGCCCGGCATGGCGAGAACAATTTGGAATGATCACCAACGATATATAGAGACTTATTATTCGGCTTATCCAGGGAAATATTTTACCGGAGATGCTGCCCTGAGAGATGCTGCTGGATATTATCGAATTACAGGACGAGTTGATGACGTGATCATAGTTTCTGGTCATAACCTTGGAACTGCCCCAATCGAAAACGTGATCAATGAGAGTTCGATTGTTGCTGAATCCGCAATTGTGGGACATCCGCATGAGGTTAAAGGGAATGCGCTTTATGGATATGTTACTTTAAAAGAAGATCTATCTCCTGAAAGGCAGGAAGAATTGAAAAAGGAGATCAATGACATGATTTCTGATCAGATCGGTCCAATAGCAAAACTATCCAAAATACAATTTACATCGAGTTTACCGAAGACTAGGTCAGGAAAAATAATGAGAAGAATATTGAGAAAGATCGCTGCCGGAGAATTGAATGATCTGGGGGATACTTCTACATTGCTAAACCCTGAATGTGTTGAGGAAATTATTGAAAACCGCCTGTAATGCGCAAGAACAGCTTCCCACTTTTCATTTTTGCTGGTATATTGATACTCGGACTATTAGTTTGGAATGTATACTTAACGAATGAGGTAACGCGTTTAAAAGACAAGCAAGAAGAACTTGAGCTAAAAAATCAAACTTTAGAGGGCGATAATGATATTCTCAGGTACGATTTGGTTACATCACGTGATAGTGTGAGAATACTTAATCGATTGATGTCTGACTCAACTAATAATGAAGAAACTGACTAATATTTGACACTTCCATTGGGAAACACGAACTTCTCGTCTTTAGTGTTGACTATAAGATTCCCGTCCCGAGTTGTACCGTAAATTTGACCAATAAATTCTTGGTCATTTGAATTGAATGTCCATTCCTCATTTCGTTTCCATAAGTATTTGTCATATTCAGCGTGGATCTTTTCTGAGTCATGTATAGGCATGCTTTCAAAAGTGGCATTCAGCACTTTTATGAATTGGAACAGCAATTCTTTTGTTGAGTGTCGCTCCTTTATTTCGTTGAAAAGAGAAGTAGCTCGAGGCACTTCGAATTCTTGTTGATTGACATTTATACCAATTCCAATGATGGACTTAGGTTGAGATTCTCGAAAGAAATTCTCAATCAGGATACCACATACTTTTTTATCATTGATCATGATGTCATTTGGCCATTTGATCTTTGGAGATAACCCTAATTCATTAAAAAAAGAATGTAGTGAGATAGCGATCAGACGATTTAGGTCGATCAAGGTGTTAATTTTCCATAAATTTATATCAGCAGTTAAACTAAAGGTCAGATTTTCATAAGCGCCAGAATGCCACGTTTTTTCTCGCTGTCCTCTGCCATTCGTTTGGATATCTGCCATAATTACTGCTCCAGATTGCACTTCACCTGACTTGAACACCTTGGCAGTATAATTGTTGGTACTGTCGACGCTTTCAAGATGAATAATTCGATGTCCGAAAAATGAAGATGACATACCCGAATGAGATTGGTTTTGAATGCTCAAATTTAAAATTTAATTAGCTTTGTAGGCAACGAAATAGTGGAATGGCAAAAATTTTAAACGAAATTGATTCAGAGGCACTTTGCGAGGTGATCGTAGAGGGCATGAAAAATAATAAAGCTGAAGATATAGTCGTAATAGATCTGAGAGAGGTAGAAAATGCAGTTACAGATTTTTTTGTGATCTGTAGCGGTGATTCAGCAACCCAGATCGAAGGTATTGCTAACTCTGTTGTTCGCTTGACTCGAAAGGAGCTGAAAGAAAAGCCTTGGCACAAAGAAGGTAAGAACAATGCACAGTGGGTGCTGCTGGATTATGTCAATGTTGTAGTTCACATATTTTATAAAGAATTACGACAATATTATGAACTAGAAGACCTTTGGGCTGATGGTAAAAAAATCACCGTTGAAGATAATTAATTAGAAAATGGCAAAACAGAATAAAAATAATCGTAATAACAACAATAAAAAGAAGAATCCGTATTCGATCTATTGGATCTATGCGGCCATTGGTATTGCGATAATCGGTGTTCAACTCTTTATGAGTTCTTCATCGACGAAAGAACTGCAGTCAAAAGAAACGTTTGTTCAATTGATGCAGGAAGGATATGTTGAAGACGTTGTTCTTTGGAGAAATGTAGGTAGAGTTGATTTTAAGATCAGTGAAACTGGGGTTGAGGCTGTTCGGCAAGGAGATTTTGCAGGAGCAGACTTTAACTTGATCAAAAGAGCGATCAATAGTTCTGGAAATGCCATGGGATCGGCATCTCCGAAGTTCAGTTTCGATATAGCCTCGACGGAAGCGTTTATTACCCAATTTGAAAGTATAAATGATAATCGGAAGGAGGGAGGCTTTGAACCAATCCCTTATCGAGTTGATGAAGAGCACAATTACTTTGGTGAGATCTTCAGTTTCTTATTACCGATAATAATTATTGTAGCTATTTGGATCTTCATCATGCGACGTATGTCCGGAGGTGGTGGAGGTGGCCCTGGAGGTCAGATCTTTAACATTGGTAAATCTAAAGCAAAAGTCTTTGAAAAAGGTAAACAAACAGATGTTTCATTTAAAGATGTTGCTGGTCTGGAAGGTGCCAAAGAAGAGGTTGAAGAAATTGTAGCCTTCTTGAAAAACCCGAAAAAATACACGGAACTCGGAGCAAAAATACCGAAAGGTGCATTGCTCGTAGGACCTCCGGGTACAGGTAAAACGTTGCTTGCGAAAGCTGTTGCAGGTGAGGCAGATGTTCCGTTCTTCTCGTTATCTGGATCTGACTTTGTGGAAATGTTTGTTGGGGTAGGAGCTTCTCGTGTAAGAGATCTATTCAAGCAAGCAAAAGAGAAATCACCATCAATAATATTCATTGATGAGATCGATGCCATTGGTCGTGCCAGAGGTAAGAATAACAGCATGGGATCGAATGATGAACGCGAGAATACGTTGAACCAACTCTTGACTGAAATGGATGGGTTTGGAACCAACTCAGGAGTTATCATTCTTGCAGCTACAAACCGCGCAGATGTGCTGGATAAAGCCTTGATGAGAGCAGGTCGTTTTGATCGTCAGATCTATGTAGATATGCCTGATTTGAGAGAACGTAAGGAAATATTCGAAGTGCACCTTAAGCCGTTAAAATTAGCGAAGGGCATGGATGTAGACTTTTTGGCAAAACAAACACCTGGATTCTCAGGTGCTGATATTGCAAACTTATGTAACGAGGCAGCCTTAATAGCTGCACGTAAGAACAAAAAGTCGGTTGAGAAACAGGATTTCCTTGATGCCGTAGATCGAATCATAGGTGGTCTTGAGAAAAAGAATAAGATAATTACAAAAGAAGAGAAGCGATCAATTGCATTCCACGAAGCAGGTCATGCTACGATTTCATGGATGGCTCAATATGCCCATCCGTTGGTGAAAGTGACGATCGTTCCTCGTGGAAGATCTCTGGGTGCAGCTTGGTATCTTCCTGAAGAAAGAAGCATCACAACGACAGAACAATTGCTCGATGAAATGTGTGCAGCACTAGGAGGTAGAGCCGCTGAAGAAATAATTTTTGGAAAGATCTCAACTGGAGCCTTGAGTGACTTAGAAAAAGTTACCAAGCAGGCTTACGCCATGGTCTCAATGTACGGTTTGAATAAAGAGGTAGGAAATATCTCTTACTATGACTCTCAAGGTCAGAATCAATTTACAAAGCCATACTCTGAAGAAACAAACAGAATCATTGATCTTGAGGTGAGTAAAATGATCGAGGAGCAATATGAGAGAGCGAAAAAGATCTTGACTGAGAATAAAGATAAGTTAACAGCACTGGCTGAGAAGTTGCTTGATAAAGAAGTTATCTTTAAAGAAGATCTTGTCGCTATTTTCGGAGAACGACCATGGGATCAATTGACTCCTTCAGAAAAGATCCAAGAGGCTGGAAAAGCAGCGGAGAGTGAGGCAGAAGATGCTAAGGTAGAAGAGAGTGGTAATGATTCGGTTTCTCAAGATGCTAAGGACACGAAAGTATCTGATGAGAATACTGGTGATAAGCCAGAGAATTCTTCAAAGCCAAATCAAGATGTGGAAGAAGATAAAGACGTGGATAAAAAAGATAGTCCCTCAAAAGACTGATTTTGATGATAAGCAGGTTGTCTTCAGAACAAATGAAGAACACCTGGCACGTTTGATCATTATGAAGCTCGAAGACGAAGGAATAAAAGTTTTTTATATTAATAAGAAAGACTCTTCGTACAATAACTTTGGTCAGATTGAGCTTTATGTTGAGCGAGACCATGTTGTAAGAGCTAAGTACATAATAGATAAATCGTATGAATAACCTCGTTGTAAGAGCACTCTCCGGTGCTTTGTTTGTTGGCCTTGTAATCGGCGCATTTTTATGGGGATTATTACCAACAGCAATTCTTCTCGGGATTTTTATGGTTATTGGTTTAGTTGAATTCTATGGGTTATTTCCTAAATCCGTTTCTGGTAATGGACACAAGACGATCGGAATCATTTTCGGAACCCTCATTTTTATTAGTGTTTTGGGTAATCAATTAAATTGGTGGAACCTTAACACATTATTCTATTTAATACCAGTTCTATTTCTACCGTTTATAGGAATGTTGTTCTCAGAAGAAAAGGAACCTATCAAAGCGCTGTCTATTCAATTCATGAGTTGGGTATATGTGGTTTTGCCATTTTTACTGATGCTACAGATCTACGCCATGACTACAGAAACAGGAACTTGGAAGTATCTTATCGGTCTGTTCGTTATTGTATGGAGTAATGATACGTTTGCCTACTTAACTGGTAGAGCATTTGGCAGAACAAAACTCTTTGAGAAGGTTTCTCCAAAAAAGACATGGGAAGGAACTTTTGGAGGAATAATCATGGCTGTTGGTGCTGCATTGGTTTATGCATACTTTCAGGATGAGAACTATTTGTTTTGGGGAATATCCGGAGTAATAGTTGCACCTGCAGCAGTTATAGGAGATCTGATCGAATCTAAGATCAAAAGGACTGTTGGAGTCAAAGATACCGGTGCGATAATGCCTGGACATGGAGGTGTTTTGGATCGATTCGATGCAGTGATGTTCGCAACTCCTTTCTTCTTCTTATGGCTGACCTTAAGTATGACAGAGTTCAACTTTTTATAATTCAACTTATGCAAGTAATCAAATTGCATTAATTTTGCCTCCGAACATTTTTATTGAATAACAGATGAAGTTACACCGTGAGGGATTTTTGATCATAACAATAGGTTTATTGATCCTTGTTGGAATCCAATTCTTAAATTTTTTGTTGTGGTTAGCAATTGGGTGGATGTGGTTGTTTATCCTCTTAACAGTTGGTGTGCTTGTGATGGCATATCTGATCATTCAATTCTTTAGAATTCCAAAGATCATCTTTAAAGGAGCAGATCACGAGATCATATCACCGGCAGATGGAAAAGTCGTAGTCATAGAAGAGGTTGAAGAAACTGAATACTTCAACGATCGGAGAATTCAGATCTCTATTTTCATGTCTCCACTAAACGTACATGCTAACTTTAATCCTATTTCCGGTATCGTTAAGTATGCTAAATATCACGCAGGACTATTTCTTGTTGCTTGGCATCCAAAAAGTTCGACAGATAATGAAAGAACAACATTTGTTGTTGAACATCCTTCTGGAAAAGAGGTGATGTTCAGACAGATCGCTGGTGCCGTTGCTCGACGTATTTGTTATTATATTCAGCCGGGGGATCAGGTTATAGCTGGTGAAGAATATGGTTTTATTAAATTTGGTTCAAGAATAGACCTTTTATTACCTCTCGACACTAAGATCAATGTTCAAATTGGTGATAAAGTAAAAGGACGAATTACAAAAATTGGGGAGATAATGTAAAATACGTTATCTTTGAGACAATAAAATGTAAAAAACTATGAAAAAAGCACTAATGATATTAGCTATGGGATTGTTTGTAGGAACGATCGGTTATACATCTGTAGCTACTGCCACAACAACGGATTCAATTGAATGTGAAGGAGATCACGACAAGAAAAAATGCAAAGATAAAGATTGCAAAAAGGAAGGTTGTGATAAGAAGCATGAAGGAGATGAAAAAGCATGCTGCTCTAAAGACAAAGCTGAAGCAAAAAAGGCTTGTTGTTCAAAAGATAAAGCAACTGCTCAAGCTAAGACCACTGAGAAGAAGTCTTGTTCTAAAGAAGGTGAGAAAAAATCTTGCTGTGCACACAAAGGCAAAAAATAAATAGAACTAAATAACATTAAAGGTCGGTTGAGTATTCAGCCGACCTTTTTTTATGACTTTACTTTTTATCAAAAAAAAGCCGAGTAACTGTGCTACCCGACTTTCTATAGTGATTTGAATTATTACTCATTCAAATACTCCATGATCTCATCGAGATTTGGAGAAAGAATGATCTCTGTTCTTCTATTTTTTGCTCTTCCAGAAGCACTATCATTTGATGCTTTTGGATCATGTTCTCCACGACCTGATGCAGTTAAACGATCAGGATCTAATCCATGTTCTCCTTCTAATAATCGAACCATTGAAGTTGCTCTGGCAACACTGAGATCCCAATTGTCTTTAAATTTAGATGTACTGATCGGAACATTGTCTGTATGTCCTTCGATCAGGATCTCAAACTCTGGGTTCTTTTTAAGCACTCGTGCTAACACTCCTAAAGCTTCTTTTCCTTTTTCTTGAACCTCTGCTTTTCCGGATGCAAACATCAATTTGTCCGACATAGAAACATAAACTTTACCGTCTTTTATGTTGATCGTTAACTCATCTGCATCAAACCCTAAAAGAGCTTCTCTCAAAAGACGATTAAGTCTCTTAGCGATAGAATCTTGCCTCGCAATGATCTGCTCAAGCTCCTTAATTCGTTTTTCTCTCTGACGAAGTTCTTCTTCCTTTAAAGCAAGCCTTCGTTCTTTTTCTTTCAATCTTTCATCGAAAAGGTAACCTTGATTCAACTTATCTGTCATCATTCCAGAAAAACGCTCTGTGATCTCCAGCTTTTCTTCTTTCAATACTTCATTCTCTTCCTCTAGCTCATTGTATTCACCTTGAAGCTCACTTAGATCGTTGTTTAACTCCGTGTTTTTAGTTGTAAGACTATCATTTTCGATACTTAATTCTTGATTTCGCTGAACAAGGAACTTATTCTCTTCGTCCTTGATCTTAACTGTTTCACACAGATCATCCCGCTCTTCTACAACGGCCATGAGTCGATTTCCACCAGCTACTCCTCCTGCAGGCTTCTCTTCTCCACATTTATAAACTGGAGCACATGATGATGCAGCAATAACAGTAGCGCAAATAAATATTAGTTGGGTCTTTTTCATAATGATGAGTTTTCTGATGATCAAAAATAAAGGAATTGAGGGTAATAGACTATGAAAGTTCAGATAAAATTAATGTCGTATAATTCAAAAAGAAACCTCGACATATTAAAGAGTGTCGAGGTTTCATGATATAAAACTAAAATGAAAGAATTAGCTCACACCAAATTTTTCGTGCTCACCAACGTTAGGCGTGGTTGATTCAAGAACATTCGCTTTTGCAGTCTCAAATAACTGAAACACCTTGTTTTTATCGGCATCCCAATGTTCACCTTTGTAGATCTTAACTTTCAACATTGCAACATCAGAATTTTCTTTACCTTCTTCAAACCAGGCATTAACCGCTGGATTCCAATATCTATCTATTAATTCTTGATCTTCGGTTAAAGAAGCTTTTCCACTTAACGATACAAATACTCCATTTTCTGTGTCGCTAAAGCTTATACAAACTTCTTGATCATCTGAAATTTCATTCACTTTCTCCGCATCCTTCGATGTGTAGAAAAAGAGCGTCCCATCATAAGCATCTTGAACAAGATACATCGGTCAGGCTCTTAAACTATCACTCTCATTAACGCTATTCGTTGTGAGCATTCCAACTTTGATATCTTTAATTAAATTCCAAATTAATTGCTTGTGTTCTGGACTTGACATATATGTTTTAATTTTTGATTCATATATAGAACACGATGAATGCCGCTGATGTTTTGTGTTTATCTGACAAAACGCGGAAACTCACTCTAATAAGTCCAACTAAAGAAATCTTTTATACAAAAAGCAATATCAATGTAAGCGCAAGTCCAGCTAATGTGAAGTACATGCCCTTTTTGAAAATTGGCATTTTAGGAGTGTACATCCAAAACGCTGAGATCACAAAGAATAATAATGATAATCCAAAGAATATATTTAAGAAGTACAATGGACTATTGGTATTTGCTTTATGAAGATGTTCCATTTTTTCAATAACATAGGGTAGCTCCATCTTTTTTACTTTGGCGATACCAGTTGACGGTTGATAAGTTCCTTTGTTAAAATACCAGAGATCGCTTTCCTTTTCAGTGATTTCCACTTTGCCTCTTATTTCTTCGTCTAGTTGTTCAACAGTTAAGTTTGGTTTTAACTCTTTCTCTACAATAACTTCACTTTTTAGAAAATCGGTGCTTCGAAATATCAAAATAATGCCACTGATGGCATATACTGCCATGATCCCTGCGAGGAAAAATCCCAGGTACCTATGGAAAACTCTCATCCTTCCAGTTGAATTGCTCTTCTTTTTAGTCATTATGATCGATCAATTAAAAATGCGAATATTAAAGCGCCCGAAATTAACTGAATTATGTAAAACGAATAATTAAAAAAAATCAATAATTTTATAAATTATGAGATCCAATTACAAAACAGTATCTTATCACTTGAAAACCAATACTAAATGATATGAAGAACCTGAAGATAGTTGTACCCGTTGATTTTACCCCCGCGTCAAAGGATGCCTTGCAATATTCGATAGACTTTTCGAATGAGGAAAGTACTGAGATTATTCTAGTTCATGTACTGAGTAATTTGTCACAGGATGATGCTTCAAATAAATTTGACGAACTTTCACAAGATAAAGCATCTGGATTTAACGGTAAGATCAATACTAAGATTATCAAAGGTGATGTGGAGGATCATATTGGGAATTATGCAGATAAAGAAAAGGCTAGTTTTGTGATCATGGGAGTACATGAGCAAACACTTCTTGATACTCTTTTGGGAAGTCGAGCAATGGATGTTATCGCTTATAGTAAGACTCCTTTCATTACGATACAGGAAGGAACGACTTACAGAGATATCGATAAAATAGCAATGACGGTCGACCTGGATACTGATAGTATTCAAGTTGTTAAGGCTGCAGCCAAACTAGCTCAAAATATGGAGGCTGAATTATTGCTTATTGCTGGAGATCATACAGATCCTAACTTTGAAAGACAAGTGAAAACAAATCTGAAGGTTGCTCAAAACTATCTCGATGATCAACAAATTAATTCTTCAATCAGATTAATTGATAGAGATCACTTTATGGATAATCTAATGGAGATCTGCCAGAATGAAGGAGTAGATATTATCTCTGCAACGTATTACTTAAAGACATTGAGTATCTTCTCTGAGAAGTTTGTTCAGAGATTAATCTCTAATCCTCGTAGATTGCCTGTGCTAACTGTTGATGCACAAATTATTTCATCTGGACCTCAGTATCCGTTTATTACTACGTAACTTCTGTAACAGACTAACGCGTTAAATGACGATATCTTTGCTGAAAAAGATATAGTTATGTCAACAATTAATTTAACAGCGGATAAGTTTAAAGAAGATATTTTCGATTATACGAAATCAGAGGATTGGAACTATAAAGATGACGTTCCTGCGATAATCGACTTTTATGCAGATTGGTGCGGACCTTGTAAAATGGTTGCTCCAATTTTGGAGGAATTATCAGAAGAGTATCAAGGTAAGCTTAAGATCTACAAAGTTGATACAGAAGTGGAGCAAGAACTCTCTGCTATTTTTGGAATCCGTTCAATACCAAGTATATTGTTTATCCCTACAGGAGGTAAACAACCAAAAATGCAGGCTGGTGCTTTACCTAAAAAAGCGTTAGATAAAGCAATCAAGGATGAGTTGTTGAACGGATAAATTGTAAAAAGTCTAGATTTTAATGAAATAAGAGAGTCGATTAGGCTCTCTTTTTTTATGGACGAAATGTTAAGCTTTCTTATGCTTCCACCTTCTATGTGACCAGAGCCAATATTCAGGATGTTCTTTGATCACCATTTCAAGATATTCAGCATGCTTATCAAGTACATATCCAGGCTTTTCTTTGCTCACATCATCTGAGATAGGGTAGAACGTTACTTCATAAAAGCCTCTTTTTTTCTTTCGAATACAGCCAAATAATACAACCTGATCGTATTTGATCGCTAGCTTCTCTGCACCTTTCATCCAACCAGTATCTTGATTTAAAAAGGTGTTCCAGTACGCAGTCTTTGGATTACCAGGAGATTGGTCGTTCATCATGATGCTCAACGTAGGTTCTTTACCTAAGTTTTTAGCAAAATACCTCGGTACACCTCGCATACTGAGCATCTTCATTCCAAATCGTTGTCTTGACTTCAGGATCACACGATCGAAAAATTTGTTTTTCAGAGGGCGATATGCAGCAATAGTATTGTGCTTCATTTGTTGGGCGATTCCAACAGCATAATATTCCCAATTATTGTAATGACCACAAAGTACGATAACATCTTTTCCTTCTTCGTAATATTTGTAAAGGATCTCAGGATTGATGAGTGCACAACGTTCTTTTATTGCTTTGTCAGAGATCGTTAGTGACTTCGTACTTTCAACTAAAAAGTCAGCAAAGTGTTTGTAAAACTTCTTCTTGATCTCATTGATCTCTTTCTCTTTTAAATGAGGAAAGGAATTCTTTAGATTTTCATGTACAACTTTCTTACGGTAACCAACGACATAGTATAGCAAGAAATAAACTACGTTTGACACCCCGTAAAGCACACCAAAAGGAAGGTGTGATATGGGAATCACAAGCACATAGTATATAAATGGGCTTAGTAGTTTAGACATTCGCAATAAAAATCCCCAAAAATAGCTTTTCTGTAGAAACAAAGCCCTTTCGGTTTCATAAGTTTTAATCTAACGAATAAAAACATGAGATATTTGAATTGACAGTCAAATTAATTCCGAATTGATGCGTCATTCAAAGAATTCTAAAACTAATTTTTTATTTAACTTAGTTCTCATAAGTAAAATGAGTGTTTCTGCTGATTATATCGATTATAAGTATCGTCATTTTTTCATACAGTGGCTGATCAATATAGATTTGCCTCTATTCAGAAGATTAGCTCATAACATGCCCAATTGGTTGATCCCAAAACCAACTAAATCTGTTCACTTAAGACTTCCGAATGAACTGTTGATCTATATTGACCCAGTAAAAGATAAAGGAGTAGAAAACACGTTGTATTTCACGGGAACTTATGAAATGGGAACGTTGGATGTCATCGACCGATTTTTACCAGAAGAAGGAACTTTTATAGATGTTGGGGCTAACATAGGATTGATGTCTCTATATGCAGCTCTGAAAACTGGAGATGATGGTAGGGTCATTGCATTTGAGCCAAATATTGAGACCTATAAGATCGCAGAGCACAATATTTCAATCAATAGTTTTGAAGATAAGATCCAACTGATCAAAAAAGGTTTAGGTTCAAAAAGTGAAACTAAAAAGCTTTACGACAATTGGTCGATAAACCGGGGAGCTGCAAGTCTGGTAAAAAATAGTGATGAGGCTCAAGGTTCAGAGATCGAAATAACCAAACTAGATAAAATTATTGATGGAAGATTAGTAGACCTTGTTAAGATAGATGTCGAAGGCTATGAACTTGAAGTGCTTAAAGGAGCAACGTCATTATTAAAAAGAGATCACCCACCGGTTTTAATAGTGGAATGCACCGAGGAGACAGAACATCAGGATTATTCGAGATCAGATCTATACAATTTTATTCAGGATACCCAGCCGCGATATAAGTTTTATAAGCTAAAAGGAACAAAGTTGAGACGATCTCCATTGATCAAAATTGATTCTGTAGATGACTTGCCTACCCATGATAATTTGATCTGTATTCCTTCAGCTATTTAATTCATCTCTTTCATCAAAGTGATGTAGAGTTCCATCATATCTTCGATATCGTTGAGGAAAACCTTTTCATCTGGGGAGTGAACATGATCTTCTGGAGCTCCAATGAAACACCAATCAAACGGAAGATCAGTTTTTTGTAACATAGTGCCATCACTACCTCCCGCGGATTCAACTTCAAGTTGAAAATGGATATTATTCTTTCTGGCAATATCGATGATCTTATTCAAATAACTTTTTCGAGGTACACCACTGTCGCGCATGGAAATTACTACCCCACCACCATGACGAATACCATCTGTTACCCAAGTAATATCAGATATCAAGGCTTGATGAACATTATATTTCTCGTAAAGCCATTTCCCAAGAAATCCAACGCTTCCTCCTCCATGTTCTTCATAAGTTGAGAAAACAATTGCACCATTTTCGATATGTTGTGCAGCATTTAGTCCATTCAAAACTCCCAGTCGATTATCGAGATAAGGAGATTGGACATAGCTTTCGTTAAGTCTGAAATTCGGCTTAAAGGTCAAGTTTGTTCCGCGATCGATCTCGCGGTCCAACACATATTTGAGACTCTTTTGACCTTCATCGTCTTCGATCACCATTAGTTCCGTTTCTATTTCTCCCTGACTGTCTTGTCCAACGAGCTTCATTCCGTCAATTGCTCTCGGTCCACCGATCCTAATTAAGTTCTTATCATATGCAGTCGTGAATCCTATTGTATCTATGTGTGCAAATATTGCAGTTTTGGGCTTTCCGAATATAAGTATTATAGCATCTTGAAATCCATCGCCAAAATACACTTCTGGTTCTTTTTTCCAGTCTGCTTTATGCTTATCAACATGATCGAGAATAAAGTCACGGATCTTTTCTTCATCTCCAGAGGCTCCTCTGATCGATATAAGCTGTTCTAATAATTCAGGATTAAAATGTGCCAATTTTCTCAATTTTAAGTGAATTGTATTTCTTTAGTTGCTCTTGTAGTAATGGAGATTGTTCGATTTTGATGGCGATTCGCAAATAACAGTCGTGTTCGAAAGTCTGTTCTTTGATCTCGGCATCACTCTCCTTTACATCATTCATGATATGCGGCATATCTGCATAGTCAAAAAAGAGCTTAAATCGATCCTTAACTGTCTCCGTAATGATCTTACCATTTTCGATGGCTTCTTTTGCTCCTGTTCGATAAGCATTGATCAAGCCACCAACCCCTAGTTTTGTTCCACCGTAATATCTCACGACACCGATCAAAACGTTTGTCAGGTCATACGATTGGATTTGACCAAGAATCGGAGCTCCTGCACTGTTACTGGGCTCCCCATCATCATTCGCTCTGTAAACATCTTTTTGAATACCAAATCGATATGCCCAGCACAAATGCCTGGCTTGATAATGATCATTACGCCATTTATCCAATAATACCTTGGCCTCTTCCTCATCTTCACAGTTTTGAGCGATCCCAATAAACTTGGACCCTTTTTCTTTATACTGCCCTTCAGAAGTGCCTTTCAGCGTTTTGTATGTTGTTGGTATTTTCAGTAACTTTGATTTTCCAACAAAAGTATTTATATCAGTCAAATAATGAAAAAGTTTACCTATTATCTGAGTTTTGTTTTCCTGATTAGTTCTATGCTGATGTCATGTAAGAAGGATGAACAATCTTGTCAGGATGGTGAATTTTCTCCGGGCAGTGAAGAACAAACCGATTGCGGTGGTGTTTGTCCACCTTGCCAAGATGAGAATGATGATCAACCGATCGAAGTAATGTTGGCAAATGTTCAAGGTGAAGCGCTCTCTTTTTCAAATAGAGAGTTGGTTAAGCTCCCTGATTGGGTGTTGAACTTTCAAAATGATTCGATAAATGTTTCTGTAAATTTCGGTGATGGTGATTCACTTGGAGCTCGACCTATTGAGGTAACGAATTCTTCAGCTACGTTTAGAGGAGTGCCACATTCGGTTTTAGTAGAAGGGACAGTTTTATTTAGTGAGATCAATAATACAGAACAACGGTTAAGCGGATTCTTTGAATGTAAGTTCCTTTCAGATCAGAATAGTCTGGATACCTTGATCATAAAGAATGGCGGTTTCGAAAATATTCCTTGGTAATAATGAAGAATATTAAATTTCAGTTTTACGTCGGATTAGGATTAGTGGGGTTAACGATCTATGATATGGCGCTTTCAGGATTTGATTACAAGCACGCTTTATTTCTTGGAATTGCAGGATTAGCGATCTATCAAGGAACAAGTGATTTGAGGGGTTAATGAAGTAAAATCTTATTTTTTGTTTCAATTTGATATTTTCTCTTACTTTTGGTGTCATGATAACAATGAAAAATAACTGGTGGTATAACTATTTGCAAAGCGAATAGGGTAATACTGCTATGATAATATTGATCCCATTCGCTTTCGCGGATGGGATTTTTTTATGGAACAAAAAATATTAAACAACTGTTTTAGTTTAAGAGATGAAGTTAAAATTAAAAGATAGAGCAGAGGAGATCAAGCGCCCCTTTTTGATAGCGGGCCCGTGCAGTGTAGAATCAGAGGAGCAGGTAATGAACGTTGCTCAGGATCTGGCTCGTGACGGAAGAACATCAATGCTAAGAGGAGGAATCTGGAAACCAAGAACTCGTCCTAATTCTTTTGAAGGATTGGGAGAAGAGGCTTTACCGTGGTTGGTAGAGGCGGGAAGATCTGTAGGGCTTCCTGTGACGACCGAAGTAGCGAATGCTAAGCATGTAGAGTTGGCGCTAAAAGCTGAGATAGATGTTTTATGGATTGGTGCCAGAACAACTGTTAATCCTTTTGCGGTTCAAGAAATTGCCGACGCCATCAAAGGAACTGACATAACAGTAATGGTTAAAAACCCAGTAAATCCAGATCTAATGTTATGGATTGGAGCCATGGAAAGACTTATGAAAGCAGGCATTACCGATCTCGTTGCTTTACATCGCGGTTTCTCTGTTTATAATCACCCTAAGTATCGAAACGTTCCTAGTTGGGAGATTCCTATTGCATTGATGGAAAAAATGCCTGAAATACCCGTGATCTGTGACCCAAGCCATATATCAGGGAAGAGAGCAGGTCTGCTTCAGGTTTCACAAAAAGCTATGGATTTGAATTTTACCGGTTTGATGATCGAAACTCATCCTACTCCAGATGATGCACTTTCTGATCCAGCTCAACAAGTTACTCCAGACGGATTACATGAGATCATCGATCAGATTGTGTTGAGAAAGGAGGCGATCTCTGGAGATGCTTTAGACTATATTGAATTAATGAGAGCAAAGATCGCAGCTCAAGACGATAAATTGTTTGATATGCTTAGCAACCGAATGAAATTAGCTGAGGAGGTTGGTATCTATAAAAGAGAAAATGATATTACCATTCTGCAACAGGAACATTGGAGAAAAGTTATCGAAAATAGGTTGGGTCAAGCAACAGATTTCCATTTGACAAAAGAATTTGTGCGCGCTTTGATGGATGCAATTCACCAGGAATCCATAAGGCATCAAACGAAAGTGATGAATCCTGATTTGAAGGGCTAAATTAAGTGTAGAGTAAGTCTAACAACCATCCCAATTGCTGCAAGCGAAACGCCAGTAACGAAAATTCGGTAAATGTATTTTGATCGTTTATAGATCGCAAAAGCACCGATCAAAACGGTTAGGATCATCAATAATACTCCTGGATTGAGTAAGAATGACTCTACAATGTCTCCGCGCAGCAATGCGAGCACTGAGCGCTGCGTTCCACATCCAAGACACTCTACTCCGAATTGTGACTTAAAGCTACAAGTAAGAAGATGCTCTTCCATAATTCTATTGTACTCCCATACTTAACATTGAGAAAAAGAAGCTTCCCATTATTATCGCATATAGAATAATGAATAAAAAGAACAGTGAAGATAAAGACAAACCAATGATCGCACAAACTTTGCCCGCCTTTAATTGTTGAATTGAGCTATCGGTATACCTAGTTGGATTTTCTTCGATTAACTTCAAAGATTTACTCGCCATTACCAAAGCAATGATGCCACAGATTACCCCAGGCAAAGCATAACAAAAGCATCCGGGGATAATTGAAATGATACCAAGTGCGAGTATTCCTCCGCTATTTGGAACTTTTTCATTTCCAAGGTATTCATTATCTAATTGAAGGTCATCTTCTAAACTGCTCATAAGTTTGTGTTTGAAATCAAAAATAACATGTTCGGGATAATAATGTACGGATCCCACTTAAATTAATGTTTAAAAACTAAATGTTATCAATGTTAATTCTATGATGTTTGTACCCGATTTATCAGTCTTTACAACGCTCAAATCGATGAAATCTGCTTATATTTGTGCGCATTCACAGTAAATGAATTATGGAAAAAGTAGCACCTTATAAACCAAAGAATAAAGTAAGAATTGTAACAGCAGCCTCGCTTTTTGATGGCCATGATGCGGCGATCAATATAATGCGTCGTATAATTCAATCAACAGGTTGTGAAGTGATTCACCTTGGGCATGATAGAAGCGTGGAAGAGGTAGTTGATTGTGCAATTCAAGAAGATGTTCAAGCCATAGCAATGACTTCTTATCAAGGAGGACATACAGAGTATTTAAAATATATGTATGATTTGCTTCAGGAAAAAGGTGCTCCTCAAATTAAGATCTTCGCCGGAGGAGGGGGGACTATCCTTCCAGATGAAATTAAAGAACTTCATGAATACGGAATAACACGTATCTACCATCCTGATGATGGACGTGAAATGGGGCTTCAAGGAATGATCAACGATCTTGTGGAACAATCAGATTTCGCTGTTGGAGAAAACGTGAATGTAGAAGTCGCTAAATTGAAAGAGAAAGATAATGCGAAGACAGCTCAGGTCATTTCCGCTGCTGAGAACTTTCCAAAGGAATCAAAGAAGTTGTTAGATGAGATTCACCAACTGGCTGGTAAAGTAAATACTCCTGTTTTAGGCATTACGGGTACTGGTGGAGCAGGGAAGTCATCACTAGTAGATGAACTTGTTCGTCGTTTTCTTTCTGACTTCGATGAGAAAAATATAGCAGTTGTTTCTGTAGATCCATCAAAACGTAAAACGGGTGGGGCATTATTAGGTGACCGTATCCGAATGAATTCGATCTCAAGTAATCGTGTTTATATGCGTTCTTTGGCTACTCGTCAGTCAAATTTAGCTTTATCAAAGCATGTTGCTGAGGCACTTTTGGTTTTAAAAGCTGCCGAGTACGATTTGATCATTTTGGAAACTTCAGGAATAGGTCAATCTGATACTGAGATCATGGATCATTCTGATGTTAGTCTCTATGTGATGACACCAGAATATGGTGCAGCAACTCAGCTGGAGAAGATCGACATGCTTGATTTTGCAGATGTGATCGCACTTAACAAGTTTGATAAACGCGGTGCATTAGATGCATTGAGAGATGTTAGAAAACAGTATCAGCGAAATCATCAGATGTGGGATGCTGAAGTAGATGATATGCCAGTATATGGTACGATCGCCTCTCAGTTCAATGATCCTGGAATGAATCAGCTTTACAAGGTATTGATCGATACCATCAATGAGAAGACAAATGCAACACTGGAATCTACATTTGAGATTACAGATGAGATGTCTGAGAAGGTGTATGTTATTCCTCCAGAAAGAACACGTTATTTATCTGAGATTTCTGAAAACAACAGAGCCTATGATAAATGGGTAGAGCAGCAGGTAGCTGTTGCCGATAAACTCTATGGATTCCAGAAATCGATCGACTCGCTAGAATCAAGTGATATCGAAGATAAGGACCGATTGATCAAAGGACTACAAGAAGCATTTGAGAAAGAAAAAATGAACCTAAATCCTCACAACTGGGAAGCTATTGAAACATGGGGAGATAAGGTGAAAAAATACAATGATCCGATCTTTACGTTTAAGGTAAGAGATAAGGAACTTAAGATCCAAACACATACAGAATCGTTATCTCACTTGCAGATCCCAAAAGTGGCGTTGCCAAAATACTCTTCATGGGGAGATATTCTTAAATGGATCTTACAGGAAAATGTACCTGGAGAATTTCCATATACAGCTGGACTTTTCCCTTTTAAAAGAGAAGGTGAGGATCCTACGAGAATGTTCGCTGGTGAAGGTGGCCCAGAACGAACAAACAAGCGTTTCCATTACGTGAGTCTTGGAATGCCGGCAAAACGTCTTTCTACGGCATTTGACTCGGTAACGTTGTATGGTAATGATCCAGCAAAACGTCCTGATATTTATGGTAAGATCGGTAACTCAGGTGTGTCGATCTGTTGTTTGGATGATGCAAAGAAATTGTATTCAGGATTCGATCTAAGTGATCCGAAAACTTCAGTTTCCATGACGATTAATGGTCCAGCGCCAATGTTGTTAGGATTCTTTATGAATGCTGCGATCGATCAAGCTTGTGAAAAGTACATTAAGGCAAACGGACTGGAAAAAGAAGTTCAGGCTAAGATCGATAAGATATTCAAAGAAAAGGGAACAAAACAGCCACAATACCAGGGAGAGCTTCCAGAAGGAAACGATGGACTTGGGTTAATGCTATTAGGAGTAACTGGTGATCAAGTGCTTCCTGCAGATGTCTATGCGAAGATCAAAGCTGAAACATTAGCTGTTGTGAGAGGAACTGTTCAGGCGGATATCCTTAAAGAGGATCAGGCGCAGAATACGTGTATCTTCTCTACGGAGTTTGCACTTCGTTTAATGGGAGATGTTCAGGAATACTTTATTGATTATGCTGTCCGCAACTTCTATTCAGTTTCGATATCAGGATATCATATTTCTGAGGCTGGAGCAAATCCAATTACGCAGTTAGCATTGACGCTTTCTAATGGATTTACGTATGTAGAGTATTACTTGAGTCGAGGAATGGATATTAACAAATTCGGTCCAAACCTTTCCTTCTTCTTCTCGAATGGAATTGATCCAGAATATGCTGTGATCGGCCGTGTGGCAAGAAGAATCTGGTCAAAAGCCTTGAAAGAGAAGTACGGAGCAAACAAACGTGCCCAGATGTTGAAGTATCATATTCAGACTTCTGGTCGTTCGTTACACGCTCAAGAGATCGATTTCAACGATATTAGAACGACTTTACAAGCACTTTACGCGATCTACGACAACTGTAACTCACTACATACGAACGCGTATGATGAGGCGATCACAACGCCTACCGAGGAGTCCGTACGTCGTGCGATGGCCATTCAGTTGATCATCAATAAAGAGCTCGGACTGGCGAAGAATGAAAACCCAATTCAGGGATCATTCATTATCGAGGAATTAACAGACCTTGTTGAAGAAGCTGTGCTGGCTGAATTCGATCGTATAACTGAAAGAGGAGGAGTACTTGGAGCGATGGAAACAATGTATCAGCGTTCAAAGATCCAGGAGGAATCACTTTATTACGAGACCTTGAAACATACGGGAGAATTCCCGATCATTGGAGTAAATACCTTCAAAAGTTCGAAAGGTTCACCTACGATTGTTCCAAAAGAGGTCATCCGTGCAACGAAAGAAGAAAAAGAATACCAGATCAGTATGCTCGCAGAACTGCACAAGTCTCGTGAGGGCGAAGCTGATAAATGGTTAAAGAAACTTCAAGAAGCTGCGATCAACAACGAGAATATGTTTGATGAATTGATGGAAGTTTGTAAGTACTGCTCACTTGGTCAGATCACAAATGCATTGTTCGAAGTAGGAGGGCAGTATCGAAGAAATATGTAAGTAGTTGATTTCTTTTGAGATGGACTTTCCAGTTAGGGCGTATTGCAATACGCCCTAACTGGAAAATCCTGAAACCGCTTAATAGTTGATTTGCACATTTCAATAGTTTCATTTTTACCTATTATTATTTTGTCATAGCTTAGTATTAAACACCTGAGTTATGAAGCTACTACAACTTTTGATTTATTTTCTTTTAGCAATTAGTGCTGTAGGAAATGCACAGATTCATAGAATGAGTTTAGACACGAATGCTGTCAATGCTGAAATGTCAGATAAACTCTTATTTCATGGAGAAAACTCTACATCTGGATATGAAGTCCCGGCTGGTAACAACACACACCTTGTTTTTTACGGAATGTTTATACTTGCTGGTCATGATCAACAAGGACAATTGAGAATGGCGACGATGTCTTCTTCATCAGAAAGAGATTTATACAGAGGGCCGTATTCCTCTACAGATCAGTATTATGACCCAATCTATATGAGTGAAAACGAATCATCCATTTGGTCGGTTTCTCGTGCACAGATTATTTATCATATCGACAATTACGATCAACCAAATTACCAAGCGCCTCGAGGAATTACTGAATGGCCAGGTAATGGAAACACGAGTGTTGGTGAAGCACAACAATTGGCTCCTTTTGAAGATCTTAACAATAACACTGTATATGAACCTGAATTGGGAGAATATCCGTGTATAAAAGGAGATAAAGCGACATATTGCATACTGAACGATGATGGTGGAGATCATTATTTGTCCATAAGTGAAAAGCTAGAGATTGAATTACATACCATGATGTATCAATTCGTTTCCGCAGATTACGTTGATACTACTACTTTTATCAATACTCGTGTGATCAATAGAGGAAGTCATAATTATAGTGATTTTACTTTAGGTTTCTATCTTGACCCTGATATAGGTTTTGCAGAAGATGAGTTTATAGGTTGTGATTCTATACGGCATTTAGCATATGCATATAATGGTTTGAATAATGATCCGGGAGGTCAGGGAAGTGGATCTTTCGGTAATAATCCTCCTGCTGTAGGGTTTAAGGTATTAAATCGAGAGATGGATTATTTTGGTATACCAAGCAATGAAAACTCTCCAATTGGTATAGGTTTTCCTGCAAATCCAACTGAGTATTGGGATTTTCTTAAAGGTAAATGGCTTGATGGAACAGATTATACCTACGGAGGAAACGGCTACGGAGGAAGTACTTCTACCACTCATCTATATACTGGGAATCCGGCGACAAATACAGGTTGGACAGAAGTTGATACAGATGGTCAGGGCGCTTCGAATGACATGGGCGATCGACGAATGATTATGAGTATTGAACCGCTTAACCTTTCAGCTGGAAGTGACTTGGAATATGACTTTGCAGTAATCACAAGTAGAAGGGGAGACCACCTTGAAAATGTCCAGGGAGTAATCGACTTGGCAGATTCCGTTCAACAATATTATAACAATCAAATTGTGAATTATAATTGTCAGGAACAAGGGACAGGTATTCAAGATACATTTATTGTTGAAGAACCAAATTATAAGACAATGTTTGAGATCACGAGAGTAGATGGTGAAGGAAATATGATGAACGATCTTGAACTCAAAGAAGATACCGAGAATGCTATTATTTGGGATAATAATTTAGATGAAATCACCTATAAAAGAGGAAAAGGACCGATAGATGCCTATTTGATTGATACGGTAAATTATCAATTAGGTCATTACGTTTTAAAGTTTAATGATTACACAAATATCGATTCAGCAAATTGGACGCTTTATCGATATAACTTACTCGGTGGGTTTCTTTTCGATTCTGTAGAATCTGTTAATACGATAGCGAATGGTAATGAACAATTGATTCCTCAATGGGGAATGGCGATTCGTATCCAACAGTATGAATACTTATGTAGTGATGGTTCTAACTTTTGCCAGGAACCTAACAAAATCGCCCAACCGATATCGTCTTCTATAGAATATTCAGATACCTCTCATCAATGGCTAAGTGGTGTAGAACACAATAATGGCTTTTCTCCAATGAATTGGGTAATGTCTGGAGATTTTAGTCCATCTGTGAATATGAATACTACTGGTGTTAATAATCCATTCTGCTATTCTTCAAACTTCTATGATCCTCAAAATATGTACACGGACCTTTTGGATGGTATCGTTTCCCCTGGTCGATTAGCAAGATATAGGGGCTGTTCTTATCGTCCTATTCAAGTGCCTGGAAATCCAATATTAAGTGAAGGACAGTTTGAAAGTTATGCCACGAACGATCTTTCGACAGTTCATCATCCTGGAGTAAATATAGTGCTTACAGAGAACAAATCGCTTTGGACACGCTGTGCTGTAATTGAACTGAACGATGATGAAAATACGTCACTGAATAATGGGAAGCCAGGTTTATTAAGACAAAGTCCATCGGTAGATAAAAATGGTAATCAACCAGGTGATCCAGGGTATAGCGATGCTGAAGCAGGAAAAGGAGGTACACAACCCATGGGAATGGGATGGTTTCCGGGTTATGCCGTTGATGTAGAAACGGGAAGACGATTAAATATGGCGTTCTGCGAGAATTCAACATTGATAAATGATAATGGAGATGACATGATCTGGAATCCAACTGAACGATTAATGGATAGTAATGGTAATTATGTATTAGGTGGACAACATGTGATTTATGTGTTCGGGGGAGAAAAACACAATATGCCAAATTATGATGAAGGTGATTTTCTATATAACAATCTCTCTGCTCAAACAGCAACAGGATTTAGAAATGTATATGGTAATCTATCTTGGGTAGTGAATCCATTGCTCGAAGAAAATGAGACATTGTTATCTACAAAAACGAGGATTAAAATTCGTACCCACAAGAAGTTTAAGGAGCGGTTACTTACAGGGCTAAACGATACGCGTCCGATGTTTACGTTTGACGTTGTTCCTTATCAACTGGTTTCAAACGAGAATCATGGAGAACTTAAAACTGATGAAATTAAAGTCTATCCAAATCCAACAACGGATCAATTTACAGTGAAGTGGAATGGAATAAAACCTTCAAAAATTAAGATATTTTCGATTAGTGGTGTTTTGGTTTTTGAAAAGAGTGTTGAAGATGATAAGCAAACGGTGGTCGACCTAACAGCAGAGAAACCTGGAGTTTACCTTGTTAAACTTGGTCAAGCAGTTAGAAAAGTTGTAAAACACTAGTATTTGGCATCTAGTTTTTTCTGGTAAGAGATTCCCCAGTTAGGGCGTATTGCAATACGCCCTAACTGGGAACCTAAACCCTAACCTCTAAACTAAATTATACTCCACATCAAATGCCTTAAGTGATTTCAATAGATCTTCATTGATGTCTATTCTCACAAATCGCGATGGCATATCGATCTCCAGATTATTCACCGTATCAAAAATGTTGAATTTCACTGGGTATTTTCCTTGATGCTCTTTGAATACTCTGTCAATATCTTCGATGAATCGGTGGTTCACTTGATTTAAAGCCAATTTGATCTGTAAGGCTTGAGTTTTCTGTTCACGTAAACTCGATAGGAAATCGATCTTATGTACTTTGAATTCAAACTCATCCTGTCTCCAACGCTTCGGCTGTACTTTTCCTACTAAGTAGATGAAAGCACCTTCTGACATATAATCTTTAAACTTTCCATAGTCTTCACGGAATAAGAAAAGCTTTGTTGAGTCATTATAATCCTCGATCATAATGGTCCCGAAAGGATCACCTTTTCGAGTATGTCGATGCTCCACCTCTGTTATAATTGCTGCGATCGTAAATTCTCGATTTTTATTCTCATCAAGATTATTGATATTCTCGATCGTTCCCGAACAAAAAGAATCTATATCAATTTTGTAATCATCGAGTGGGTGACCAGATATGTATATCCCTACAACCTCTTTTTCTTTATTGAGTTGTTGCAGTGATGACCATTCAGGAACTTGAGGAATCGTAGGTGCGGGAGTAGCTACTCCAGACGACTCTCCAAATAAACTGGCTTGACTCGAATTAATACTTTCTTGATGATTAGAACCAAACTTGATCGCATTAGCCAGGAATGTTCTGTTGTTTTCTTCAGCAAAATACTGAGCACGATGTATATTCGTAAACGAATCAAAAGCCCCGCCTAGCGCTAACCCTTCAAACGCTTTTTTATTACATTTTCTCAGGTCAACTCGCTTGGTAATATCAAATATATCAACGAAAGGTCCGTTCTCTGTTCGTTCAGTTACAAGCGCTTCTACAGGACCGCTTCCAACCCCTTTGATCGCTCCTAATCCAAACCTGATCGCTCCTTCTTTGTTCACGGTAAACTTGAAATTGGATTCGTTAACGTCTGGCCCTAATACAGGAACTCCCATTCGCTTACATTCTTCCATAAAGAATGTCACCTGCTTGATATCGTTCATGTTGTTACTCAACACAGATGCCATATACTCAGCAGGATAATTCGATTTTAAATATGCTGTTTGATAAGCGATCCAGGCATAACATGTCGAGTGGGACTTGTTGAATGCGTATGATGCAAATGCCTCCCAGTCTCTCCAGATCTTTTCAAGCTTATCAGTATCATGTCCACGCTCGTTACCTTGATTTAAGAATTTAGGTTTTAATTTTTCTAGAAGATCAAACTTCTTTTTACCCATTGCCTTACGAAGTGTATCGGCTTCACCTTTCGTGAATCCTGCCAACTTCTGTGAAAGCAGCATCACCTGCTCCTGATAGACTGTAATTCCGTATGTTTCCTCTAGATATTCCTTTGTAGCTTCAAGGTCATAAACGATCTCTTCCTCACCATGTTTACGTTTAATAAACGATGGGATATACTCCAAAGGTCCTGGTCTATACAAGGCATTCATGGCGATGAGGTCTGCAAAAACGGTGGGCTTTAATTCCCTCATATATTTCTGCATCCCAGGCGATTCATACTGGAATACACCTACAGTTTCTCCGCGCTGGAAGAGCTCATATGTTTTATCGTCATCGAGTGGAAAATCATCAGGTACCAGATCTATACCATGTCTTTCTTTCACAAAAGCCACTGCATCCTTGATCAATGTTAGTGTCTTAAGTCCAAGAAAGTCCATCTTCAGCATTCCTGCTTCCTCAACCACGGAGTTATCATACTGTGTACAGTACATGTCCGTATCTTTCGCAAGGGCAACAGGTACATATTCTGTTATATCACTCGGTGTGATGATCACTCCACAGGCATGAATCCCGGTATTTCTAACATTTCCTTCAAGTTTTCGAGCTTTCTGAATAACTTCAGCTGGTAGATCATTTCCTTGTGCGATCTGTTTTAACTGATTCGCTCGCTGAATATTTTCCTGATTATTTTTTAGTTTATCTGCTAGTGCAGCATCATCCAGGTTAAACAATTTTCCAAGAGAAACATCTGGAATTAATTTAGCCAATCGATCTGCTTCGAACAACGGTAGATTCATTACTCTGGCTGTATCACGAACAGAAGATTTTGCCGCCATCGTTCCATAAGTAATGATCTGAGCTACTTGATTTTCACCATATTTATCAATTACCCAATCAATGATTCGACCACGACCCTCGTCATCAAAATCAATATCAATATCGGGCATAGATACACGATCTGGATTCAGGAAACGCTCAAAAAGTAAGTCATACTCAATAGGGTCTATATTGGTTATCCCGTTACAATATGCAACAGCCGATCCAGCCGCAGAACCACGTCCCGGACCAACGATCACTCCCATTTCACGAGCTGCGTTACAAAAATCTTGAACGATCAAAAAGTAACCTGGATAACCTGTATTGGCGATGATCTCCAGCTCAAAATCGAGTCGCTCCTTTATTTCATCCGTAATTTCTGGATACCTCTTTTTGGCACCTTCATAGGTGAGATGACGCAAGTAATTATTTTCTCCTCGTTTACCTCCATCTGCTTCATCTTTTGGATCTCTAAACTCTTCAGGAATGTCAAAAGCAGGAAGTAGAATATCACTTGCCAGGGTATACTTCTCACATTTCTCGGCAATCTCCATAGTGTTTTGGATGGCCTCAGGAACATCGGCAAAGAGTTCCTTCATTTCAGCCGGAGATTTGAAATAGTACTCGTTGTTTGGTAATCCGTATCTAAAACCACGACCCTTTCCTTTCGGGGTCTCAACCATCTCTCCATCTTTTATACACAACAGAATATCGTGTACTTCCGCATCTTCTTTCTCAATGTAAAACGTATTGTTGGTAGCAACCAGTTTTACTTCATGCTTCTTGGCAAACTTTAGCAATGTTTCATTTACTCTTCGCTCATCCTCCTGATCGTGACGCATGAGTTCCAGGTAGAAATCATCACCAAATTGTTCTTTCCACCAGATCACAGCTTCCTCAGCTTGTTTCTCACCAACATTCAGGATCTTAGAAGGGATTTCACCGTACATATTACCCGATAGTACAATGATATCTTCTTTGTACTGCTCTACAACGCCTTTGTCAATTCGAGGAACGTAATATTTCCCTTTGGTAAAAGCGATCGAAGACATCTTTGCCAGGTTATGATAACCTTTTTTATTCTTTGCAAGAAGTACGATTTGATACCCGTTATCTTTTTGCGTCTTGTTTGTATGGTCTTCACAAATATGAAACTCACATCCAATGATTGGAGTGATCTCTTTTTTCGAAAACTTTTCACCTTTTTCTTCTGCCTCGGCTCTTTCGGCTGCTATATTTTTATTGTGGGCAGTGATGAACTTTTCAAAGTGAAAAGCCGCCATCATATTTCCAGTATCCGTCAGCGCAACTGCAGGCATATTATATTCAGCAGTTTTCTTTATAAGATCCTTAATGTTTGCTGTGGATTGAAGTACGGAGAACTGCGTATGATTATGAAGGTGTACAAATGAGGTGTCCTCGAGTTTTGCTAACCCCTCATCGATCTCAGCCTGAGAAATGCCTTCATCTTCAGTGTGTTCTTCTTTTAATTGTGCACTTTTCGCTTTTAAATTATCGTGTTGAAGACCTACTGGCTGAATTACATCTGGATTCTCACGTAAAAACTGTTCAAAATAAGATTCTTCAACTTGAAGCTCTTCTGCAGTAAAGATCCTTCTTCTAACAAGTTCGAAAAAACAACGTGTTGTTGCTTCAACATCGGCTGTTGCATTGTGTGCCTCTGCAAATGGAACGTTGAATAAATGCTCGTGTAGTTCGGTTAGTGTTGGAAGTTTAAATTTTCCACCTCGACCACCAGGTATTTTACACAGCTCAGCAGTAGTTTCAGTACAAGTATCCAGTACAGGCATGTCGTGCATGGATGTTCCAACATCTTCACGAACAAACTCACATCCCATCACATTGACGTCGAAACCAACATTCTGTCCTACAACGAATTTAGCTTTGGCTAGTGCATCATTGAACTCTTTAAGTACATCATTCAGTGGAACACCTTCTTTTTCGGCAAGTAACGTGGAAATTCCGTGAATACGTTCAGAATCATAAGGGATATCAAAACCATCAGGTTTTACCAAGTAGTCCTTCGCTTCGATGAGTTTACCATCGTCATCATGCAATTGCCAGGCGATCTGAATACATCTGGGCCAGTTGTCTGTATCCGTGTAAGGCGCATTCCAGTTCTTTGGAAGTCCAGTTGTTTCCGTATCAAAAATGATGTACATGTCGCGTGAATTTACTATTCAAATGTACGAAATCAGGACTTGAAATTGGAGCTTCTCAGAGAGCTTTTATGAAGAGTTTTGAACAGTTTTCTAACGTTCTTTTTCAAACATCAATCGCATTCCTCTTTCTGCTGGATCGATCTTCCCATTGGCAAAGACCAATCGACCATTTACAAAAGTATGTGTAATGTCAAAATGAAATTTTCTTCCCAAAAATGGCGACCAACCACACTTGTATAATAAATTCTTCTCCCTAACGAACCACGGTTTTTCATCGCTAACTAAAACAAGGTCCGCGAAGTATCCTTCTCGAATATATCCTCGATCAACCATGCGATAGATCTCTGCAACATTATGAGCTGTTTTCTCTGCAACCTCAGGTAAAGTTAATTTGCCTAGATGATGTAGTTCAAGAACTGAAGGTAAGGCATGCTGTACCAATGGTCCTCCAGACTTTGAGCCAAAATAGTTGCCCAATTTTTCTTCTTTAGTATGCGGGGCATGGTCGGTAGCTATGATGTCCAGTTTACCGTCGATAAGCGCCTTTAATAATCCTTCTTGATCTGCCTTTGTTTTGATCGATGGGTTCCACTTGATCCAACGACCTAATTCTTCGTAATCTTGGTCGTTAAACATTAAATGATGAACGCAGGCTTCACCCGTGATTCTCTTATCTCTAATTTGGTTGCCTTTATCTAGTAAATTCGCTTCAGCTGCAGTTGAAACATGATAAAGATGGAATCGAGTTTGATGTCTTTTTGCTATTTCCAGAACACGTTTAGTTGCTGTAACACATGCTTCCTCACTTCTAATTTTAGAATGATACTCGAAGGGAATCTCATTCCCGAATTGCTTGCGATATTTTTCTGTGTTTTGTTTGATGATCGCGTCATCTTCTGAATGCAAAGCGACCAATGTTTCTACTTTCGAGAAAAGCTTTTCTAAATAGTCAGGGTAATTAGCCAGAATTCCTTCGTCATCATCGAAATAAAGTCCATCGTCAGTAACACCACAAACTGATTCGTTATCTGTTTTCAATACTTCTTCAAGATTGTTCTTATTCACCCCCATAAAGAATGAATAGTTGGCGATCGACTTTTCAGCACCAAGCTTATATTTCTCGTTAAGTAATTCCTGAGTTAACGTATTGGGTAAAGTATTTGGCATATCCATGTAAGAGGTTACTCCTCCTGCAACAGCCGCCATTGACTCAGTGAAAATATCAGCTTTATGAATTAACCCAGGATCTCTAAAGTGAACCTGGTCATCGATCATGCCTGGTAATAGGTATTTACCTTTGGCATCTATGATCAATGTTTTTGCCTTTGGTTCTGAAATGGATTTAGCAATTTTTTCTATTCGTTTGTCAACGATCTTTACATCACCTTCTGTAATGGACCCTTCGTTAACGATTCTACAGTTTTTTATGAGTACAATTCTATCTGACATGAATGCAAAATAACGCATTCTGGTGCATATATTTTTATTTATATTGTTAATCTAATTCATTAATAGGACTTATGATCAGATCAGAGGGGAGAACCCAGTTAATATACCCAGATTGTATATGTGCATTTGATAAAAATTCAGAACAGTTAGCCCTATAAGGAGGAGTAAAGTAAAAATAGCTGAAAGCTTATTTTTCAATAGGTAGGTGATCGTGGCAGCCAATGGAAAAGCAAAAACAGGATAGCTTTGTACGAAGGCACGTGTTGAATAACTCGCTCCATACGTCCAGTCTGACCAAGAAATAATGATCCAGATATTCAGAACTAGAAAGATCAATATGGATCGTTGATAGGGTTTTGATCGCATTAAGAAGAATCCAGCAAACATCAACACTGCAACGGGAGTATAAAGAAACCATCCTTTTTCAGGACCGAAAAGAACTCTAAACCATGGATTCAAGAAATACCATTTACTTCCAACGTTGTAGATCAAACTGCCTGTAGCATATTTCCAATAGATGAATTGAGGCAACATCGCAATAATACCAAACAACATTGCAAAAAGGATATGCTTACGATTTTTGAGTACAAGTTCCCATTTTTTCGTGCGTTCCTCTTTATTAGTAGTATTCCAAAAAATCGGAATGAAGATCATGATGAATTCGGTTGGTCTTGAGATGGTTGCTAATCCTATTATTGCACCAATAGCTATAGCGTACTTTAGCCTTGGTATTTCATGCCATTTGATCGTGAAATAAAGTAACAATGAATATAGCGGGAAGATGAATGAATGACTCATTGCTCCATCAATTGAAGTATACTGAATAAGATTCGTCGTTAACCCAATGAATACGATCGTTAAGGCAACCACTTGATCTGAAAAGTACCTTCGGAGTACTTTTGAAAGAAGAATCAATCCTATGAGAACATGAAGAATTGCGCCAAACAGAATTGCATACTGATAAGGTGCTGAAAAACCATCTTCTTTGTAATGACTTGACTTTGCATAAAGGTGTCCTATGATAAAATACGGAAGCTGCATACAAGCAACGCCTGTTAAGTATTTCCCAGCATAACTATCCTTATTTTCAACCTTTCGAACCTGGTAAAATTCACCTCCGGTAACATTGTATGTTTTGTCGACATCTTTTACCCAGTCTAATTTTTTTACATCTCCATAAATGAAGGTAGCAGGTAAATACATGTAATATCCAAAGGCGTCCCAAGAGGTGGCGTTGTATCCATTCGACTCATTATTGCTCCAATATTGAAAACGAAAAAACAAGATAAATACAAGAACAAATAATGTTGCTAGTGCAGGGAGGTGTTGCTTTTGAATTGTTCTCATCTTAAAAAAATAATCGAAAACTAAAGTACTGAGTTTTGATGGATTGGGAAACCTCAATAGAAATTGATCTTGCATTTTTAAAAATGAATACCGATATTCAGAGATATGTACATCACTGTTATTTTATGTTTGTTGTTCTTGACAAGTCTGATACTAGTTGTATTAAACAACAGAAAGAAAACTCAGCAGATAGTTGAGAAAATCAAGGGAGGAGCTCTTTTGATCGATGTTAGAACTCAAGAAGAGTACAAAGAAGGAGCGATTGAAGGCTCAATTCACATTCCTCTTCAGGAGATAACCCAAAAAATATCAAAGCTAGATCCGGATCAGTATTACTTAACTTATTGTTCACACGGAGTGAGAAGTATAAAAGCATTGAAGATTCTCAGGAGAAGGGGAGTAAAGCATGTATATAATGGGGGGTCAATGAGTAAGCTTCAAAAGTTGATCGATGAGAAAAATAGGGCATAAAAAAAGCTCCTCGATTCGAGAAGCTTGTTTCTTTAGTTCTTTTATCTAGCTGAACATGTGAGTCGCTTGCATTAGTCCAAAAATGACGGATACAATTCCGATCAATGCGGCTGCCCAACCAATTTTAGCTTTTTAATTCCAGCGATCAATCCTAAAATGAACCCTGGGATTCCTGCAAATAAAGCAATAGATCCCCAGAATATTTTCTGATCAACATAATGCATGTGGAGTTGTGGTCCAAATAAGTCCGCCTGATCCATTTTAGGGACGAACTCAAGTTGACAATAAATTCCAGCGCCAATTCCAATAGCACTTACAACAAGTGCAATAATTCCAAGTATTTTCATAAGTGTTTGATGTTTAGTTGATTAAATATACTGAAATATTTGTAAATACTTGATTATCAAAAGGAAAAAGACTTGACGGGAAGTTGAAAGATGATGAGAATGAAATAAGCCTTCCAGATTTCTCTGAAAGGCTTTGTACCCGCAATGATTGCATTGTCGAACCAAATCGACTCTAAATAATTCTTAGCAGCACCCAGATGAACAACTGCCATTTTCTTGAATAGGCGGACATGGAACCGTTCCATAAGAACAATAAACGCAGCAATCTCCTTCTTTCGGCTTTAGAAGAGCCTTGCAGTTCTCACATTCATAAAACCAGGAGCATGCATCTGTTGGCATTTCCTCTTCTTTCTTATGTCCACATTCTGGACAAGTTAGCACTGATTTAAGTTCTACCGCCATTATAAATTCTTCGTTTCTGTAACTGAATATCCAGTTGAGTTTATTGCTTCTTTAATTTCTTTTTGATTCGTTTTGCTCTTGTCGAATTCGACTATTGCATTGCCATTATCATAGGAAACATCTACGTTCCCGATTCCGTCCAATTGAAGAATCTCATGGGTTACATGCTCCTCACAGCTTGCACAAGTCATCCCTTCAATGGTAAATTCTGATTTCTGAGCATTTCCTTCTTCAATAGCATTTACTGAGGCATTGTTATCATAAAACACATGAGAATAATATGGGAAGGTCAACATTATAGCAGCGAACACAGTAATAAGACCAAGGAGAAGTTTGGTTTGCATGAAACTCTTTTTCTCTTCAGTATCGCAATTGCAATCAACTTCCTTCTGGGGTTTTAATTTCTGATACCAGGCAAAACCAAGAGTCAAGATTGTGAATCCAATCAGGTATGGTCTCGCTGGCTCCATCCAAGAAAACGTTGATGCCAGTCCGCTGGTTCCAGCAATTATAGCTATGACGGGAGTAATACAGCATAATGATGCCGCAATTGCAGTCAATAGACCTACGCCAGCTATTTTGTTATTTGATTTCATGCCGTAACTGTATTAGGTTCGTCCACAATTAAATCGAAAAACGTATTTAATATTTGTGTTTGAGACTCACTATTTGAGTAGAAGATTGTCTGCCCTTCCTTAACCGAGTAGATTAACTGACGGTCTTTTAGTTTTCTCAGATGCTGAGATACTGCAGAGATAGAAATTCCAAGAATATCACTAAGGTCACAAACGCAAAGTCTTCCTTCATGTTGAAGTAGGAATAAAATATTGAATCTAACTGTGTTGCCAGCAAGGTTCAACACAGTAGTCATTGAATCAATTGTTCGAGACTGGTCTTCCAGCAATTTCTTGCATCTATTTATTTGCTCGGCATCCGCCTCTAACCTTATACATGAATTACTCATAGTACAAAGATACTTAATTATTTTAGCAAATGATTAAATACGTAAAAATGTCGAACCGCTTTTTTCAATAACGTCAAGGGATACAGAAGATTTAGTACCGTTACCCTGGTTTGGTTAAAACCAATAAAAAAGCCCTGTAACTCTACGTTACAGGGCTAAATGTACACGGAATGATTGTATTGTCGAACCAAATCGACCAATAATTATTTTGCCAACTTGAGTATTCTGAATGCTCCTCTGAGGACTATTACGAATACTACTGAACCAATAATTAGGTCTGGAAGTCTGTCTGATAAAACACTCACCAGAATACCTGCCAGAATAACTCCCACATTAATAATGATGTCGTTGCTTGTGAAAATCATACTCGCTTTCATATGAGCCTCTTCCGATTTAGATTTCTGTAATAGAATAAGGCACAGCCAGTTCGCAATAAGAGCGAACACTGATACTATTATCATGGTGAGGTAATCAGGCACGTCATCCTCAAAGAAATATCGTCTAAAGACCTCAGTGATTCCGATTAGAGCTAATAGAATCTGAACGTATCCACTGAACTTAGCTATTCGTTTCTTCTTTGCCACAACTGCTCCAACAGCAAAAAGACTTAGACCATATACAAAGGAGTCAGAGAGCATGTCCAGACTATCAGCGACCAACCCCATTGAGATAGACACCAATCCAAAGGTCATTTCCAGAACGAAGAAGACGAAATTAATGACGAGTACTTGCCAAAGTAACTTAGACTGAAGCTTAGAATCACTTTCAACTTTCTCATCTGTCTCTTCAGTTTTCATCAGTTCTGTATCCAGAGCTAATGAGTCAAGAGAACTAAGAATGTTTTGGTCGCTCTCGTCATGATAAACAGTCAATTCCCTGTCTTCTATCTTGAAGTCAAGCTTTATGATTGTCTCATGACCATCAAGCTTCATACGAATGAGATTCTCCTCAGAAGGACAATCCATTTTCTTGATATGAAAGAGGCTTTTTTTCACTGTTGTAAAATTAACGAGAAATGTCGAACCGCTAAAACGTAGTTGCGATAAAGGATAGAGAGAATTTAGTGCCGTTGCCCTGTTTCCAGTTAAAACCAATAAAAAAGCCCTGCAACTCTACGTTACAGGGCTTTTAGTACTCGGGACGGGACTTGAACCCGTACGGACGCAATGTCCATTGGATTTTAAGTCTTTCGTACTTCCTGGCATGTCCGTGGTTTAAAGGACAATTACATACAAATAGGAACAATTTGGAACAATTCAGCGCTCTATCTCAGCGCTTTTTTGACGATCTCGTGTTGTTTCTGAGATAAACTTTGCCATCAATAGATCAAAACTCTAATATAAGAATAATTAATGCCTTACTCCCTGATACTTACATTGAAAATAAACTACGAACAAGTGTAACGTTTTCACGATTGTACAGTATTATTTGATAGTGAAAGTTCTCTCAAAATCTCGATTCAAACTGGGGCTTGAATGTCCGAACAAGCTGTATTACACGAGCAAGAAGGAATATGCTAATCAAAAGATGGAAGATACATTCCTTCAGGCTCTAGCTGAAGGAGGGTTCCAAGTGGAAGAATTAGCTAGATTACATTACCCAGGTGGAGAACTCCTAGAAGGTCGAGATGGGGACTACGAATATCTACATAACTGGACTGCTGAACGACTTCAATCCGACAATAAGATAATCTATGAGGCGGCCTTCTTACACGACAACCTATTCGTGAGAACGGATATTCTTGTCAAGCAAGGCAATAACCTCAAGATAGTTGAGGTCAAGGCCAAGAGTTTTAAATCAGATGATGCCAACGTGTTCGTTGGCAAGAGAGGTGGATTAGTCTCAAGCTGGAAACCATACTTGTTTGATCTTGCTTTCCAGGCTTACGTTGTGCAAAAATGCTGTCCTGACCTCAAGGTATCTTGCTATTTCATGATGGCTGACAAGAACAAGAAGGCCTCGATTAATGGACTTAACCAGCTCTTTAGAATCAGTTCTAATTCTAAAAATAGAACTGGAGTTATCAGGCTGGTAAACTCTATTGATGAGGTTGGAGATAGTGTTCTTGGAGAAATATCGGTTGACGACCTTATATCTGGGATACAATCTGATAAGTATAAGTACCATGATTCAATGACTTTTGAAGAGTCTATTGATCACTTAAGGAAATGGTATGCACAAGATGAATATCCTAATTGGCCCTTAAACTACAGCTCATGTAAAAACTGTGAGTTCAGATCAGAAGATGAACAAATGAAGTCAGGCTTTCATGAGTGTTTCAAGAAACAACGTGGTTGGGACAAAAGCTCCATGGACAAGCCTAATATCTTTGATGTTTGGAATTTTCGGAGAGGTAACAGGTTATTTGAAGAAGATAAATTCTTTTTGGAAGATGTTTCGCCTGAGGATATAGGATACAAAGAAGCTGCTGGTAGACTATCCAACAAGGAAAGACAATGGCTTCAGATCGAGAAAGCTGTCGAGAAGGATACTTCGATATATGTTGATGAAGTTGGGTTGATAGAAGAAATGGATTCCTGGAAATGGCCATTGCACTTTATTGATTTTGAAACTTCGGCTGTAGCACTCCCATTCACAGCACACATGCGACCTTACGAGCAGGTAGCGTTTCAGTTTTCACATCATATGCTGTTGGAAGATGGCTCTATAGTTCATCAAAGTGAGTTCTTGAGCAATGAGCCAGGACACTTCCCAAATTTTGACTTTGTGCGATCATTGAGAAAGAGTCTATCGAATGATGACGGTACGATCTTTCGATTCGCTGCGCATGAAAATAGTATACTCAATGCCATATATGATCAGTTGATCGAATCAAATGAATCTGACAAGGATCAACTCCTGAGATTCATTAGATCAATCACTACATCTAAGAAGGAGAGAGTAGATAAATGGATAGGAGAAAGAAATATGGTGGACCTCTGCCAGGTAATTAAAGACTACTATTACAATCCTCTTACCAACGGAAGCAACTCCATTAAGGCTGTTCTGCCTGCCGTATTGGGCTCATCAGGGTTATTGCAAGAAAAGTATGCTCAGCCGTTGTCAAAGATCAATGTGTCAAGCAGGAACTTTGATCATGATCATGTTTGGCTCCAGATTAATGATGATCAGATCACAAGTCCTTACAAGATGCTTCCGCCTTTATTCGAAAATTGGTCTGAAGAGGAAATGGAAATTGCAATTTCTGAGCTTGAGTCCCTGGCAGATGGAGGTGCAGCGCTTACGGCTTATGGGAAGTTGCAATATCAGGATATGACAGAAGTGGAGCGTGAGGAACTTTCTAAAGGGCTCCTGAAATATTGCGAATTAGATACTTTGGCGATGGTCATGATCTACGAGCATTTATCGGAATGTATTGAAAATTCTATTTATTGAACTTCTTTAATCCACTCAGAACAGTAAAACCATCATTGAACCTGCTTATATCAGGAACTCCTTCACCCTCCCTGTCAATAACTTCAAAAAAATTACATTCTAGCTGCACATCCTCTTCTTTGATTAATTCCTCATAAACTGTTTGTGGAATAAAGAACGCTTTATCTTTATCCCAAGCATCATAATCAAGAGGTATCATAATGTGTTTTTCATCGTTTATCATGACGGGTTCACCAGGTTCGAAAGTAATTGGCATGTCTGCTAGTAGCTTTCTAGCTTGAGCATCTGCTCCAGCAAGAATAAACCAAAGCCCGTAGTGCATTCGGATGTACGTTGAAAGATCAGACTTTTTATTATTTTCGTCTTTAGGGTCCACAACATGAATCTTCGAATCCTCGTCATTGTCATCATCTCTTAAGTTTGTGCATAACGCATAAGTAGAATCAACACTCCAACCTAGTTTTTTCTCAATAATGTTTTTCCCATTTCTACATTGTGTTTGAGCTGAAATAATACCCTTATTGATGGCTGAGTTGTTCGTTTGAGTTGTCCCTTTGCTTTCGATTAACTTTACTGTCCCGAAGCCATGGTCGATAAGAACATAATCAGGTGTCTTTTGATTTCTTGTTATTGTAATGCCATTAGACTGAAGAATTAACCCAAAATCAATCACAATTGGTTGTTTCAATTTTGACTGAGCAAAGAGGAATGTTAATCCTTGTGCAAGCTCTCCAATTCGTCCAGTTTTCGAAAAGTCTCTATATCTATTGATCGCATATGAATTCAACCTTAGATTATCATATCTGTTCTTCTTTGTAGTTAATGATTGAAGACTATAAAGCGCAGTTAAGTATTCCGATAGAGATATGGGATGTTGTAATAACGATGAGCCGATATTGGCTCTTGCTACTGCTATAGATAGCATCCTATTCGAGAAAACAAGTCTATCTCTGCGGAAAGGATGCCCCCCTATACCATAACTAATAAAATTTGAGGCGTCATGCTCAAATATTTCTATCGTTCTTATTTCATTTTCAAAACTCATACATATTCTATTTGAAATCCTTTGCTTATCTATGTGTCCTCATCATCACTTCTTTGCCAATCATCTGAAAGCTCTTTCCAATCAACTTCTCTATCCGACCTTCTAGTCCAAACATCCCAGAAATCTGGGTCAGCTGACTTAGGTCTGTGCTCCTCTTTAAGTTCATTCATCTCTACGAGTGTTGGAATAGGCGTTGCCCAACCGAGTAGAATAGCTTTCCTCGTTGGAAGCATGGGCAACTCCTTCAATAATCCACCTATATTATCTGGAACTAACTTTCTGACTAGTTCTTGATCTTTATCATTAACAATTCTATGCAGAAGAAATGTATTACACTGGGAGAGAACCGTAGGGGATAGCTCTGAGGGTCTTTGTGAGGATAATGTAAGGCTAAGTCCAAACTTTCTACCTTCTCGTGCTATTTTTTCAAAAGATTGAGTGCATAATTGAGAAGATGTAATCTCTTCACCTCCTTCATAGTAACGTTTTATAAAATTGTGTGCTTCTTCCATCACAATGTTAGTAGGTAACAACTTGTTTTTTGATCTTCTTACTCGCTGTAATGACTCAAACACCACTCGTGTTATAACAGATACTACCAAATGAGTAATATCAGAAGGTACAAGAGATAGATCAATTATAGCTATGCCATTGATAGTCTTTTTTAACCAACCTTCCAGACTTGTTTTCTCGCTATCTGATATAATAGAATTCATTCTTTTATCAGAAAGTAAAGATCGAATTCTCATTGTTAGAAAATCGACATATTGAAGCTTACCCTCTTTTTCTGCTAAACTATCTATGTGATTGGCCAACTCTTGTACTTCAAAAGGAATAGGAGTATCCTCATCGCTTTCCGAAACAGTTTCTTTAAAATGTTCCCGAATCAATGTGTTCGTTTCTCGAATGATGGACTCAACTTCTTCAACAGAAAATCCGTTATACCAATCTTTTTCTTTATAAGTTCCACCAAACCTTTTTGATCTTATTTCTTCAACTTCTCCACTTAACTTGACTAGTGCAGTATTGTATGGCTCTTCACTTAAAGTAGAGTAATAATTAATCCCCTCAACAAAAGCTTTAAGCTTCTTTCCAAAATCATTTCTACCTGGTTTATCAGAATAATCTGAAGGCCCATTATTTAAGTTTGACTGAAAACCAAATAGGTTAGTAAGTAGGTATCTCTTAACTCGACCATTAATAATACCAACATCGCTTTTGGAGTTTGATTTAAGTTCTCTTAATGCCTGTTTTAAAAGCGGTCTTTGAGTTCTTCCACTAGCATTAGAGAATGAACTCCACTCATAGCTATTCCATAACCAAGCTGGTACTTTGAGCTCCTCATTTTCTTTTTCTTCTTCTTCAGACAGTTCAACTTTGAACTTGTTGATATTGATGTTTAGTCCTTCAAAAGACTTAGAATATTCTCCATTTGGGTCCAGAATAATAAATCTTGAATTAAGTTGATCTTCACCTTTCAGGGCTTTTTGCGCTTCTTCCAGAGACCATCTAATTACCCCAGCAACACTACAAGATTTTCCACTTCCAGTGTTCCCAAGTATTGCAACGTGTCTTCCGAATAGTTTATCAGGATTAACTTTAACATCAGCATTACCAGCAATCGGAGCAGTACCAATTTTCACGTTTGCATTTTCCTCCTTGTTTTCTACTATTGATTTGAGCTGTATTTCAGATGGAAGTACTACCGTATCACCAATAGAAGGGAAGCTATAAACACCTCGCTCTAATTCGTATTCCTTATCTTCAACTTTGCCTTTTCTTCTAAGTGTTCCCATTGGGGTAATAGACATTTTTCTCAGCGGGAATGGGAGATCAATGAGATCAAAGTCCTTGTAGCCTTTTCTCTTCGGAAATTGGCTATGCTCAACTCCTAGCCAGCTAATTAAACCTACAAGAGCACCATTTTCATTTGGAATGAGAACAAAACCATTAATTCTTGGGAAAGATGTTGGAACGCCAGTGTTCAGTGCTACGTTTTGTGGAGCGTTGATGTCTAAAGCTACTTTTATTTCTGAGGGAGAAACATAATCTACTTTTCCAACAGTTAAGTCTCGTAGATAGTCGAAGCTATGTTGTTGAGTACTCATTATTGCTCCTCTTTTGATTCGTTATTATTACCCTCTTCATCTATATCCCCTCTGTTTGCTTTCAACTTTTGCATCTTGATCGTTAACCTATCAATAGCTGATTTTGGTAAGTAATAGTTGACTAGATTAGAAAGGTCACCAAAGTGCTCACCTATCATCAATGTGCATTGTGATGAGTTCTTATCTTCCAAAAATTTAATAATTCGATCACGTCCTGAACCAAAATTGGCAGGCTGACCCTCTTTTGAAGAATCTATGTCCCATGCAATAATGACGAGATGAGTTGAGGGTATCGTTAACATGTCTTCAATCACTCTATTAATATGGCTATCTCCAAATCCATAGCCGTAGGTTATTATCACAGAGTTTGGTTGACATGCGGCTGTAGAAAAATCTCTAAACAGCTCTGCATATGGATAGAATGCTGTTTCCAAATCCTTAGATGAGTTAGGGTATATGACAACATTATCAGAGATGTTTTTTGGAAGAGAAGGATGATCTTCAGTAGCTCCAAATGTTAATGCTTCTCGAACTATTTTCTGATCATAAAAGCGCCAGTCAATTGAACCATGAAGCTTTGTGATTTTGGCAACTCCTTCAGCATATCTGGGCTCACCTCTGATGCCTGGTGGATTATAGTGATAGTCTAACTCAAGTCTAGTATTTCTAAATATAGGCCTCAGCTTACCTTTGAATCTATCCATAAGTAAAACTCCTGTTTCATCACAAGCAAGTTCGATAAACCTATCATAGTTTGTAGTAAATATATTGAGTCTCTCCCTTGAAGCTGATCTGCTCGAAAAACTTAGTATAAAGCTTTTCAAGAGATTGAACGCTTTAACAGCTTTCTCTTCATCTGCTTCAATTTTGTCAGCAAGCTCTCTTTCTGTTCTTAATATCTCTGAAATAAAGTCCCTGAGCTTTTTGTTTAGTTCTTCCTCAAGTTTACTTGATCTATCATCATCAATAATTTTAAGGCCATTGATCAGCTCAAGCATTACTCGAATGTCATCTTCGATGTTTGCTTCCCCTCGGCCTAGACTTTCGGCTGATTGATCTGCTTTTGTCTTTATTTTTTCACCTAAATCATGATCAATTTTGAGACGCCACATCTCCTGGGGCGATACACCTGCCATTGCTGATACTGCACTTGTTAAGCCAGAGCCAATAAGGACAGATAAGTGTTCGCTTTGGAATATCGCTGACAACCATGGTTCTACTTCTCCTTTTAATTCATCACTTGACAGCTCGTCTTCATCAGAGGTACATAACACTCTGGTGTTGGTCTTTAAAACATGTTTTTTTGTCCAGTCTATTTCGAAAAAATCCATAAATAATATATTGTTAGGCTACCAAACCTTTTATTCCTTCATCGCATGATTAACCACATCGTTCATCTCACTAGCCACGATCATCTCTGTATCGAGAGCTTTAAAGTGTGCCTTACCACATTCTATCTTACCAGCTTCTCTTGGTCGTAACTCGAAGCTTGAGACGTCACCCTTAGACTCCACCACAAAGAATAGTTTCTCCTCATGTTCATCCTTCCAGAGAATAGCCCAGTCTGGATTGTATGTTCCAAGTGGAGTGTCGATCTTGAACCAACCTGGGAGCTTAGCATATACTGAGACATTACCGCTCCTCTCAAATTCAGAAGCAAGCTTTGACTCCACTATAGAATCATAAACTACATACTCGAATGGTGATTTGGTACTTTCTTTTAGATTTTTATTAATGTATCCAAAGAGCTCTTCGTTTTGGAAAAGCTCCTGGCTATAATATTCGTTGTCACCAATTTTCTTGTACTGGATACCATCAACAATATGCATGCGCATCTGCTCATTGATGATGTCAATACATCCTTCTATAAACTTCTGTGGATTTACCTTGAAGTACGGCAACTTATTTGTTCCAGTCAGAATTTTGACAATGGACTTACGTGTCAGTTGCGTTTCATTTTGTAAGTACGTTACTATATCTGGTAATTGCTCAACAGAGCTATCCAAATTCATATCGTAGTTCTCAGGGTCTTCATTCACGACTCCTCCAGCAGTAATGTTAATAGAAGCCTTAGAATAAACGATCTTCCCACGGTTGATCTTGAGTCTGGTATCCATGGCCTGGATACATTCTTTGATCAAACTATCTGCATCAAAGTCAACTGAGAAGGTTGTTCTATGCTTCACTTTATCCCAAAGCTCTCTGAATTCAGGACTATCCAGCACACGTTTGTTGAGTTTGACTTTCTTCTTATCATCCTTGTTTTTAATCTCAAGCTTTCCAGCTGCATCTTTCAACTTAAAAAGAATCTGGCTGTGGACATGCTCATCTTCTGTAAACTCTTCAGGAAGATCAACCTTTTCCTCTTTGAGGTCAATTCTGAGAAGGTCTTGAACTTTCCCTCTGTTGTCTATGTATCCTTGAGCTAAAAGGTGATCATACAGCTGCTGAGACTTCTCTTGTCCTAGATAGTTCACCTCTTCCTCTTCAATGCTGATCACAACATTGTTGAACGTATGATCTTCTATTAGACCGAACTTAATTCCTGTATCCTTTTCGATCTCTTTCTGAAGATTATCAACGAAATTCACATAAGACTCGGACGCCATCACCGTAAGAATGTTGGTCTCGTGTCCATATACTCGTTGCCCTTCCTGGTTAACGCAAAGTCTGAGTCCACGTCCAATCTCTTGTCTTCTTCTAATATCTGAAGCTCCAGCTTCTTTTAGAGTACATATCTGAAACACATTAGGGTTGTCCCATCCCTCTTTCAATGCAGAGTGACTAAAGATGAAGCGGATTTTCTTCTTTTCATCCTTTCCATCATAGAGCGATAGGAGTGTCTCCTTGTCCCGCATGATCAAGTGATAAGTATCTTCATCTGCGTTAGTGTTTCCTCTAGTGTCTTTGAAGTATTCGAACTTCTCTTTCTTATTACTTTTCTTTCCTTTTTTATCAATGGAGAAATAGCCGTTGTGCACGAGTGAAGCATCATACTCAGCATCATCAATTTCCTCAAATAGGCTTGTGTACTTAGGCTTCTTAACTACCTTCTTGTATTCTTCCTCGAAGATTTGAGCGTACTCTCCATTCTGCTGATTTCCTTCCTCATCGTAAATTCTATATTTAGAAACAGTGTCAATGAAAAACAGGGTAAGAACCTTAATTCCTTGCGGGTTTAGCACTAGTTCCTTATCCAAATGTTCCTCTATGGTTTTACGAATCAGCGCTCGTTTTACCTGACTATCTTCTGAGCTACCAACTGCTTCTCCCAATCGAATGAATTTATCATTACTTGTAAAGTCTATGTACTCATTTCCTTCTACGCCATGGATGTCGTTGATGATATAGCCAGCGTACTCCATTCGACCTGTTAGAGACTCTAAATCATCATTCTGCTTAACGGTTATCGGTTTTCTTTTGATGGAGCCTTTTTCGAGTTTGTCAACTGTTACTTTAGCCTTAGGGTACCCTTTGCCGATCATGACTTTCTCAAGCTTGATATACGCTTCATTATGCGCTCCCTCTGCTTGGATAGAACCGACTTCAATTTGCTTTACGAGCTTCTTTTCATAAGCATCTACTGCATCTAGTTTGTACATTAAGTTCACCTTCTCTTTGTGAGTGGCAGAGTATCTTAATATGCATAATGGATTCAGCCCTTGCACAGCCTTTTTTGCCAATGGAGTGCTCATGGTGGACTGTGGCTCATCAATGAAAACTACTGGATTCGTGTTCTTGATAAGATCAAGTGGCTTATAGCCCAATGAATCATTGTATCTATGAATGATATTGGCCTTCTTCTTTGCATCCTTGGGGTCTTCGAAGCTTTTGCGAAAAGCGTCAATGTTGATGACCATGATCTCCAGACTGTCATTGGTAGCAAAGTCACGAACCTTGTTGAGTTTACTGGAATCGTATACAAAGAAGTTGTAGTTGATATTGTCATACAGTTCCTTCAGATGGTCTTTCGTGATCTCTAGTGACTTATAGACACCCTCTTTGATGGGAATACTGGGAACAACGATAATGTGCTTGGAGAAACCATACTTTTGGTACATCTCCATGATTGTGCGGAGATAGACATAGGTTTTTCCTGTTCCAGTCTCCATCTCAATCGTGAAATCCAGGTGACTCCGATCTACTTCTGCTCTTGAAGAGGGTTTCAATCCATTTTTTAGCTGGATTTGTTGTACGTTGTTTAGTATTTCTCCCTCTGTAAGTGTGAACCTATTTCCATAGCCCAGTTCTGAAAATCCAGCCTTGGCCATTCGTTGACCTTCTTTTTCCAAATACTCTGGCGAATAGACTGTAAAGTTGCTGTCGCACGACTCTTGGCCTTGGAATATGTCTACTATCGAGTTTATTGCATCTCTCTGGTATTGTAAAGCGCTGTCAAATTTTATTTTCATATTACTTCTTATCTTTTTCAACAGAGTCCTCTAAGTTTCTTCCAAACCATGATAGCTCCAACTCGTCTTCGAATGTTTTGCTTTCGTATATATCTGTATAGGTAACTTTGATAGTCCATGACTTGAAGTGCTCACGACATCTTCTTTTAGTGGATTCAATCTCATCATCTGATTTTTTATAATCTTTATCTTTTGTCCAATCAATTAGGTCCAATTGACCTCCAGCTGGGATAACTCGACCAGGTAAGAATCCAGAAAAGTTCTTCCATCTTATCTGGTTGGCAAGATGAGGGTCCAAAAGACTTAACAAAGTCTGCTTGACATTTAACTTCTTTCCGTTTACAGATAGACTTTTCATTATTAGAGGCCCCACACCATAATTATCAATTCGAACAAACAAATGTGACTCAAAGTCACCTATAGTAATTTTCCCAATAGGTTTGAGAGATTTGATGTTATGTTCTCGCTGAAGCTTAAGGCCTTTCCATGTATAATAGACGGCAAAACAAGAGACAATAAGAGCTAGAATGGGAATCCCTATTTTCAATAAATATTCAAAATCTAATTCCATATCTTAAATACTTTTTACTTCAGTGATACCAAACTTTTTCAATGTCTGCGTAGCATTGGTTTTATCTACATCTGTAAATCCAGAGTCTCTGAAGATAACTCTGCAAATCTCTGGTTCCAGTTCTTCTTTCCATTTCCCAATAGCCTCAGCTACTGAAGCTTTGATCTTTTTATCAAGGCAAAGAAAGAGTGCTCCGTGGCCAACATTGAACACTTTTTGGCCCTCAAGCTCTTTTTCTTCGATGGGCAAAGTAAGGTCCAGACCAAACTTCAAGAGGACTTCATAAAGAACGTCTTCAGCTGTTCGACCTTCTTTGATGTTTTCTTCTGCATCGAATAGACTCTGTTCTATATCTTCTGTATTGCCCTGCCATGGTTTGATGTTGGATGTATCAAGTTTATACACTTGAAAACCGAGATCAACACCATTGAGGTTTTTAGGATTTTCTTGTTTAATTTTGTTGATTGCTCTTCGAATCCTCTCTTTGCCTATTTCAGCAATAGTTGAATAACCTTCTTTTCTCGCAGTGCTTGACTCTTGTGTGGGCTCTGGTAGTTGAATCTGAATGAATTTCCTATCAATTAGGTCTTCCGTATTCAACTGCATTACAGCATCAGCAGTAGTTGCTGAACCAGAAAAGAAATCTAATATGATGTCATTAGAACGTGTTGAAACTATTTTGATCAATGATTTGATTAGACTCGTAGGTTTCGGAAAGCTCATGATTTTCTCACCAAACAAGTCTTGAACTTCATCAGTCCCGTTTTTTGTGTTGCCAACATCTTTGCTGTTTAAGACAGTTTTTGGGTGGATAGTACCTCTTTCTTTTTCATAAAATAGTATTCCTTTTGAGTTGAAATAGAAGCGAATAACTTTTTGGCCTTTACTATCAAAAGTTTCTTTTCCTTGTAGCCAATTTTCTAGTTGATTTTTCATAGCCCATCCAGCCTCTATCACTGTATCATTCTCTAGCTTACCATCTTTAAAAGTCATTTTGGGAGATTTGATATACTGTTTTTCAGAAGTTCCTAAAACCCCTTGAAACTCTGCATTAGGGACCTCACATTCAATGGAGCCTTTAGGGAATAAAACTTCGCTTTTAGGGTTTGCTGAAGATATTTTCTTTAAAGCCCCATGTTTGATAGTGCCCCCAGATGTATCTATGAAGTAATCTAAATGATTCTTGTTTTTTGCATAACACAATATATATTCATGAGACCTTGTAAAATGACCCGCTTGAGGACCGCTTGACAAATTCCAAATTAGATTAGCAACCAAGTTTTGTTCACCGAATATCTCATCACATATTTTCATTAAGTTCCTGCCCTCATGTTCGTCAATACTG